>Ga0209460_1001468_pt1 | contig 13445 bp, 12 predicted proteins | sample EBPBio132013_DNA_FD_185868 | JGI IMG/M metagenome (GOLD analysis project Ga0209460, IMG submission 185868) | Wastewater treatment Type I Accumulibacter community from EBPR Bioreactor in Madison, WI, USA - Reactor 2_5/13/2013_ DNA (SPAdes)... | ecosystem: Engineered > Bioreactor > EBPR >...
GTTGGCTTGACATTCAAGCATTCACTAGGCAATATTGCGTTATCTATTCTAATTTGCAGTTTGCCAATGTGAATATCAACTTGTCGCGGTTGTCGATTCACGGTTGTGCTGCCGGAAATAATATTACTATGCTTATCAGCATCGTTATTCCAATCTTTAACGAGGAGGATGCTCTACCCGCTTTCAATCAATCTTTGGTAGAGCTGCTTGAATCGCTGCCTCATGATTATGAAGTCTGGTACGTAGCCGGTGGATCGACCGACCAGACTTCGCAAATTGTCCAGCGTTTGCACAGCGCGAACCCACGAGTCAAGCTGCTTGAACTCAGCCGCAACTATGGACATCAGGCCGCGCTCACGGCTGGCCTCGATTTTGCTAAGGGCGATGTGGTCATTAGTATGGACGGCGATGGTCAGCATCCACCATTCGTCATTCCTCAACTGATTGCCGCGTATGAAGCGGGGAATGATGTTGTCCTGACTCAACGCCGTACAACGGGTGAGATCAGCTATTTCCAAAAGTTGTTTTCGAAAACTTTTTATCAGCTCATCAACAAACTAAGTGAGTCGGAAATTGTGCCAGACTCGGCGGATTTCCGCTTGTTGAGCAGGGAAGTTGTCCAAGATTTACGCGGCCTCAATGAGCAGCATCGTTTCTTGCGCGGCATGATTAGCTGGATGGGTTTTCAACAAACCATTGTGTCATTTGATGCCCCACCACGCTTGGCTGGACGTTCAAAGTTCAGCTTACGCAAGCGGCTGCGTTTGGCTGCGGATGCCATCTTCTCGTTTTCGATTGTGCCGATTAACCTTGTGATCGCCTTTGGTGTCCTGCTGCTGATTGCCGCCGTCGGGCAAATTTTCTACGTCCTGCTGACACTCATAACGGTGGGCAATCAGGGTATACCCCCCGGATGGACTTCGCTCATGCTGGCGGTACTTATTATTGGCGGAACCCAGATGCTGACACTTGGCCTCATCGGGTATTATGTGGGTATGACCTTTCAAGAGAGCAAACGCCGCCCGATCTATTTCGTCAATCGCCGGCTCAGTACACTTGATAAAACACCCCCAGCCGTCGAAGCGGAACAGCCCAATGGCTCACCTAGCGAATAAAGGATTTGCAAATTGATTGATTGGAAACAGCGAAACGTTTTAGTCACAGGCGCAGGTGGTTTTATCGGCAGCCATTTAACCGAGACACTGGTAAAAGCTGGTGCATCCGTACGCGCTTTTGTCCGCTACAGCTCGCGCGGTGATCTGGGGTTTATTGGCTCTTTTTCGCCGGAGGTGCGTGAAAAGATCGAAGTTGTTTTCGGTGATTTGACTGACCCACAAGCGGTCTCAAATGCGGTTCGGGGTATGGATGTGGTGTTTCACCTCGGCGCACTCATCGCCATCCCGTATTCGTATGTGAATCCGGTGCATGTGGTACAAACCAATGTGCTTGGCACGACCTATATCCTCGAAGCAGTACGCCAGCACCAAGTAGGCTATACCATCAATATCTCGACCAGTGAGGTATACGGCACGGCTCAATATGTTCCAATCGACGAAAACCATCCGCTGCAAGGGCAGTCACCCTATTCCGCTAGCAAAATCGGCGCGGAAAAGATTGCCGAGAGTTATTACCGGTCGTTCGGCACGCCGGTGGCGACGTTACGCCCATTCAATACGTATGGACCGCGCCAGTCGGCTCGCGCGGTTATTCCGTCGATCATTACCCAAGCCCTCACACGCGATGAAATTCATCTGGGCAGCCTGACACCAACCCGTGACTTGAACTTTGTCCTCGATACGGTCGATGGTATGATGCACGCCGTTGGGGAAGAAGGGTTGCTGGGGCGCAGTACTAATATTGGAACGGGTACTGAAATTTCGGTCGGCGATCTGGCTAGTAAGATCGTTACGATGATCGGGCGCGATGTCCGCGTTGTGCAAGATACCGAGCGCCTGCGCCCAACCAAGAGCGAGGTTGAGCGGCTGCTGGCCGACAGCCGTATGATGCGCCAAGTGACCGGTTGGAGCAGTAAAATATCGCTGGATGAGGGTCTCGCCCGGACGATTGAATGGATTAAGGGCAATATCGCCCTTTACCGCCCCAAAGAATATGCTGTCTAAGGTTCAAATGCACCCTGTAAGCATGGAGAATGCCAATCAATGAAGGCTGTTTTACTCGCGGGCGGTCGTGGTACCCGCCTTGCACCTTATACCAATGTCCTGCCGAAGCCGCTGATGCCTATCGGTGATATGCCCATCCTCGAAATTTTGCTGCGGCAGCTTAAGGTTTATGGTGTCACGGATGTCGTGATCGCTGTTGGTTATCTCGCCTCGCTTATTCAAACCTATGTCGGGGATGGTTCCCGTTTTGGCCTCAACGTCACCTATTCGATGGAAACGTCACCGCTTGGAACGGCAGGGCCTTTAAAGCTGGTGAAAGATTTAGACGAAACCTTCCTCATTATGAATGGCGATTTGCTGACTTCACTCAACATGGGTGATCTGATCGCGTTTCACCGCCAGCACAAAGCGGCTGCGACGATTTCAACCATCGTGCGCCATACCCAAATTACATTGGGTGTCATTGGCACGGATGATGATTTTAATGTAAACAGCTATACCGAAAAACCGAGCTACGACTTTCGCGTGAGTATGGGGATTTCTGTGTTGGAACCGGAAGTCTTGCAATATATCCCTGATGGCAAGCCCTTTGATGTGCCTGATCTCATCAAAGCCTTAATCGCCGACCAAAAGCCTGTCAAAGCTTTCCCGTTTGAAAATGGCTATTGGCTTGATATTGGTCGCCCAGAGGATTACCAGAAGGCAATGGACGAGATTGACCTTATTAAGCAGCAAATTTTGCCGAACGCATCCAGCGATAATCAAGCATGACCACTCGTGCGTTGGTGACTGGCGCGGGGGGATTTCTGGGCAGCCATTTGTATGCGAGGCTGTCTAGTCTCGGTTGGGATGTTGTTGGCACGGCGCGGAAGCCAAGCGACCGGTCGATGCTCGAAGCTGATGTGATGGATAAATCGCGTTTGCGTGAGATTGCTGCCCAACATCTACCGCAAATTGTTTTTCATATCGCGGCGCTCACACCGGCGGCGGCTCCTAAAGCGATACTCGAAGATTATCTGCGGGTGAATGTGATTGGTACAACGAACGTGTTGGATGTTGTCCGTGAGGCTGCGCCAAACGCGCGTGTTGTGCTAGTCACCTCAAGCGCTATGTTCGGGCAAACGAATGCGCCTGACGGTGTAATTGACGAAACCAGTCCCCTTAATCCTGTGAATCCGTATGGCGTGAGCAAAGCCGCGCAGCATCACGTCGGCTATCAATATACGATCCAACATAAACTTGATGTGATTCGCGTCTGCCCATTCAACTTGATTGGCTATGGTTTGCCGCTTGGTCTGGTCGCGTCGGATTTTGCCCGCCAAATTGTCGCGGTGGAACGGGGTGAGCAAGAACCGGTTATCCGCGTGGGTGACCTGAGTGCCAAACGGGATTTCTTGGATGTCGAGGATGCAGTTCACGCCTTAATCGCGTTAGTCGATAAGGGAATTCTTGGTGAGTCGTATAATCTCGCTTCCGGTTATGCGATTCCGGTGGCTGATCTGCTCAATAAGCTGATTGATCTCAGTTCAACGACAGTCACTGCGGAAATATTTCCGAATGCGGTTAAAAATACAGTGCCTATTCAAATCGGCTCTTATGCCAAATTAGCAGCGGCCACCGGTTGGCAGCCGCAAATCTCGCTCGAACAATCACTCGCCAATGTACTCGCTTATTGGCGTACCGTCAAAAATGAGGAAATTGTATGAGGGCCTGTCCGGTCTGTGGAAACACTCAAAACCAAATGGACCTTTGGGGCATGTCGAATATTGCCCTTTGTTCCGTTTGTGGTTTAGGTTACGTCAAGCATCTGCCCACCTTAGAGGAACTGGCGGCTATTTATGCGGCTGACTACTGGAACGGACGCAAGGCCTATACGGATTACCTCGCGGATAAAGTAGGCACACAGCTTCACTTTCAGCACCGCATCAAAAGTTTGCGTGAATTCAGTTCGGGTGGGCGTTTATTTGAGGCCGGCTGTGCTTACGGTTTCTTCCTCGAACTCGCCCAAAAGGTTTGGACAGTGAAAGGGGTTGACCTTTCCGAAGCCGCGATTGCCTATGCCCGCGACACCCTCCATTTACCAGTCGAGCAGGGCGATTTCGAGAGCAATCCACCTGAACCCGATACGTATGATGTCGTTGCGATGTGGGATACCATCGAGCATCTCTACGATCCGGCGTTAGCCATCGCCAAAAGTGCCGAGGGATTGCGCCAAGGGGGTTATCTCGCGCTCACCACAGCGGATTTAGAAACCCTGCTGCCGCGTATCCAAAAATCGGCATGGCGCATGTTTATTCCGGCGCACTTGCATTACTTTTCGCGCCGTTCCATCACCTATCTGCTAGAGGCGCACGGGTTGAAAGTCGTTCACTTTTCCCACGTCAGCTACTACCGCAGTTTGCGCCAAATGGCTCAGATCATCACGTGGAATAAGCCGGACTCGGCATGGCGGCAGCGGTTACAAAGCGCCGTCGAGCGTCTACCATTCATGAACACCTATATTCCCCTGAATTTGTACGATCTCATGTTTGTGATCGCCCAAAAACAGTAGACATGCTGCTTAACTAACGGGCGGGGTTTTAAGCTGGATGAGCAGGAAATCAATCGCCCGCCGCTCGAAGAGATAAATTTCCTCTTTGCCGTCCACCAGCCCATAGTAGCTTTGCTGCGTGGGCGTAAATCCTCCGATGACGACGGCATGTGTTTGATTGTCCTGTAGCAAAATTTCAATCGAAAAAATGCCATCCGGTATAAAGCCGTAATCACTCAGCGCCGTATCCGCCGTTACCTCAAGCGTGCGCTCGTATGGCAGCAGCACCACCGTTTTCGCGATATTTTCCGCCGCCGTTGCATCGAGGGTGCCGTCACTTTCAGGCGCTATCCAATTACCGCCGGGATCGCGGCTAATCGCAAAGGTTTGCGTGGTTTCCGGGTCGCGCAGTCTGATCGCCACGATGTCATCAATCGTCACGCCCCATCGCTGACTGATGAGTTGATAGCCACTTAGAAACTCGGCAGCATTGGTTGTGGGTGTTACAACCGGATCAACGGTTGCTTGCATGGTTTGTACGGCAAAGGGATTCGACTGCTGGAGAGCGATCATCACCAATACCGCAAAGACAATAACGAGGATGATAAATGTTCGACGGTTCATGCCCGCATCCGCCTGACCCACAAGATAAGCCCGATTGCAAACACGACCCCCGGCATCAGAATAACGGTGACGAAGGCAATGAGATCCAGCATTTGCCCATCAACGAAAATGACCGGGCTACCCGTGCCGTAAGCCTGCGGTGAGAAGGTCACTTGATCGCTAAATCCGGTTAACCACGACAAGCTGTCGGTGAATAAAATCGCGTTACCACTGGTATCCACAAGGCTGTTGGTGGCGAAGTCGCTGTCACCTGTGAGTACGATTTTCGCGCCGGTTGTGCGGTTATACGCCCACGCCACGGTCGTCAGCGGCCCCGGAATATCTGCATCTTGATCGTAACGATAAGTTTCGGTTTCGCCCAAGAGTTGTAGATTCGTTTCGCCGTAACTTTGCGTTGAGGAGGTAATCACTTTCCCGTTGAGGACATCAGCACTCGCGGATTGGATCACCTCAAGCGGACGGGTGATGCGGAACAGAGTAGGGGCATTTTCTTCATCCAGCCGTCGGGCAATATCATTTTCAGGGTAGACGGCTGCGCTGACGGATTCGAGCAGTGTTTGCCCGTGTGAAACTTCATCGACGACTGCCGCGTCCAATGCGCGTATGCCGAAGTTTTCCCATAAATAACGGCTGAATAATCCATCCTGCCGTAAGAAGGCGTTCTCGTTAAACAGCACATCGGACATGATGAACAACCCGCCGCCTTTACGCAGGTAGCGGTCGATCACCGCGATTTCCGCTTCGGAGAAATCCGTCGTCGGTCGGGCGAGAATGAGGGCTGAAGCGTCATCGGGTATATTGCCGCCGACGGCTGCTAAGTCGATGAGGCTGATCGGAAATGTAATCAAGCCGCTCGCCTGAATACCGTTATTGATACCGGACATCCCCTGCGGTTCGGCGCTGAGTGGGTCACGTTCTTCGTGGCTCTGGTCAAAGTAGACGGTGAGCGTACCGGAGATGAGCAAGCGCGAAATGGCCTCGGTGATGTCGCGTTCTTGGCTCTCACTGCGGGGCAGCGCTGAAAGACTTGTGAAATCAACTGAGCCATCCGCATTCAAAAATGAGAGAAACACTTCGCCGTCATACGTCAATCCATAGCGCTCCGCCTGTGCGGGCTGCTCATCAGGGTCGATATAATTCCGCGAAATTTTGCCGTCGGTTGCGATCTCATACAACCGGAAGAACTGGTCGTCAATCTCGCGCTGCGCCAGCATACGCGGGCTGTAAAAGCCGGTTATGCGAATCGGGGTCGAAACCTGCCGCAGGATGTTGCGCGTTTCTTCACTGATGCTAAAACGCTGTCCCTCGGTCATATCCATCACAATGACCGCGCGTTGCAGCACCACATAAAACAAGGCCACGATGCCGAGGAGCAGCAGCGTGCCGAATACGGCTGATGTGCCGTACCGCGCCTGCCGACCCGAAATGAACGCGCGGAATTCGTGCGGAGTCAAGGCTGCCCACAGCACAATCCCGACGAGGCCAATGCCGAGCGCCGCAATGATGATGTCAGATAGGCTGCCTTGCCATATCCACCCGATGATACCCATCAACAGCGCTGTGCCGCCGATGATGCTGGCGAGTTGACCGAGATGTGAGCGTGTAATGGCGATATTGTCATTTTGCATGGATTAACGCCACCTGTGTGATTCAACAACGCGAACGGCGATGAACAGCATAACCGCGATAATGCCGGCAAAGTAAGCGATGTCCTCGGCACGGACGATGCCATAGGCGAACGAGTTGGCATAATGTCCGGTAAGCGAAATCTGCCGGATTGCTGCTGCTAGATTGAGGTTCGTCACGATTTGCCCCGCTACATTCCCCAAATATAGGAACGTCAGGGTGGCGATGCTTAAAAACGCCGCCACAATCTGATTTTCAGTTAAGGATGAGAACATCAAGCCGATAGCAATCGACGCACCGCCGTACAGCCAGATGCCGATATACGCGCAGATGGTATGTGCCATATCCGGCTTCGAAATATTGACGACGATAATTTGATAGGTGAAGGTGAGTGCCAGCAAGATTGTGTAAAACAACCACGCGCTCAAGAACTTGCCGATCACAATGGCGTTGTCATTCACCGGAGCCGTGAGCAGCAGTTCCATTGTGCCTTCACGCTGTTCTTCCGCCAGCATCCGCATCGTGAGCAGCGGGCCGAAGAAGATCATGGCGGTTGCCATAAAATCGGGAATGAGTGACGGGTTGATCGGCTTGACGGTGAGGCTAAATGTCACATCACCGTTGAAGTATAAGCCTGTCAGCAGCAGCAGCGCCCCTGCGATCACGTATGAGATAGGCGAGGTAAAATACTGCCACATCTCCCGCCGAAAAATGTGTACTGTTCCGGTCATGAATCCTGCTCTTTGGTTACAAGGTCGAGGAACATATCTTCAAGCGTCATGGCTACCGGTCGTAGTTCCAACAGGCGGTAGCCGCCTTCAATCACCTTTTGAGCCACCTCGCCGCGCACTTCTTTACCCGGTTTTACTCGAATGGCATAGCCTTCACCCTGAGGGCTGACACCTTCTACGCCGGAGATCGTACCTAATAATTTGCTGGCGGCTGCCGCGTTCGCGCCACTAATCTGCGCGTATAAGTGGTCGCCCTTTTGCAACTGCTTCCGCAGGGTATCCGGTGCGCCTTGAGCGATGATTTTGCCCTTGTTGATGATAATCACGCGGTCGCAAACTTGTTCGGCCTCAGAAAGAATGTGCGTGCTGAACAAAACGGTATGCGATTGACCGAGTTGGCGTACACTATCCCGCACCTCGATCACCTGCTGCGGGTCGATACCGATGGTCGGCTCGTCCAGAATGACGACTTCCGGTTGGTGGACGAGGGCTTGCGCTAGTCCGAGCCGCTGCCGCATCCCCTTCGAGAGATTGCGTACCAGTGTACTCCGGCGGTCATACAGGTTCACCGTTGTCAGGACGTGGGCTGTTTGCTGTTTGGGGTTTTTGACACCGCGCACCCGCGCCCAAAAGAGGACATAATCGTTGACGGTCATATCAGGGTAAATGGGTACCCGTTCCGGTAAATAACCGACCCGCTTACGGACTTCAATCGAGTCTTGCTGCACGTCAAAGCCAGCGATCTTCGCGCTGCCTTCCGTGGGCGGCATAAATCCGGTCAGCATTCGCATCGTACTGGTCTTGCCCGCGCCGTTCGGCCCCAGCAACCCCACGACTTCACCCGATTTTGCCGTAAATGAAATGTTATCGACTGCCAGAAAGTTACCATACCGTTTGGTGAGATGTTGGACTTCAATCATAGTTGCTCGGTTCGCAAAATGTGCTGATCTCTATTTTGCATCCTACGATGCCTCTCTCAAACTCGCAAGTGAATGTTAATGCTTTCGCACAAGGAAGGCTGATCCCTTATGTGGTACGGTGAATGCTGCCCGGTAAATAATCATCCAGAATCGACCCGCCGATGAATTCGCGGATGAGTGAGGTATCGGGTATCAACCCTTGCTGCGCGGCAGAAAGGGGCTGCACCCAACGCATGAACGACAGCAGCCGGTTGGCTTCAAGGTGGGCGGGTGTCGCCGGTTCGACTTGCAGCAGCAGCGGCTCGGCTAAGGGGCGCAGTGCCGCCAGTTCATAAACCAAAGCCGAATTAAATAGGGCTTCGGCGTTTTCTTGGTAGGGGAAGATATTCTGCTTCTCCCCGCGCCGTACGCTCGGCCAGCGGAGGATGGTATCGGTTGCGCTGTACCCGCGATGCTGGGCATCCCGCACGATGCGCCGCAGCAGCCGAACATCGGTGGTCGATACACGGTTATGGATGTCCGTGTTCAGTTGGGTCAGGGCGGAGACATAGATACGGAAGATTTTCTCGGCTGGAATATCCGGCACTAAGCCCGGATTCAGCCCGTGAATACCCTCGACGATGATAATCTGGTTGGCTTTCAACTGCGCGAGTGGGCCTTCGCCACTCTTACCCTTAATGAAGTCGAAGTGTGCCAGCCGCGTTGCCTCCCCGGCCATCAACTGCAAGAGATCGTGGTTAAAGGCGTGCAGGTTGATCGCGTGGAGGGACTCGAAATCATAATCACCATTAGCATCGCGCGGGGTTCGTTCGCGGTCAACGAAGTACATATCCATTTCGAGCGTGAAGGGCTGTAACCCATGTGCCAGTAGTTGAATTGCCAGCCGCTTGGAGAAGGTTGTTTTACCCGAAGATGACGGCCCCGCAATTAAAACTAACTGAACACCCGCGTCATGGTGCTTCGTCCAAACATCCCGCGCGATCTGGGCGATCAGCCGTTCTTGCAGCGCCTCCGCCACCAGAATGATTTCCTGTGCGCGGTTTTCGCGTACAATCTGGTTAAGCCTGCCGATGTCTTTCACACCCATCCGTTCCAGCCACACGTTCGCTTGGGTGAACACTTGTACCAGCTTGCTAAACCCCTCAATCGGTGGGAGTTCGGTCGGGTTTTCCTTGCGCGGATATTGCAGGATAAAGCCTTCGGTGCTTAAGATGAGCCGGAAGGTGCGGAGGTATCGGGTAGAGGAAAGCATGTAACCATAGTAGTAGTCTTCACGCCCTCGCAAATCATACAATGTGAGATCGGTGCGCCGCCGTTGTTCGAGCAAGCGCACTTTGTCGTCCTCATCGCGGGCTGCAAAGAGTTCTGCCGCTTCGTCACGCCCGGCGATGCGTTTGTTAATCGGGTCGTCCTTAGCGACGATCTCGCGCATCTTCTGGTCGAGCTGTTCCAGTTCGGCTTGATCGAATGGTGCGCGGTCAATCAGTTTGCAGTAGAATCCGCCTTCGGGGATGGCGTAACTCACGCTGACCTTAATCCCCGGCCACAGCTCATCGGCGGCGGTCGCCATGAGCATCACCAACGAGCGCCGGTAAATGCGTCCGCCGTCACTGCTACTGAGCATGACGGGGGTCAGGTTCACATCACGGGTAATGGGGAAGGTGAGTTCCCGCAGCTTGCCATCGACGATACCGCCCATAATGATGTCAGCGTTAATGCGTTGATCGATTTTACTGGCTTCAATTAAGAGGGCTTCGATAGTCGTGCCGATGGGGGCTTCGAGGATCAAATCAGTTCGAATGGTTGCTTGAACCGTTTTGCGAGCCTCTACCCGGTGGATACCCGCCTGTTCTGTTTCGATAATCGTCATAAGAGTCTTTCATTATCACAGCTTACAATCGTCATTATAGTTCACAGGCAGTATCTGAAAACCCTTAACCTCTGTGCGATGTTGGTTAAGAGAAGGTTTCAATCAAGTTTGAAAAACCTAACCAAAGTTGGCAAAAAACCCGCATTTTGATGCTTTTTATAGCGATGCTAATAGAATGAAGAGCCGTGCCTATCTGGTTTTCTTCGGCTGCTTCGGTCTGAATGACCCTCATTTTTGTAATAATTGGCTTAATGTTGCCTGTTATCACCTGTTTAACAGGTCAAGAGGCTCTCCCTCGCCAACTTAGTGTTATAATCCGCCCATTCATGTTCACCACAAGGAAAACCCATGCCTGCATATGACCAATACCTCCAAGAAATCCTCATTGATGCAGTAACCCTTCAAAATCGTGTCGCTGAACTCGGCGCACAAATTTCGGCTGAATATGGTGAAAATGACGACCTCATGCTCATCTGCATTCTCAAAGGTGGTGTCATGTTTATGGTTGACCTCAGCCGTCACATCACCCTGCCGCACGAAATGGATTTTCTGGCTGTCTCTAGTTATGGCAAAGGGGTTCGTGAATCGAGTGGTAATGTCCGTATTGACATGGACTTGGGCAGCAACGTGACCAACCGTCATGTGCTGATCGTTGAGGACATCATTGATAGTGGTGAAACGCTGCGCTTCGTAATGGACGTATTGAAGGCTCGTCACCCCGCCAGCCTCAAGCTGTGTACACTGCTCAACAAACCGTCCCGCCGCAAGGTGGACATCGAAATCGATTATGTGGGATTTGAAATCGAGAATAAATTTGTCTTCGGTTATGGCCTCGACTTGGATGAGAAGTTCCGTAATCTGCCCTTCGTCGGTGTCGTCAACTTGGATGCCTTGCCTAAATGATGGATACCGCACCCCGTCAACCGCATCGTCCGCTTTTCTGGCCGGACTTCATATTGGACTTGCAAGAATTTCTTCACGACATTCCCGACGAAATCTATATTGTTGGTGGTGCTGTTCGTGACGCGCTGCTGCACCGCCCCTTGCATGATATTGACCTCGCTACACCTCAAGATGCCGTCAAACTCGCCCGTAAAATCGCCAATCACTTTAACGGTGATATTTTTGTACTGGATGCTGAACGGGATGTCGGTCGTGTCTTGCTGGATTTGCCCGATGGTCGCCTGACACTCGATGTTGCCCGTTTCCGGGGTTCATCGCTGCTGGATGACCTGCAAGATCGGGATTTCACGCTGAACGCCATGTCGGTCGATTTACACGGCGACCTCAGTTTGTTGGTTGACCCCTTGAATGGCGAAACGGATGTTAAGCATAAACTCCTGCGCCGCTGCGGCGACCATGCCCTCTCAGATGACCCGATCCGCGCCTTGCGAGCCGTTCGCCAGAGTACGCAGTTGGGTATGCACATTGAGTCTGAAACGCTTAAAGATGTCCGACATGTTGTGCCTGAATTCGCTGCTGTATCGCCCGAACGCTTGCGTGATGAATGGTTTAAAGTCCTTGACTTACAGCGTACAGCCGCTGCTCTGCGTGTTGCCAATTCCCTCGGCTTAGTGGATACAATCCTGCCCGAAGCCCAAGCGCTGCAAGCCGCTCCTGATACTATTCTTCCCGGCGTGAATGTCTGGCAGCACACTCTGACGGTCATCGAAAACCTAGCAGGGATACTCAATTCGATTCACTACACCCGTACTGACCAAACGGCGGCATCCTTCGGCATGGGAATGATCGTTATCCAGCTTGACCGTTACCGTACTTCATTGATTCAACATCTCGGCAAGCTGTGGCCGAACGAACGGACTCACCGTGCCTTGATGATGTTGGGTGCTTTACTGCATGATGCTGGTCGTGTTGATGGGAGCAAGAGTTCTGAAAAGCAGAGTGCTGAACTGGCTGCTGCCCGTGCGGATGCTCTGCGGCTGAGTGTGCCGGAACGCGACTATCTCGTCACCCTCATTCGTCAGCAACAGCTTCCGTTGATGTTATCCGATACAACCCCTCTCAGTTTGTACCAATTTTGGAAGCAAACGGGTGAGGTTGGCGTGGACATTTGTTTGTTGTATCTAGCGAACTATTTGGCGACACAAGGAACCTATTTGCGCCAGAATGACTGGTTGCAAGTGGTCGAACGCATCCGTATCTTGCTCGAAGCGTGGTTTGAAAAGCGCGATCAAGTGGTGTCACCGCCTGTATTGGTGGACGGTAATCAAATCATGGCGGCTTTTGACCTCAGGCCGGGGCGTATCATCGGGGAACTATTGGAACACATTCGGGTCGGGCAGGTGACCGGTCGTGTTCACAACGCGGATGAAGCGCTGCTGCACGCGAAAGAATGGCTCACCGAAAAGCGTTAGAGTTTTTCGGCAACTTCATCGAGCCGCAGCCGTGCATCTTCTTCCGGCACTTCAAAGTGCATACTCATAGTGATGGGTGTTCTGGCTCCGATACTCAGCTTCTGAATCATTTCAAGCGGCATGATGAGCATTCGAGCAAAGGCTTGGATGATCTCGTCTTTTTTCGGATCTTTGAGGACTTCTTCTAAGCCACGGTCGGCCCCCCATTCGCTGCGGACGATGTGCCGCGCCAACAAGCGGGTGAGGGACATGCGCGGGGAATAAGGGCCGCCTGTCTTCAAAAAGCTGACGGAAAGCTGTGTAATATCCACCTCGTCCCACATGCCGTCTTTCGGACGCTGCAACATAATCTCAATCGGGATAGGCGGGTCTTGAATCTCGAATGTTCGGATCAATTCGGAAGCGATGGCTTCGAGTTGGTCATTATTCATCCTGCACTACTCCTCTTGTGGCTGCCCATCCGTTGATTGTAATTTGCTGCCCAAAAACCACAGTAACGTATTGCCATAGCGTCTCTGATCGGTCGTTTCCATGTGCTTCAGTTCGATGGTGGTTTCTTCATTGGGGTCGATCTGTACGATAAACTCGGTATCATCATGCAGCCACAGCGGATTGTTATCCAACGTCTGGAGTACGGTACTCCACAGTC
>Ga0209460_1001473_pt1 | contig 13427 bp, 7 predicted proteins | sample EBPBio132013_DNA_FD_185868 | JGI IMG/M metagenome (GOLD analysis project Ga0209460, IMG submission 185868) | Wastewater treatment Type I Accumulibacter community from EBPR Bioreactor in Madison, WI, USA - Reactor 2_5/13/2013_ DNA (SPAdes)... | ecosystem: Engineered > Bioreactor > EBPR >...
TTTTTCTCGTTCAGTAACCTGTTCATCAGAAATTATTACGGACTTTATGAATTTGACAGTTATGCTGATTTTTATGCCAAAAAACCTTCACGTTATGAAGTCAGTTATGGAATAAAAAAAGGTGTCATTACTCCTGGATATGAGCCAAGAGCTGAATTTGATGCAGCCCGTTGGGGTTTTTATGCTCAGGATGAGTGGAATGTTTTCACCAATCTTAAAGTCACCGCCGGTATCAGATTTGACCTGACCAATTTTGGGTCAAGTCCAACCAAGAATGACTCTGTTGCAAAATATTTCACCTACAGAACAACTCAAGTTGCCGATGGTTCAGTTCAGATTTCACCAAGAGTTGGCTTCAACTATGATGTTTTTGAAGATGATGTTTTGCAACTTCGTGGCGGAACAGGCATTTTCTCTGGCCGTACACCATACGTTTGGGTTTCCAATAATTTCGGAAACTCTGGCGTTGACTTAGGCCGTGTTCAGGCAACCGGTTCTGCAGCAAATGCACTTGGTTTTAATCCGAATCCAAACGATCAGCCATATCCTGGAAAACCGGGTGTTTCACTTTCTCCCGTTAAAACAGCTGAAATTAACCTTATGGATAGAGATTTCATTTTTCCACAGGTTTGGAGAACCAATCTTGCAGCCGATTATCAGTTACCTTATGGTGTTATTGCTACGGTTGAAGGGATTTATTCTAAAAACATGAACGATGCCTTCTATCAGGACATCAACGTGAAAGCATCCGACAAAAGTCTTCTTGATGGTGGAAAACTGGCAGATGGTCGGAAACATCATTGGACTGCAGTAGATTATAAAACAACCGGAAGAGTCAATTCGGCCAATTTCACAAATGTGATGTTGCTGAAAAACACATCTGAAGGCTACCAGGCTAACCTTACCGGTATGCTTCAAAAGCCTTTGAATCAGGGTGAAGATTTTATGAAAAACCTTGATTTAACCCTATCCTATACCTACACAAAAGCTGAAGACGTGAATTCAGTGACTTCAAGTCAGGCTGTTTCTCAGGTAAGGTTTAATCCAACTTCTGATGTTTACAATCCGAAACTGGCAACATCAGATTTCGAGATTAAACACCGGGTTATGGCTAGTGCTTCTTATGTAGTTGACTGGGCAGACTTTTTGAATATGATCCCATCCGGTTATAACTCAACCTTCTCGTTCTTCCTTGAAAGCCGTTCTGGTGCACCTTATTCTTACACCTACAATGGTGATGTGAATGGTGATGGGTTTGCAGAAAACGATCTGATGTATGTGCCAAGAAATCAAACTGAAATCGCTCTTGTGCGAGTATCCGGTAGCACAATTACTGCAGCTCCTCAAAGTGATTATGATGCTTTGTTTTCACTCATTAAGAATGATGACTACCTGAATGAAAACAAGGGAAAAATTCTGCCAAGAAATGGTGGAACCTTATCCTGGGTTTCGTTTATCGATTTCCGTTTTGCTCAGGAAATTCCGATTCCTGAACTTGAAGGAAATAAATTCGAATTCACCCTGGATATTATGAACGTTGCCAATTTGATTAATAAAGACTGGGGCGTTTCTGATCAGCTTGTCAATGGTAGGTTCCTTCGTTATCGTGGTAAACAAGCAACTAGTGCAACCGTTCACCCTGATAAACAGGTATTCTCTTTTGATACGCCATATACCACGCCTTATCAGAAAAATGACTCACAATCCAGATATTATATTCAGATTGGAGCCAGATACACGTTCTGATTTTACTGATTTCGTTTAATTCAAAAAGTCCGCCCCAAAAAGGCGGACTTTTTTGTTTTCTTCAATCCCATAAATTCGTATTTTTTAGTCTTTAACTATGAGGACTTTATGACCGCCGATACTTATGCAAATGACCACTTTGAACTTTTCCTTGATCAACTGAAAACCCTTGCCAGAATTCCCTCCTGTTCATGGGATGGGTTTGATTTTGTCCACCTTGAAACTTCAGCCAATCAAGTTGCAGATTTCATGACTGAATCAGGACTTGAACATGTTGAAATTCTCAGAATTCCAGGTGTACACCCTTACATTTATGGTGACTGGCTTCATGCCGGGGCAGACAAACCCACTATTCTGCTTTACGCCCACCATGACGTTCAGCCCCCTATGCGTGAAGAACTCTGGAAAACTCCGGTTTACGAACCAACCATCGTAGGTGACCGTATTTATGCCCGTGGCATAGCCGATGACAAGGCTGGAATTATGGTTCACCTTGCATCCGTTGCTTCCTGCCTGAAATCAACTGGTAAAATCCCTGTAAATGTGAAAGTGATCATCGAGGGTGAAGAAGAAATCGGTTCTGCACACCTGATGGATTTTCTGAAAAAATATTCCCAAAAAGTTCAGGCCGATGTGATGGTTCTCGCAGACGTTGGAAATTATGATACGGGAATTCCCTCTTTAACCATCAGTTTAAGAGGATTGGTAACCCTTCAGGTTGAATTAAAAGTGCTGGATCACCCGCTTCACTCTGGAATTTACGGCGGCCCGATTCCTGATCCAACCATTGCCCTTTCAAAAATTCTGGCAAAGCTGGTTGACGACAATGGAAATCTCGATATTCCTGAGCTTAATGCAATGATCAAGCCATTGACGCCAACTGAACGAGCCATGTATAAAAGTCTGGGAATGACCCAGGCAATCTTGAGAGACCAGGCCACGATTGAACCCGGTGTTGAAATCTTTGGTGACGAAGATGAAATTCTGGAACGGATGTGGAGAAAACCTTCCCTCGTCGTAAACTCAATTGAATCTGGCAGCAGAAAATCTGCCGGGAACGTAATTATGGATTCGGTTTGGGTTAAACTTGGACTCAGAACTGTTCCCAATATTTCAAGAAAATCAGCTATTGAACATCTTAAAAAGAGAATTCTTGAACTGAAGCCATGGAATGTTTCTTTGACTTTTACAGAAGAAGCCCGTGGAGATTACTGGATGACTGACAGCGATCACCCCTATTTTGAAGCGACCCGTATTGCACTGAAAAAAGGATATGACAAAGATCCGGTTTATGTTGGCAGTGGCGGTTCAATTCCATTTGCGGGTCCGTTTTCTGAAGCACTTGGAAATGTTCCTGCTCTCTTAACGGGGATTGAAGACCCATACACCAATGCTCACTCAGAAAATGAATCTTTACATCTGGGTGATTTTAAAAAGGCGATCATCAGCCAGATTTATCTGTTTGAGGAATTGTCAAAAATTGGGAAAAAGTGAATTATAAGTGATAAGTTATAAGTGGTAAGTGGTAAGTTATAAGTCGAGCAAAGTGAAAATCCCGTCCTGCCGGCAGGATGGGATTTTAAAGCGGTCAAAGCAATGATCCTGATTTAAAATATGGATTTTAATAAAACAAAGGGAAACTATGAAAAGAAGCTTCAACTATTTGATTTTAGTCATTTCAATTACAGCTTTTAATGGTTGTGCAACCATCTTTAAAGGTTATGAAGAAGATCTTGTTATCACCAATGCACCAGACAGTATACAAGTAATGACAATGGAAGGGGTGAATCTTTCGGTTTCGACTAAGACAGTAAAAGCACAAAAATTTAATCAAACCACCTATTCAAAAATTGAGACATTTGATAAAGAATTAAAAGGAATAAAATTGGTGCGGTTACCTTCAAAGAAGAATTATGTTCTGGTGATTTCAGCCAATGGACAGGAAAGAAAAATTCAAATAACCCCGAAATTGGGATTAGGCTGGTTTCTTCTCGATGTGGTATGTTTAGGTCTTCCTGTGATTCCTGACATGATTACGGGAAATTGGAATTATTACGATCCTATAAATTTTTCTGAACTAAAATAACCGTTTTCCCTTCCCTACCTGGCTGACCACCAATCGGCCAGGTTTGTTCGGAATGGTTCCACCCTTTTTAACTTTTTACTCCTTTTCATGTTCAGCTTCACCTCCTCAAAAAAAGTTTAATTGGTTACATAACTTCCATTCCATACCCCTTACTGCATATTACCCCGGACCAAAATTGACGGAATCTTCACTTCCCCAACTTACCACTTGTAACTTGCCACTTATAACTTGTCTTTTGCTTAATTTACTTTTTTAATCTAATTTTAACGTTTTCATACTTTTACAACAAGTCTGGCCGATTGGCTTTACTTACTAAATGAATCTGGGGTTTGCATGCAAAACCAAAAAGACAATCCGTTACGCAATGATGTTCATTATCTGGGTGAACTGTTAGGTGAAGTGATCAGAGAACAATCGGGTGACTGGTTATATAAACTTGAAGAAACGGTCAGAACCAAGGCCATTGCTCTCAATGATGAAGCAGGTTCAAAAGTTTATGATGAACTAACCAAACTGCTTTCAGGAAAAACACTCGATGAATTGTCTTTGCTCGTCCGTGCGTTTACAACCTATTTTCACCTTGTCAATCTTGCTGAACATGTTCACCGGTTCAGAAGAAGCCGTCAATATGAAATGGAACCGGGAAATACACAAAGCCGGGGCAGTCTTTCTGACCTGAAACGTGATCTTAACCTCAAGCCTGAGGCCATCAATTACTTTCTTGAATTTTTAAAACAGGTTGAAATTTCGCCGACTTTCACCGCCCACCCGACTGAAGCCAAACGCCACACCATGCTGGAAAAATACCAGCGTTTATTCGATCTGATGAAAAAGCGGGAATCAGTGAATCTGACTCCGCTTGAAACCGAATTGATCAGCACTCAAATCAAAGCAGAAATTACCACCATCTGGCAAACTGATGAAGTCAGGATGCAAAAAGTTGAAGTCATTGATGAAGTAAAAACAGGGCTGTTTTATCTTGATCAGATCATTTATCCGGTAATGGGTGATTTTTACCGTAAGTTCAAATACATTTTCAAATCGATTTTACCTGAAAATTATGAAATCCCAACGATGATCCGGCCAGGATCCTGGATAGGCGGGGACCGTGACGGACACCCGTTTGTTACACCTGAAATTACCAGGGAAACCATCAAACTTCATAAAAAACATGTTTTAAACCAATATTATCAGGAAACCAATCACCTGATTTCCATATTGACCAGCAGTGAACTGCGGTTTTCTTACAGTCCGGAATTTAAGGCAAATGTGGATGCTGATTTTGAAAGTTACCGTCTTGTCGACCCAAAAGCTGCCGAAGAGCTCATTAAAAATCCTTACGAGCAATTCCGCATCAAAATGACCCTAATTTCCCAACGATTACTTCATACATTTGAACAAGTTGGGACAGAGAAACCCGGACTTTTCATTTATAGTGATTCGAAAAATTTTCTTTCTGATCTGTCGCTGATCCGCTCTGAACTTTGCAATCAGAACAGCAAGGTTTTGGTTGAAACCTGGATCGATCCGCTGATATTCAAGGTAAGGACATTCGGTTTTCACTTTGCAACCTTAGACGTTCGCCAGAGTTCTGAAATCATCCGGCAGGCAGTTGCAGAGATTTTACGGCAATCAGGCGCCTCGCCCAACTGGAAACGTCTTTCTGAAGGTGAACAAAAATCAGTTCTGGTTCACGAAATCGCCTCTCCCCGACCACTTTATTCACCTGAATTTGTGTATTCAGACCCTACTCAGGAGTTAATTGAAACCATCAGAACCGTCAGATGGGGACTTGACCATGTTGATCCGCTCATGTTCGAAAATTTCGTGATTTCGATGTGTGAACGTGAAACTGACATTCTGGGTCTGCTTCTCCTCTTTAAGGAATTCGGACTTTACAGCCTCACCGGCGCCGGAAAACGTTTACTGAAGCTGAATATTGTTCCGTTATTCGAAACCATTCATGACCTTCATAATATGGAATATGTGCTTGAAAGTTTGTTTGGAACTGCTGTTTACAAGGAGGCTTTAAGCACACGAAATTACTTCCAGGAAATCATGCTCGGCTATTCAGATTCTTCCAAAGACGGTGGAATTCTGACCTCAACCTGGGAATTGTATAAAGCTCAGATCAGAATTCGTGACATTAGTGACCGGGCAGGCATTAAATTCAGGCTGTTTCACGGTCGTGGCGGGTCAATTGGCCGCGGGGGCGGTTATTCAAGCGAGGCTATTCTTGCACAGCCGAAAGGCACCATTAACGGGAAAATCAGAATTACCGAGCAAGGTGAAATGATTTCCAGCAAATATGGTTTTCAGGATATTGCCCTCAGGACATTTGAACAGGTAGCAAACGCCGTTATTTTTTCAAGTATTGACAATAAAGACCAGCTTTCGGCTGAACAGACTTCAGATTATTTCGCCGTGATGGATAAAATCAGTGAATCGGCCATGTGGAATTATCAGCATTTACTGAACAATGCCAATTTTATTTCTCTTTACCAGATTTTTACACCTATTGATCTGATTTCACAGGTTCAGATTGGCAGCCGGCCATCGAAAAGAAAAGCAAGTCAGTCATTGCGTGATCTCAGAGCTATCCCGTGGGTTTTTTCGTGGATGCAAACCCGTATACTTATTCCCGGCTGGTTCGGTGTAGGGTCAGGATTAACCCAATGGATTCAGGAAAATCCTGATCGTGGACTTCCCTATCTGCAAACTTTGTATAAAAACTGGACCTACTTTTCAACTTTCATCAAAAACGTTGAAAATGCCATCGGCAAATCAAATCTTGAAATTGCCAGATCTTATTTGACCCTTTTTAATGGCAATCAGGACGGGAAAAAGTTTGTTGAAGGATTGCTTGAGGAGTTTGAAAAATCACGTTCAATCATTCTCGCCATTACCGGTGAAGAAGAAATTCTGGATCACCAGAAGGTTTTGCAGCAATCCATCAAAAGAAGAAATCCGTACATTGACCCGATGAATATCATTCAGATCAATTTACTCAGGGAATTGCGTTCCCTGCCTGAAAATGACGAAAACCGGGAAAAAATTCTGCACGTTCTTCGTGAAACGGTAAATGGTATTGCGGCGGGAATGAAAAATACGGGATGAGGATGGTTACGAATCACAGGTTACGGGTTACGGGAAAGTCGTTTATATCTTGAAAAATTGTGTTTTCAACTGGAATTAGATTCCCCTCCTTTTCAAGGAGGGGAAATCAGTCGTAAGACTGATGGGGTGGTTTTCTTTGAATTTTGAGAAAACAGCCAAACCACCCCGGCTTCGCCACCCCTCCTTTGAAAAAGGAGGGGAATTTGAAAAATATTCACAAAATTATCTCACATTTTTCTTAACTGAATTCCACTCAAAATTTAAAATACCACATTAAAAATTCGAATTTTCAGTCTTTCCCGGTAACCAGTTTTTCCATGTACTTCCCAAGCATATCAAATTCCAGATTCACCTTTGACCCAACTTCATAGGAAGGGAAAACGGTCTTATCCATGGTGTGCGGGATAATGGCAACGGTAAACACATTCTTTTTAAGGTCGGCAACGGTTAAACTGGTTCCGTCCATCGAAATTGACCCGATGCGGATGATGTACTTCTCAAACTCTTCAGGAAAACGCACATCAAAAGTCCAGCTCGTCGAAAGCACTTCTTTTCGGATGACCTCTCCCACACAATCCACATGGCCCATGACAAAATGCCCGCCCATTCTGGTTGAAGGAAGCAAGGGTCTTTCCAAATTCACATGATCGCCGGTTTTGAATGAACCGAAAGTGGTTTTTTTAAGGGTTTCTTCAATTGAAATGCAGGAAAAAGTGGTTGGAGAAACTTCAATTACAGTCTGGCAGCATCCATTAATTGCAATGGAATCATTGACCTTGAGATCTGACATGACAGTGGTTGCCTGAACAGTCAATTTTCTTCCGTCACCAATCGGGTCTACTTTTGCCAAAACGCCAACTTCTTCAATTAAACCGGTAAACATATTTAATCCTTGAGTAAATAACTGATTTTCAAATCGTTTTGAATCATTTCAACAGAATCCAGTTTTAACTGAATTCCGTCTGAAACTGTTTGCAGAATGTCTGGATTTTCAAACCAGGACTTTCCGTTTCCAAGTAACTTTCCTGCCTGATAAATGACAAGTTGATTCACCAAACCTGCTTTTAAAAGGCTGGTAACAATGCCTGGACCGGCTTCCACCAAAATCTGATGGATCCCCTTTTTAAAACAAATCTCCAGGATTTGATGAAGATTTAAGCCGTTTTTAGCTTCAGAAACAGGAAGAAACGATGATTTTGATCCGCACGGACCTGTGATCTGATCGGAATGAAAGACAATCGTTTTGCTGGAAAATGAGTCTGTAAATAAATTGGATTCTGCCGGAACAGACAGATGTGAATCGAGCAAAATCCGGAAGGGTTGTTTGTCATTTCCGTCCAAACGAACGGTTAAGGAGGGGTTATCTGCTTTGGCAGTTCCAGATCCGGTCAAAACAGCATCTGAGGCAAACCTGAGATTTTGAACATCCTTGCGTGATGATTCACCGGTAATCCATTTTGACTGACCGGAAACTGTGGAAATCCGCCCATCAGCGGTTTGGGCAATTTTAACAGTCACAAACGGCAGCTTATTTTTCTGTGAAAAGAAAAAAGGCCGGTTTAATTCGGCCCCTTCATTTTCCATCACGCCAACAATAACTTCTATTCCAGCTTCCCTGAGTTGTTTGACTCCGTTTCCGCTTACTTTTTCAAACGGATCCAGGTTGGAAATCACCACCCGTTTTATCCCGGACTGAATAATCAGGTTTGTACAGGGTGGTGTTTTTCCGAAATGACAACAGGGTTCAAGATTAACGAACAGCTCAGATCCGGCCAGATCAGCCGGATTGGTTACCGAACCGATGGCGTTTACTTCAGCATGAGGTCCGCCAAACTTTTCATGGAGACCTTCACCAATTTTGACGCCATCCTTATAAATAACACATCCAACCAAAGGATTTGGACTCACCCGCCCCAGACCTTGCTTTGCAAGACCAATAACACGACGCATGATCCGTTCTTCTCTGGAAAAAGTGCCCATTAATCAGAGAATAAAACGGTAATCGAATGAATATGAAGTTTCAATCCGCTTTTTCTCATCTTCAAATCCCGGACGTCCCATTAATGCGAAAGTTGCTTTTTTGCCAGCTTCAACACCAGGTTGGTCGTACGGATTAATCTGGTACAACTTTCCGGCCATGGCAGTCTGCAATTCATAAAGCATGATAAACTGACCAACTGTGAAAGCATTTACTTCAGGGAAAATGACCTTGACGACTGGGCGTTCAAAATCAGCAAGAGCAATTGAGGTTCCGTGAAGTTCAGCTCGGATCAGTTCATTCATTGACCGTTTATCGAGATAATCGGTTCCGGCATTTCCTTTGAAAGGATTTGAAAACGAGATATCCTTGTGGTTTTTTTCAACTTCAACCAGAGTAAATACCTTGTCATTCGGACCTTCGCAATACAATTGAACCTGACTGTGCTGATCGGTTGGACCAACGGCTTTAACAGGAGTTTGTCCTACGAAAACTTCCTGACCTTTCAGGTTGTATCTCTTTCCTAAGGATTCACCCCATAGCTGGGCATACCAGTCAGCCAGATATTTCAGGGTTGAACTGTAAGGCATCATGACAGAAATAACTTTTCCCATTTGGGTATCATACAAATAATGCAAAAGAGCATTCATGTAGGCAGGGTTTTTCATCAGTTCATCAGACTGGCACCGTTTTTCCATAGCAGCAGCACCGGCAAGCAATTCATCAATATCAATCCCAATCAGAATCGATGAAAGCAGACCCACATCAGATAAAACAGAAAAACGACCACCAACACCTTCAGGAACAACAAATTTGCGAAGTCCGAGTTCATTGGCAATATCCAGAAGGTAACCTGATTTCTCATCAGTTGTGGCAATCATGTGGTCTTTTGCTTTGACACCATATTTGCCAACCAGCATTTCCCAAACATAAAGAAACTGGGACATGGTTTCAGCGGTTCCGCCTGATTTTGATATGACATTAAACAAGGTTTTATCGAGATCAATCACATCAAAAAGATCTGTAAACCAATCAGGATCAACGTTATCTGTAACAAAAAGACGTAATCCTTTTTTATTTGAAATTTGCTGATAGCTGTGAAGTAAAGCAGAAGCCAAAGCAATATTTCCTAAAGCAGAGCCACCGATACCCAAAACAACAAGTGTATCAAACTTCCCTTCAACTTCTTTTTTCAAAGCTTTTAATTTTGAAGTATCCTGATAAGGCAATTCCTGAAAGCGGATTTTGCGTTCTTTCTTTTCCTTTTCAATTTCAAGATGATACTCTGAAATCAATTTCTGGAAGTCATCCAGTCTGCTGGTATGCATCAGGTGTTTGACTTCAGGGTTAGCTGTAACGGCAAGGTTAATATCCAAACGAATTTGTTGAGTGGGCATGATTTAGAATCCTTTTACTACTTACTGTTAAAAAAAGAGAAAATGGTTTGCAAAGGTAGGAATCTGGACTAAAAATGTCCAATTCAGGGGAGTAAATGGAAGGAAAAGCAAAGCATCAATACATAAAAAAAGGGATGCTGTTTTCACAGCATCCCTTTCAACAACAACCAGAACAAACGAAAGGCTTAACTTACAGAACATATCCTTCTTCACCATGGTCGATCGTATCGAGACCCTGGCGTTCTTCATCAGCAGTCGGACGAAGACCAATAGTAAACTTAATTGCATAGGCAAGAATTACAGTTCCAACAATTGAAAGAACAAGAGTCAGACCAACAGCTTTCAGCTGTGCAAAAACCAATCCGCCGTTTGTGACCAATTCTGCAAGTCCGTTAGGAACTGCATAACCTTCAGAAATCAGGTTCGCATTCACAGAAGAAGTTGCAAGTAAACCAGTCAGAATGGCACCTAAAGTACCACCGACAGCATGTACACCAAAGGTATCAAGAGCATCATCATAACCTAACCATGATTTCAGTTTAACAACTGCAACAAAAGGAATTGCTCCGGCAAGGACACCGATGATAACCGCACCGGTTGCATCAACGAAACCAGCACCAGGCGTTACAACAACAAGACCGGCTACAGCACCTGAACAGAAACCAAGTACAGAAGCTTTTCTTTTCAGGATGTACTCAAGACCACCCCAGGTAAAGGAAGCAATTGCAGCAGCAAGAGTGGTGGTCATAAAAGCGTTTGATGCAACACCATCAGCAGCAACGGCAGAACCGGCGTTAAAGCCATACCAACCAACCCAGAGCATACCTGTTCCAACCATAACCAGAACCATATTATGAGGCGCCATGGATTCTTTACCAAATCCGACACGTTTTCCGAGGATGATTGCAAGAATAAGAGCAGACCAGCCTGAAGACATGTGAACTACAGTTCCGCCAGCGAAGTCAATTGCAGGAATTGCAGCAGCTGAGTTCCAAACCCCGTTCATAAATCCGTTTGCACCCCAAACCATGTGGGCCAGAGGGAAATAGACAATAAACATCCAGCCAAAAACGAAAAGCATAAGAGCAGAAAATTTCATCCGCTCAGCAATAGCACCAATGATAAGTGCAGGAGTAATGATGGCAAACATCATTTGGAACATGGCAAAAACGTTTTGGGAAACCCAATAGCCATAGTTAGTATTTGGGGCAGAGGTAACATCTTTAAGGAAGAAAAACTCAGATCCGCCAAAAAACTCGCTTCCGAAACTGGTTCCGAAAACAAGACTGTACCCGACTGCCCACCAGAGAATGGTGACTAAACCGGTAATACCCAGACATTGGGCAAGAACAGAAAGTACGTTTTTACGACGGACTAAACCACCATAAAACAAAGCAAGACCCGGAAGTGTCATAAACAATACAAGTGCAGCACAAATCATCATCCAGCCATTGTGACCAGGGCCAGAAACTCCGGCAACGGCAGAACCGGCAGGATCAGTATTGTTGATGTACGCTTCAAGACCTTTGATACGGTCTTCAAGAGATGGGCCTGCAGCAACAGCAGCAGTAGAATCAGTTTTGGTAGAATCTGAAGCAACTGCAACAGAATCAGGTGTCTGAGCCGATACATCGGTAACCGGCGAAGCCACCATCAGCATGAAACCGGCCAGTAGAGCCAGAAGTGGACGATGGGGGATTTTCATCTTCATTGAAATGTTTCCTTTTGCTTTATACAACACAATAGTTAAGGTTTATCTTCTTTTGCTTCTAATTTTGTTATGCGAACTGATTTGTTTTGTTTATTATTTATCGTTCTTGTACAAAATTACTTAACAAATATCGGGTTGTCAATACCGCCACGTTATTTTCTAATACTTTATTTCATTTTTACCTCAATTAATTACGTACAATACTCGTTTTTGCATATTATATAAACACAGATATCTATATTGCATTAATCTGTAATGCCTCATCCAAGCAATTCAGGTTTAAAGAGGACCTACCCTTATTTTACCTAAACAATTAAAGCGTGTTTCAGAATGTCAAAAATGACATTCTGTTTGTTTTGAATTACAATGAATATTTTGAATATTCTCAAATCCCACTAAACGTAAAGAAATGGTATGAAACCCGGACTCCTGAAGCTATACAGCTCACTCTTATTTCTAATTTCACCTTCTCTCTCTTTATTCGCTCAAAATTCGGGATCCTGGATACCGGTCTCTCCGGTTCAGGGAGATACAATTACGATTGTATGTGATCCAAAATTGGATTCCCAAACTGCCGGCCTAACGGTAAGCTCAGTGAATTTATATTGGGGTGTGAATGGTTCACCCGGAAGCTGGTCCCGCCCGGATGCTTCGTATTGGCCCACAGGAACCTCAAGTGAAGGAGGTTCTGCCGTTCAAACTCCCATGATAAAATCGGGTGATAAATGGCAGATTAAAATCAAGTCCGACAAAAACCTCTCCAATATCCTTTTTTTATTCAGGGTCAACGGCAATCAGTTCTGGCTGAGAAATAACAATCAGGATTACAATCTTAAAGTTAATTCCCTTCCTCAATCTTTTGTTTCCTATTCAATTATGGGCAACTCAGTCAGAGTTCAGGCTCAAACTTACTTCATGACATTTTCTGCAGTTAAAGACAATATTGTTAAAATTGCCTATGACGACTCAGTTTTGGTAGATACTGCCATGTTACAGGAAGGCCAGTCATCACTTTCATTTACATCAGTCGATGAAACAGACTCAACCCTCGAAATGGCTACGGGATTATTAAAAGTAACACTCAGAAAACCAACAATGACCAGTTATTTTTCAGATCAAACAGGTTCGGTACTTTTAAATCAGGCAGAAAGTGATGGATTTGAACAAGGTCAGCAATCAAGAGGAATTGCTTTCAGAATAAAAAATGAAGCTTTGTATGGAATGGGTGAAAAAGGGATTGATCTGAACAGAAGGAATTATTCCTTTAATACTTACAACCGGGCAGATGGCGGTTACAACAGAGCTTTATCTGCAATGAAAATTAATATCCCATTTCTAACCACCACCGGAAATTATGCGTTGTTCTTTGACAATGAATATCCAGCCGATGTT
>Ga0209460_1001476_pt1 | contig 13406 bp, 12 predicted proteins | sample EBPBio132013_DNA_FD_185868 | JGI IMG/M metagenome (GOLD analysis project Ga0209460, IMG submission 185868) | Wastewater treatment Type I Accumulibacter community from EBPR Bioreactor in Madison, WI, USA - Reactor 2_5/13/2013_ DNA (SPAdes)... | ecosystem: Engineered > Bioreactor > EBPR >...
GCCTTTGCGTTTTGTCTCTGCGTTCTCCGCGCCTCTGCGGTTCATTTTCGCTGTCTTGCTCTGAGCCTCTGTGCCATTGAGCCTCTGTGTTAAAAATCTTTGCGTCCTTTGCCTCTTTGCGCCTTTGCGTTTTGTCTCTGCGTTCTCCGCGCCTTTGCGTTTTGTTTCCGCTTGCTCTGAGCCTGTGTGCCATTGAGCCTCTGTGTTAAAAATCTTTGCGTCCTTTGCCTCTTCGCGCCTTTGCGTTTTGTTTCGACTCCCCGCCTTCCCCAACAAAAAACCCGGCGTGTGTGCCGGGTTTCGCGTTCGTCAATGCAGTTGTTCCGTTATTCAAACGTCACGCGGATAAAAAGCGCACCGAGTTGAAATTCGTCGTTGTGGTTGAGCATGTAGGGTTGTTCGGGTTCGAGGCGCTCACCACGAATGCGTGTGCCATTAGCGCTGTACAGGTCGGTGATGTAGAGCTGGCCTTCTTCGAGGTGCAGGCGCGCGTGTGCGCGGGAGACACCGCGTTCCTGTGCGCCGTAAGCCGTCAGGTCAACATCCGGTTGGAAGCCGCCGCTGCGGAAGTCGGCGCGACCGAGCAGCGCGACCTGTCCCTCCTTGAGGCTGATCGACTCGGCGATGCCGCGAACAACCAGCGACACTTTGGTCGGCGCGATCCGGTCGGCATCTTTGCTGAGGCCGGGAATACCGGCGAGTAAGCGGCGCAGGGTTTGGTTGCGCGGCATGATATGTGTGCGATAAGGATGTTCAACCGTTTCGTTGGGTACGGGGGGCAGCAGTTTGGTTTTTGCTGGCTCTTTGCGATCAGACATCATATTACCCATCTTTCCAGACTCCCGTTCTGTTCGTTCGGTAGCCAGAATTGTGCCATATGAACATACGCGGACAATAGGTCTTTAAGCCTATTCTGAATAGGCTACGTCCATTATCAGGGGAATTTACTTTCTTAACATTATCACAAATCGTACGCGAGAGGAATTAAGGTTTGATGGTGAATATTACAAGGTGTTATACCGGTGTATAGCGCGTGACGGGGAGTATGAACAGCCAAATCGGTCAAGGAAATCTAGCCAGTTGGACACTTTAGCAGGATGGTAATCGTGCTACCATCTGCACAAAGTTTACAAGCCGGAGGAAACCCCGATGCCCGATAAAGATACTCAACAGAACAACGATGCAAGTCATCTTTCGGACAGCGATTTACAGTTAGCCTACGAACGCGCCCGTGCCGATTTGCAGCGCAAAAATCAAGAGGCGCAGGACGCGAGCCGCGAGGAAGAAGTGTTCAAGGCGTACAACGATGAACGCGAACGCCGTTCCAAGAGCGACCTCAAAAAGAAGGTCGAAAACGTGGATTAGAAGAACCTCAACCGAGTACGCTAAAAAGGCAATAACCGCCGAAATAATAGTAGGCGGGTTGCGCTACTGTGGGCGAATGTCGATTTACAAACGGGTGTTGTAAATACTAGAGACCCTGACACTCGCCTTTGAAGTGCCTTCTGTGCATTTTATCCTCCCTCGTTTACGGGGGAGGTGTCGCGTCAGCGACGGAGGGGGTTCTTTTCTCCGCCCTTATTTGTGAAACATCATCTCCGTCCGCGCCACCTACCACAAACACTACCACCGTTCGCAGGGACAACCTACTTGTGGTCCGCTACTACGATAGACCTTTTCTCACGTTTCGCACCCACGGCTTACCGCTCATCCCTAATCATTTACGCCCGAAAAACTCGTCCGCCCACATAAACTTGACCCCCGCCGCTTCGGCTGCTTCACGGTCGGTATCCATGTCACCGATGTAAACGGTTTCGGTGGGCAACACCCCGAACGCATCCATCAGATACTCGATCATGCCGCCCTGTGGTTTGCGGAAGCGGCTTTCGCGTTTGGCGGCTTTTTTGCGTCCGTTGGGGTGGGTAACGCACACCGCGTAGGTGGTCGCGCCGATGTAATCCGCGATGTGCTTGACCATGATATGCGCTTGGGCGGCGGTCATAAAGCCGAACGCCACCCCACCCTGATTGCTGGCAACCGCGAGGTAATGCCCTTTGGCGATCAACGCTTGGCACTTGGGCAGCACATCGTCAAACGGCTTTTGTTCGTCGAGCGTATTCGCCGGTCGTTCACCGTCAATGTTGTGTACCAGCGTCCCGTCCTTGTCGAAGATGTAGAGCATGGGTTTATCTCTCCAGCGTGCCGATAATCTGCCAGTCGTCGCCGTTGACGGTCGGGTACTGCTGACCATCAAAGTAGGTATACAGCTTCACCCCCACGCTGTACGTGCCAGCGGGCAGATGACTCCCCTCGCCCTGAGGGAGAGGGGCTGGGGGTGAGGGTAATTCCAGCGTGTGCGGGTCGAACACCACTTCACCCGCCTGCCAGCCGGTCGTGGGGCGCTGGTTGAGGAACGGGAAGTCATCCTTCTGCGCCACCAACTGCCCGTTCGCATCCAGCAGGAACACCGACACGCTGTAGTCTTGATCGAGTGGCTGCTCGGCTGACCACCACAGATCGACGCGCATCTCGTCGGGGTGGATGGCGAACTGCCGCAGCCGCATCCCGTTGCTGTAATCGACCACCGGCTCCGGCTGGATGGCATCATAGCGGTAGACGTTGAGGGCGTTCGTTCCCCAGTAGGTCGTCATCAGCGCCGTTTGGACGTGTCCGGTCTGCTTGAGGAAGTCGAAGCCTGATTGGTCAGGACTCCAGTGGGTGAACCACACCGTCTTGTGCTGGTTGAGCAGGTCGATCACGCCGTTCGGGTAGGTCGCACCCTCGAACTGCCGCCACATCCGCAGCGATTTCACGACCGTGCCGGGGGGCATATCGTGGTCGGTGTAGTAGTACAGCACCGTGTCGTCGTAGTAAATTTCCATCAGCGCCATGTCGCCCGCCTCGGCGTAGCGCCCCATATCCGCGCCCACTTTATCCCACGGCGCTTTGGGATAATAATCGTCAACACTGGTGGCCGAATAGACGAGGATGACCGCCAGCAGGAACACCCGCGTTTGGGCGTTCAAACGGGCCAACCCCAGCGCCACCAGCAGCGCAATCGCCGGCGAGATCAGCATCACCCGCCGCGGCGACAGGATGCTGAACCACTCGTTCGCCACAAAGCTGATGATGAGCGTCAGCCCAATCCACGCCACCAGCAAGAACACCCTATCATTAACCCCCACCCTGACCCTCCCCAGCAAGCGAGGGAGGGAAACAGACGGGGAAATTTCCTCTTGACTGACGACTGGCGACTGGCGACTGGCGACTCCCAACAGCATCAGTCCAAGCATCAGCGGCCACATTCTCCCAAGAAATTTATACGTGAGTTCGACAAAGGTATCCCACGTCGAAGGCAGCGTCGAGTTCACGCCCTGCTCGTTGTCGAACTGCCCGTAGCCGTAGCCGATGAACCACGGCAGGAAGAACACGCCCGACAGCGCCAGCCAACCAATCGCCGCCAGCCGCAGCCGCCCGCGCAGGAAGATCAGCGCGTGTAAGCCTTCGAAGGCCATAATGAACGCGCCCTGATAATTGGTATGCAGGATCGCCACGTTCGCCGCCAGCCACAGTAAAGCGCGGGGTTTGCTGGGTTTGCGTACCCAATGTAAGTAGAAGAACGCGCTCAGGATGACGAGCAGCGTCCGCAGGGTGTAGAAGCGGATCTCCTGCCCCAGATCAATGTCCGGGTCGGAAAGCGCCAGCACCAGCGCCGCAGTCAACGGCACAAACCAATACGCTTTCTCCAACCACGGCCTTTGCCCTATCCCATCTTCATCGGCGGCGGTCTGTGACCCTCCAGTATTATTCCCCTCCCTGTTACTACGGGGAGGGGCTAGGGGTGGGGTCGATAATGAGGGGCTGGGGGGTGAGGTAAGAATCACCCGCGCCAGCGGCACCATCAGCGCCACGCTCAGGATGCCCGCCAGCGCCGCGAAGTAACGCATGGCGAAGATCGAGTCGCCGGTGAGGCCAACCCACGCCTGCATCAGCAGGTAATACAGCGGCGGGTGGTGGTCTCGCGCGGCGAGACCGTCGATCAGGTTGGTTTGCCCGTTGAAGTGAAACAGGTTGAAAGTCGTCGTGCCTTCGTCCGTCCAAATCGGTCGCTGGATGATGTGGTAAACACGGAAGGCCGCCGCGAGTAAGAGGACGGCGGTCATCAGGGCGATAAAGGTGGCGAAGGCGCGTTGGCGCGTGGTGAGCTTGGTCATGGTAGGGCGATTATGCCTCATGCACTGCCATGCCGACAAGCGCGAGAACGGCGGAGGGGCTTAACCGCAGAGCCACAGAGAAGAAAATCAAAAGGGCGACCGGGGCCGCCCTTTTGAGTGTGTTTCAGTACGTATTAGCCAGCGAGCAGGGCGGCAGTTTGCGCTAGGCGGGTGGCATAACCCCATTCGTTGTCGTACCACGCGGCCACGGAGACCAGCGTGTCGCCCATCGTCTGGATGAGGGGCAGGTCGATGATCGACGAGTGCGGGTCGCCGACGATACGCGACGAAGCCCATTCATCGTTCAGCACGTCCATGATGCCATGCAGCGGGCCGGAAGCAGCGGCTGCGGTGTAGGCGGCCTTGATTGCGTCAGCGGTGGCGGGCTTCTTCAGCACGGCGTTGACTTCGGCGATGCTGCCGGTACGGGTCGGGACGCGGTAAGCCTTACCGGTCATTTTCAGATCCTTCCAAATGAAGCCAAGCGCCTTGGCCGCACCGGAGGACGAGGGGATGATGTTTTCGACGGCTGCCCACGAGTCGCGGCGATCCTTCATCGGTTGGTCGGTGAGGGATTGGGTGTTGGTGTAGGCGTGAACAGTCGAGAAGAAGGCCGCTTCGATACCCCAGTTTTCCAGCAGAATCTTGACGACCGGGGCGAGCGCGTTGGTGGTGCAGCTTCCCATGCTGACGATCTTGTGCTTTTCGGGGTCGTAGGTGTCGAGGTTGATGCCGGGGAGCAGAACCGCGTCGGCATCCGCCGCTGACTTGCTGGGGGCGCTGACGAGGACGCGCTTGGCACCCTTATCCAGATGCGCCTGTGCGCCGGGGCGGGTGGTGGCGCGGCCGGTGCAGTCGATGACCAAATCTACGCCCAAACCTGCCCAATCGGGAATATCTTTGCTGGAGTCGAAATACAGAATATCGCGACCGCCGATGGTGAAGCCCTTTTCTTTGGCTTCGACTTTTTCATGCCAGCGGCCGTAGTTCGAGTCGACTTCGAAAACGGCGGCAAGGGTTGGGATGTCGCGGATGTCCGAAATTGAAACGGGCGACCACAGGTTATTCTTGAGGGCGATCTTCGTCACTGAACGACCGATGCGCCCGAAACCGTGTACTGCTACTTTACCCATGAGTAAACTCCTGTAGGTTTATTTATCTACACAGCAGGATAACACTAATCGCGCTCCGTAGGTATACCTAAGACGCGCGAAAGCAAGAAATTTAAAGATTCTGGTGATAAGTGTTACTAATCGTTATACACCGAAAGTCATCACCTTTCCGCCACCAGCGCAAAAGGGCGATTCTCAAAGGTATGCTTTCGATTTGAAAGCAGTCGGAAGTCTAGCCCGTAACCGGCCATTTGTAGCGGTAGGCTGTCCAGTCGTTGTTGATGACGGCGTTCGAGACGATTTCGAAGCCGTAGCGTTCCCGCGAGGCGATGAGCGTGCTGCGGTTGAACTTCGGATTTTTGGCGCGGGGGATGGCGACCCACAGCGTACCGGTCGGTTTGAGGTGCTGCTTAATGGCTTCGATCAGCCCGTCGAGTTCACCTTCAGTTTTAGCGAACACCGCCAGCCAATCGTATGTGTCGTCGAAGTGGGCATCGTAAACCGTTCCGGTGGGGAGTTCGCCGAGCATCTCACGGAATCCAGCGATAGGGTTGAGGACGTGGATGCTGGTGTTCGGTTTGATAGCGAGTTTCTTGACCAGCGGCGATTGGGAATAGGCGGGTGTGGGCATGGGCATCCTCCTTCAATAACGGTTGAGCATTCTTATTATAGGAGAAAGCCACATGAGAGCGCTTAGGTAATTGGTGGGTAAAACCTCACCTTTGCCTCTCTACTGTAGGGATGAGGCACGCCTCATCCAGCGCCCACCAAGTCCACTTGTCATCACGTTTGTAGGGACAGCAGACAGGCTGTCCGTTGCTTCCCTGCCCCCCACCACCTGCTTCCACTTCGTACGCGCTGCTTTCTCAATATCCCCGTTCACGGGGGTTTATTCACCTTGCCATCGGGTCTATAGTCCCCTTGTGGGGTTATCCTATGGCATACGCTGACCCAAAAAACCCCTTAACTTGCTGGCAATGGAATGCGACACGCTGAACCTACAGCAGCACTCGCTCAAAACTGCCCCAACGTCGGTGAGCCGTTGATCGCCCCCGCCAGCCAGCCGACCGTGCCATCCGACGTTTGCACCTGCCACCAACGCGCACCGTCGGCATCCACCGGCCCCGCGAGGATAACCACATACTCGCCTGTGAACAGCGGCAGGTTGCGGGCGATGGGGCTGTTGACCCCCGGTGATGTGCGGATATTGAGTTCTTGCACGAGGACGCGCAACTGTGTACCGGGTTGGTACTCGCTGCCCTCGACGATGCCCTGCGGAAGCTGTGAGGGGATGCCACCCCCGCCGCTATCCGGCTGACCGACAGGCGCAACCCCGACCGGATCAATGCCGGTAGAAGGCGGCGCGACGTTCCCGCCGTCGTTGCCCTGCGGCAGTTCACCGTTGACCCAGTTGATTGCCCGCGCACCCGCGACCTGCCCCGTGATTTCGCGCACCTCGCCGTTGATGTTGGCGACGAACTGGCGACCGTTGGCCTGCACGAACACGGCGCGGCCATCAGGACTCCACTCCACGCGCTCAGGGAAGCCATCGCCAATCGTGCCCGTGAGTGCCTGCCCATTCATGTCGTAAATCCGCAAGGGTTCACGCGCACCGTTGCGGTCGCCGGGTGCGCCGAGGGCATAGACGCTGCCGTCGTTGGCTTGATTGGCGAAGCCCATCCACAGGCCAACGGCTTCCGAGTCGATCAGCACTTTATTGAACGAGCCGTCACGGTTCAGCCAGCCGACATATTCATGACCATCCGGCCCGCGCCCGCTGACGAGGATGTAGCTGCCATCGCGCGACCATGCGCCGTAGTCGTAGCGCAGTACCGGCGGGCGGGTGATGCGATAGTTGGGGTCGTTGACCGCGCTGACGAGGATGATGGCGCTGCGACCTTCCTGCGGCAGGTTGAGGCCGACCATTACCGTAGTGCTGTCCGGCGACCACAGCAGCGAACGGCTCTCCCACTTATCGGGGTCGTAGGGATTGGTGACGAGGCTGCAACCGGGGACATCAATCGGCAGGCAGTCAACGAGTAATTGCACAGGCGGGAACTGCCCCGGTTGGTAGAACCACACGCCGTCATTCCCCGTTTTCTTTCCGGCGACGATGAAAGCCACGTAGCGCCCATCTGGCGACCACTTGGCTGCCGGAACGAAGGCGTTGTTTTCCTCGCGTGTTAGCGCCACGAACTGCGAGAAGGGTGACATATCCGGTCGCACCGCACCCGCGCCGTTCAAACCCGTCAGGTACATATTGCCGCTGCTGTCGGTGGTGATGTACAGGTTCGGGTCAACCGGATTACGCTCGAACAGCACGGTATCGTTCAAGAGGCTGAAGCCGCCCGTGGTCACGCCGCCGGATGTGCTGAGGCCGAACACGCGGTTTTCAGGGGACGTACCCGTAAAACTGATAGGCGCAATTGGTATCGCCGTCACGATACCCGGCAGCGTCACGATCAGGGCGACCGTGGGCTGTGCCGTAGGCGTGGACTCCACCGCCTCTGGGCTAACGTCCGCCGGAATCGGTGTGACCTGTGGCGTTTCAAGCAGCGGCGCTTGCGCGGTGATGAAGGTCGGCGTGGCATCCAATGTCGGAGCGATGGCGGCTTCAACCGGTGTGGCGGTTGGCACTTCGCCCACTGGCATAATCGTCGCTGTGAAGGCGGCGAGTTCCTCCGGCGAAAGCGTGCGCGTCGCGGTGGGCAGCGGCAGCGGCGTATTGCTCGGTGTGAGCGTATTCGTGGCGGTCGGCGCGTTGGTGAAGGTGGCCGTCGGTATTGGTGTGTTGGTTGGTGTATCGGTCGGGAAGATCGGCAGCGGCGTTGGGCTGGGCAAGGGTGTCGCGCTGGGCGGCAGGGTGGCGGTCGCCGTGGGCAGCGGTGTATTCGTCGCGGTGTTGGTCGGCGTGAAGCTCGAAGTCGCGCTTGGCGCGTTGGTCAGCGTGGCGGTGAAGGTCGCTGTCGCGGTCGGGGTTGAGGTGTTTGTCGCCGTCCGCGTGAGCGTGGGTGTATCGCTGGCGGTGGCGGTCGGTTCGTTGGTGCGCGTAACCGTCGCGGTTGGCGCAGGGGTGCTGCTCGGCAAGACGATGAAGGTGGCGGTGAGGGATGGTGTAACGCTCGGCGTGTTGGTGGCGACCTGCGCCACGATGGTCGGCTGCGGGGTGTTCGACATCAAGGGCGTGGGGCTGGGCGTGCGCGAGGGAGCAATCGTCGGGGTCACATCCGGCACCGACAGGTTGCAGGCCGCGAGCAGCAGCGCGAGTAAGATTACACTTCGCCGTATCAGCATCATCGCCCCCATGTGCTTACACTCAACCTGATTATAGACAGACTGACTCCGATGCGCGATGGACGTGTGGCCTACGGTTCGGCAACGGGTTAGAATCGCCGCCTAGTGATTTGGTCATATGAGGAGTCCGTTATGCGTCTTGCGCCGATCCCGTTGGAACAGGTGAAACAACTGCCGCAGGTCTACCACCTGACCATCCCCGACCGCTACCGTGACAAGATGGGGCATATGAACATGCGCTACTACCTCGAAGTGTACGACGACGCGGGGGACGCGCTGTTCGAGTCGTTCGGCCTAACACCTGCGTTTTACCGTGAGCATGGCAGCGGTGGCTTCGACCTTGAGCACCACATCCACTACCTGAACGAAGTGCATATCGGCGACACGGTGGCGGTCTACGCACGGCTCGTCAGCCGTTCGGCGAAACGGCTCCATTACCTGTTGTTCATGGTGAACGAGTCGCGCGGGTTGCTGGCTTCGGTGTTCGAGTGCGTGAACTCGTATGCCGACTTAACTATCCGCAAAACCGCCGCCTATCCACCCGAAATCGCGGCAGCACTGGATGGGATTCTGTCGGCCCACCAACAGCTTGAATGGCCTGCGCCGGTATGCGGCGTGATGAGCAGTTAGCAAGCGTTAGAGAAATCATATGTAGAGGCACACGGCTGTGTGCCTTCTTGCCACCCACTGCCCACGCAACCACGTTTGTAGGGACAGCAGACAGGCTGTCCGTTGTTGCTCTCCCTACAGCCATCTGCTGGCAAATGCTGACCCGAAAAACCCTTAACTTGCTGCATATGGCCGCGAGACAGCGCGTCCGTCTATATAAAAAGTAACGTTCAAACGGCTTCTAACCTGAGAGATGTGGAGGACAACAGGATGACAGACAACAATACAGCAGACGCAGTGATAGCGGTTGTGGCCGCCGAGACAAACGCCTTTTGGCTAAAAGATTACGCCGCGTGGGCGGACTGCTGGTTGCACTCGGAACAAATCCGTATGGTCGGTTGGTGGGCGCGCGGTGGCATTAGCATCACCATCGGCTGGAATGCGCTCTCCGCTAAAATGCAGCAGATGATGGCCGATAATCCAACCGCCCAACCAGAAGCAGCCGCCGTTCGCCGCGAAAATATCAACATCCGCACCAGTGACCAGATGGCGTGGGTGACGTTCGACCAGTACGGCGCGGACACCGGCGAACCGGATATGGACATGCCGGGGTTAAGCCACGAAACCCGTATTCTTGAAAAACACGATGGTCAGTGGAAATTCGTCTATGTGGGCTGGTTGCTGGCAGGGGAATAGTAACTAGTTCTGATGACTTGCCTTACTCATGTTTGTGCTTTTAGTTTAAGACGCGCTTTTGCCTTGACGAGTGTCAACAGATGGTCGATGTCACGAAATTCTTCCATCTCAGCGCGTTCTTCGTCCGATAAGCTGCCATCACGGTTCTTTTCGAGCAGCTCATGCGCCCGAAGTTGGAACGCCTCCGGCAGCCGATAATCGGCGATCTCAGCAAGTAAAGGAGCTGAACCCAAGAAATCAGTTACGACATCTTTGATCGTTTTTTCTGATGCAACTGGCATGTGTATCTCCTCAATTGACCGGAGTCTACTTACGAGGATTATAGCATAGATGGCGACAATATTTCCGCTGAAACGAGATCGCCGCTATGCCGTTGGCGCGTTCATGGCTTCGCTCAGGCGGATGATTTTGTTACACGCCTCGTTGAGGGTTTTGAGGTCGTCCTGCGAGGTAATCAACATCCCCGTCAGGTGGCTGACCTTATTGCGGATGTCGGCGAAGTCAAGCTGGCTGTCGGCGTGGCTGCGGGATTTGAGACCCAGAGACTTTCGCAGCCCTTCGTGTTTGGCGACGATGGTCATCAGGTCGGCGAGGTACAGGTAATAGAAAAGGGTGAGGCCGATGTCACCGGCGTTGGCTTTGGCGTGTTCGGCACGTATTTTGGTAATGTTATCGGGCGACAGCAGCCGTTCCAAAATGGCTTCATCTTCGCCCAACATGTTCCTGACGAGGACGGCAAGCTCGGCTTCAAATTGGGCGGTGAGCAGGTAGATGCTGGCGCGGGCGGGGACTTTGTTCAGGTCAGCCGGGGCGACGAGGCCGATGATCCTGCTGGATTGCAGGACGAGAAACACACGGTCGGACTTTTCGGCAAAGAGTTCGATGAGGTGCAAGATGGGTGTATCCGCAGCGATGAGCCAGTCGGCGGTGAGCGGTAGGATTTCGGCGATGGTGAGGTCTTCACGGCGGGCGATGGCTGTGATCCGGCTGCCCTCGCGAACGGGCAGATAGGTGACGCGATCTTTCCGCGCGTGTTCCAGAACGGCTTCCTGCTGGCCGTCATTCGACAGGCAGTATAACTTGTCGAACGAGGTGGTGATTTCGCGGACGGTGTAGCCGATGCTGCGGTTGAGGGTTTGGTTGTTGGTCAGGGACATTGGGAATATTTTAATAAGGGACTTGTACCAATACACTTGGTAACAAACTCAGATCACGGACGTTGCGAGAAACCACAGGTAATCCAAGCCGAATAGCGCTAGCAGCAATATAACAATCGAATATTTCAAGTTGGTGACTCAGGTTAAATCTCTCGAATTGTTCCATCGCCCACTGCGAATCCCGGGCATCGGGGAAGATGAGTTGAAAGGGACGCAGCATCCGGTCGATTTTCTCAACCTCTGCCTTATTTCGAGCGCCAAGCATCAGCTCAATTCGGGTAATTGAAGATACACCAAATTGTAAATGCTGACTGTTCAGCCACGCTATTGCGGATGAATAATGACGCGCAATATCAATAAAAATATTCGTATCTAATAGACCGTCGAGCGTCATGTGTCACGCTGTGGGCGGCTAGCACGTTGGCGCAGGTGGCGAGCGTATTCAATACTGTCCCCTAAATCGTCGCGGTCAGCCCACATGCCAACAAAATCAGATGCGAGGATTTGTTCCGATGTAATCGCACTTGGAACTTCCGAGCGGATTTCAATTTCCACGGGGCCGGGTGGCAAATCGACAACTGTATCAACTTGTAACTGGCCTTTATCATCAATCACACCACGCAAGATAATGTTACCCATACAACCCCTTTCACTGAAAAGGATTATAGCACCTTTTCACCCCACCCGCTTACCGCGCCGGCGCTGCCATGTGCCGACGATACCCTGCGGGAAGATGATGACAGTGATCATAAAGATGCCGCCGAGGATCAGTTCCCACACATCCGCGATACGAATGCTCAAGCTGCCAATAGTGATGACCGACTCGCGCAAAATGGTGTCGAGCAGGTGCAAGCCGCTCGCGCCGACCACTGGCCCCGTGAACGTGCCGATGCCGCCGATGATGGTCATGAGCAGCGGGTTGACCGTATTGCTGATGCCGAGCAGTTCTGGCCCGACTTTCTTGTTGAGCAGGATTTGAAGCATTCCGGCGAGGGCCGCGATCATCCCCGCGAGGATGATGGCGATCAACTTATAGCGCAGGGTGTTGTAGCCGATGGCTTGGGCGCGGTCTTCGTTTTCGCGGACGGCCTTGAACACTGCCCCCGTTGGTGAGTTCATCAGCCGCCGGATAAACAGGAACACCGCGACGAAAAAGGCCAGCGCGACATAATAGAACGTCAGGCGGCTCTGGGCAGGATCGAGCCATATAGGCAGCTCAGTAATCGGGAAGCCGTCCTCCGCGCGGGTGAGCGGCAAGCGACCGAAGTAGATGAAGAACATCTCGGCAATCGCCAGTGTGAAGATGGCAAAGTAAACCCCACTGAGGCGCAGTGAAACGAGGCCGACCAGCAAACCGACCACGCCGCAGACGGCGACCCCCGCCAGCACGCCGACGACCAGCGCTACCCCCGTATCCATCGCGACGTATTCCAGCGCCAAGCCGAGGATATACCCGCCGAGGCCGAAGAACAGCGCGTGACCGAAAGACACCACGCCCGTGAAGCCGAACATCAGGTTATAGCTCATCGCCAAGATCGACAGGATGAACAGTTCGATAAGTACCGCCTGCCAGCGCACCGACTCGCCACGCATAATCATCCGGTCGCCGCGCGGGACACCGTTCGGGCTGGAGCCGGTGATCGCGCCGACGATGAACGGGAAGGCGATCAAGCCGATGAGGATCAGCGCGTAAAGCCAGTTTTCGCGCAGGGTACGCTTCAATGTTTGCCCCATTGCTACCTCGTGCTTCCGAATAGGCCGCTGGGGCGCAGGAGTAAGATCAGGATGAGGACGAGCATGGGCGTGATGCTGGGCAGGACGGACAGCGAGGTGCCGATAGTCGCGTCCTGCGCCACCGCTATCGCCAATCCCACCATCAGGCTGCCGACCGCGCTGCCCTCGTAGCTGCCCATGCCGCCGAGGACGACGACCGCTACCGCTTGCAGCAGGAAGGCATCCGCCAGCGAGGACGACGCGCCGAGGAAGGGCGCAGCCACCGCGCCACCGAGGGCAGCGACCGCACAGCCGAGCGTGAATACCAGTGTGAACACCGCCCGCACGTTGATGCCCAGCGCCTCGACCATCGTGCTGTCCTCGACACCCGCACGGATGATGATGCCGATGCGGGTGCGACGGAGCAGCAAGGCGATGCCGATGATAAGCAGGAAGCCCATGCCGATGATGAATAAGCGGTAGACGCTGAACGCCTGCCCGAACAATTCGAAGGTTTGTGTGCGGAGGCCAAAGACTTCCGTCCAACTGTAAGGGGTGGTCGTCCAGATGGCTTTGATCGCTTCCGTCAGGACGAGCGCCACGCCGAAGGT
>Ga0209460_1001477_pt1 | contig 13406 bp, 11 predicted proteins | sample EBPBio132013_DNA_FD_185868 | JGI IMG/M metagenome (GOLD analysis project Ga0209460, IMG submission 185868) | Wastewater treatment Type I Accumulibacter community from EBPR Bioreactor in Madison, WI, USA - Reactor 2_5/13/2013_ DNA (SPAdes)... | ecosystem: Engineered > Bioreactor > EBPR >...
GGAAATGCCCGTTTTTTCTGTAATTGTAAATCAGGTTAAAAAGGGATGAGTCTGTTTTTACTGATTTTACCTGGTTTTTAATCTGGCTAAGTGAAAGGGTATCATTTCCGCTTAAAATCCTGTCAGCCCATTTTTCATTTAAAGATTTTTCATTTTGAATTATTTTAAACCTGAAAGAACCCATAGATTTTTCATCTGGAACCTGCCCTGGCATCCCTGAAAGAAAGGGAATATCAGATTTAACATTCCAATTCATTCCACGCAGAAAAACCTGTACTGAATCCCCGGGAAAGCCTGTTAGCTGTTGGGGTAATAGCAAAGTTGAGGATAGGACCGGGACCAGAAAATCAAGTTTGACTTCATCTTTGATTTCAAGGGATAGAGGGATCCGGAGTGCCTGAGAAGGAACATTTACAACGCCAACTTCAAGGGTATCTGTAAAGCCGTTAACAACCCAGGCTCTTTCGTTTTGGATACCCCCAAAAAACCACGGGGTACCGGGCATTCCGGCAAGGAGTCCGGTAAGCTGTTCACCAACCCGGCCTGAGACCAGAAAGTTATCAGGAGGAAGATTATTGGGTCCAATTTGGTTTATCATCACCATTGGATCATCAGTGCCAGTGAGCTTTGAACCAAAAGCTGAAAGAGAAAATGACCACCCATTTTCAGAAAGTAACCAGTAAGGTGCCTGATAGGGTTGCCCGGTAAGGGATGAATCTGAGTGAGTATATTTGGGTTCCAAAACATTTAAATCTGGCAACAAAACAGATTGTAATGCCCGATAATCTGGAAGACTTAGTAAATGCGGAAGCAACTTACGTTTAAATTCGGGAATCAGATAACGCCATTTGTAAAGCAAAAGAATACCTGCCGAATGTTCAGGTTTCCAAGGTTCAGGTTTTTGGTCAAGAAGGGCAAATTCAACCGGCAGGCGATTTTCATGGATCCGGATAAATTCGTTCACCCCTCTTGTGTAGGCCTGAAGTCTTTGTTTTTCTGCTTCCGGTAAAGATTTAACCAGTTCGCTTGCCCGGGTTTCAATGCCCAGCATTTTAATCAGTAAATCCCATTCAACTGCTTTTTTGCCGATAAGCTTCGCAGTTTCACCTTTCATTTCGGCTCTTAACCAATTCATTTGCCAAAAACGATCCTGAGCCTGAAGGTAGCCAAGTGAAAAGGCAAAATCATTTTCAGAAGTACTGGAAATAAAGGGAAAGCCAGTTTCACCCCTTGTCGTTGTAACAACAGATGAAAGTCCAAAAACATTTTCATCGGCAGAATAATCGGGGGCAGTTTGAGTATTCAGACCGGAGAAGAACCAGGGGATAAAAAACAAACCGGCGACCAAAAGACCGCCGGTTAAAAGGAGAATTTTTCTTAGCATGAAAACAAATCGGAAAAATTAAAGTTTCATTGAAAAAGCAACTGATACGATTGAATAGGTCTGGTCTTCAGTGTAGGTAACTTTTGGTTTATAAAGAGGGGTATAGGCATTATAGGTTTCGGAAGAATTTACAAACTGATATCCCAGATCAATTGAGTATCCTTCAACAGATACAAACTGGAACCCGGCACTGTACCGGTTAACCCGCTCTCCACCCTTTTTATAGGGAGAATCCTGAGAGTACAAACCTGCTCTAACAAATGACTGAAGAAACGGAACAGCATATTGTACCCCAGCTTTAACGTCGACTGTTCGTTTTGTGCCAAACCGGAAGAAGTCATTGATCTGATCGTAATATGAGTCATTATCGTCATTTTTTATTCTTGAATTTGGCCAATCCTGTGAAATCACACCCACTTCGGAAGAAAATGGAAAGCCAGAATAAGCCACATTTGCTTCAAAAATTGAGGAACTGGTAATTTCATAATCCTCTGGGATTTCGGTTGGATATAACTTACCTGTGGTAAAGGGTACCTTTGTATCAGGGTCAATTATTTCACCTGAAATCAAAACACTCGATTTTGAATGTATTTTCAAGGAAGTTGGAATTGAATAAGACAACCCGATTTTAACTTCATCAGTTGCATTAACGATGCCACCCAGCTTAATACTGTAACCGGTAATTTTTTCTTCAAGAATATCATTCAAGCTAAAACTTCCAAAAATCCGTCGTTTCCCGGTTGTATTTGTATAACCGGAATCTGGGTTTGACTGATAATAGTCTTTGTTCCCTGTTTCAACAAACTTAAAGCGGTTGTAGTAGTCGCCATTGATGAAATGAATACTTGCCCCAAGTAAAAACCCTTTTGCAACTTCAGAAGAAAAAGCAAATGACCAGGTATTCATTCCCCCTTCAGAAATACTTGAATAATCCTGTTGGACTTCCCCAAAAGCTAATGAACGCATCCGGTACAAGTTAGGATCAGTTGATGACCTAATCGGGTTATAAAAGTTGGCATTATAAGCCTGAGAAAAATATTCTCCACCACGATTTTCCATTTCATAATAGAAATCGGTACCTCTGAAATAAATCGAAGGGTCATAACCATTAATGCCCTCAAGGTAACTTGAAGAAACGTTATATCCACCACCTTTTACTGTTTGATCAAAGTTATCATATTGACTATAACCGAAGGCAAGAACCAAACTTCCCTGAGAAACAGGGTAAGGATAGGATATTGAAACCTGATTGATTTTTGTGTTTGAGAAATCCTGATCAGTAGATGACCCCAGGTAAGTTGATTGTACAGCTCCCCCGTTATAATTAAGATTAACACTAATTGTTGATTTTTTAATTAGACCCAAAGCAGCTGGGTTCGCAAATAACGCAGAGTTATCTGTGGATAATAATGTGTTAGAATACGCCATCCCTACAGCCTGAGCACCTGACCCTTTTAGCGGGGATAAATAACGTACCAAATCAGTTTCAGACTGTGCAGAAACTGAAGTTGTTACAATTAAAAAAATGAAAAATAGAATGACTCGGTTCATAATTGAATCTTCATAATTAAGGTAAGGGAACGAATGAACAGGGATAATCAGTTATCCCTGCCCCTGCTTGTTCTGCGATGAGTTGGTGCCGGATTACTGGGTGCAGGCGGTGGCGGAGGTGCCTGCCTGGTCTCAGGTGGAGCGGTTTGTTGCGGAGGTGGTTGAGCTGCAGAAGAAGTTGACTTTGCAGGTCCACCAAAAACATCTTCACGACCTGTTCTGGTTGTTGAACCAGAACTTGAAGTTGATGTTGAACTGGTCGCTGGTTTTGAAACTGTTGAAGAGGATGAACCAGAGCCAGACTGATTGATTGCGGGTCCACCTAAAACCTCTTCACGAACACCACGACTTCTTGTGCCTTCAGTCTGGGCCGGGATTTTATAGGAAGAAGATGGAGTACCAATATTTGAAACATTTACAGGCATATTGTACTGGGTGGAATTGCCACCAACCAAAACATTCTCACGTGTTTCACGCCTTCCTCGTTTTGAGGTGGTTTGACCCGTATTGCCATCTGACGGGTAATAATAAACGACAGCCGGGGAATTGTAATACCAATCACCCCAATATGGGTGATACCTATGCCAAAGCGAGATACGGTAATCAATGTAATCATACCCCATACCGTAGTAATTACCATATCCCCAACCCCACGTATTGTAAGTGCTATAATAATCAGCTACAGGGTCATATCCATACATATCATAATACCGGTATCCGAAACCATAACTGAAATTTCTCAGATACCAGGAATATGAGCTGTTATCGTAATAATCAGTTACACGGGTATTTTCGTCAACCTGAGTTTCTACTTTTGAATAGTCGGGGGTTCTCGTCCCTGAAGAGGAAGAACCAGCATTGAACTGTGTGTAGCAACCAGTTAAAATAAGACAACCGGTTATCATCGTCAGGATCGTTTTCATAAAGGCCTCTCCGGGTTAAATTAGGTTCCCGTCAAGTTAGATGTATGGAACTCAGAAAAAGTTTGTATACTCAAGTCTGATTGCCCTACCTCCTGGTTCAACATAGTTAATGTTGTCAGTCAGGTTTTTGAAATTCAGCTCAAGTGTAAGCCCCGAACCAACCGACCATCTGATTCCTGCATTCAGGTAACCATGACCTTTTCCCACAGACCGCGGGGAGTTGTCATTCAGAGCAAAATTGTACTCAGCAATTGCTGAGATTTCTGCATTAATTGTCTTTTCGGCACCAAAATAAAGATTAAGATCGCGATCTCCATCCTTTCTTTCAATGGAATAATTTGCCCCCCCTGTCAGAATGAAGTATCCGAGGAGTTCATAATTCTTTGTTGCAGCAAAAAAGAGTCCGGGACTTTTGCTAACATAACGGCTTGTTGAATCAATCCAGCCACCATACCCTTGAAAATCCAATCCAAAAGTCATTGCCGGGTATTGATCAGTTTCTTCATAAAGGCGATACCGAATATTAATTCCAGGTTGGGAAAACCAGCCCGGATCACCATTTCCAACAACATTTGAACCACCATAAGATACACCAAAGCTGAACCGGTCACTCATGCCCACGTTCATTCCAAAAACAAGACCTCCACCTGGTTCCAGGCGTGAATCAACAGAGTAATTACCTTTGCGCATGGCGCCGGCGGTTGGGAAATCAATCAGATAACGGGGTTCGATTTCGGCAGAACTGCCGGCGGTTCCCTGACTAAAAGCTGTTAGGGGAAGAATGGAAAAAAAAGTTAAAACTGACAGCAGAAATGGGGTATCCGTGCGTTTTTGCATCCCGATAAATCCTGTATAAATGGATAGTTACCTAAAGATATTAAATAGTTACCAAAGTTTAAAGGGGAAAATGATCAGGATCGCCTGAAAGCCGGAATTCCGGCCTTCAGGACACTATATTTATGAAATTACTTTCAATTCTTTTTCCTGCTTTGCTGAAAGGTAACAGGAATCAATCAGTTTCATTCGTTCAACGGCATCAGCAGGTGTGCAAGTTGCCGGGTGGAGCTTTCTTACAGCCCCAATAAAATGGCGAAGTTCATTCTCGTAAGATTTTCTAAAATTGGCTTTGTCAGTGTCTACAGTTGTCGGTGTAATATCAACCAGGTTACCATGCATCATTTTGTGGATATTAAACGGATAAAGCTTGGCAGAACCTTTCGTTCCGAAAATTCGCAGCCATTGATCATCAGACTCTGCCATAGGTGACCATGAACACTCAACGTTCATCATGCCGCCTTCAAATCTTGACTGAAAGATGGCAGTATCTTCAACTGAATCTATATTGTGGTGAAAAGTCATGGCCGATACCGATTCAATTTTCGGGAAATTGGTCATCCAGAGTGCAAGATCTACCATGATGATTCCCAAATCCATTAATACGCCACCACCAGACTGGCCTTTTTTCAGCCGCCAGGAATGAGCATCCCGGATGGGTTTATTCCATCCGGACCTGATATAATAAATATCGCCCAGTTCACCATTTTCTATAAAGCTTTTTAAAATCATTGCATCCGGGCGGAAACGCTGATTCATTCCGACCATCACAACCAAACCTGACTTTTTCCATGCATCATAAATTGATAGAGTCTCTTCAAGGTTTTTTGCAATCGGGCGTTCGATAAGCACATGTTTTCCGGCTTCGATAGCTTCAAGTGCATATTTCATGTGTGTATGCGTCGGTGTACAAATATGAACGGCATCGATAGCAGGGTCAGTCAGCATAGCTGCTGAAGAAGCGTAGGCATCAGCGCCGACTTTTTCTGCAAGGGCTTTTGCATGAGATTTATTTGTATCAAAAAGTCCCTTTACAGTGACATTTTGCATTTTCATCCAGATAGGAAGATGAATTGTCTGGGCAACCTGGCCCAAACCGATAATTCCGAGGTTGATGTTTTTATTTTCCATCAGTGGTGTACCGGTATTTCTAAAAGTTGAATGGTTCGTTTTACGATGGATGCCGGGTCAATTTCAGCCATTTGATGGCATTCAGCCGGCGTGCCATGTTCAATAAACTGGTCGATGATACCAATAATTTCAATATCGCCCTTGTACCTTTCCTTTATTGCAAATTCGGCAACAGCAGAACCAAAACCACCCTGGGCCTGATGATCTTCAAGAGTCACAATTTTTGTAAACCGTTTAAAAATATCACGTAAAAGTTCTTCATCCAGGGGCTTAATAAACCGCATATTCACTATTTCAGTGCTGATCTGATGGTTTTCAAGAATCAGTGCGGCTTCTTGAGCATTTTGAATCATATTTCCAAGAGCAAGGAAGGCAACATCTGTTCCCTTTTTGAGAATTTCCCCTTTTCCGATTTCCATTTCAGTAAAACCGGGTCTCAACTCTACTCCTACACCATTCCCCCTTGGATAACGCATGGCAATCGGACCTTTTTTATACCGTGTTGCGGTGTAAAGCATGTCACGTAATTCCTGCTCATCTTTGGGTGACATGATTACGATGTTGGGAAGGGTTCTCAGGTAAGCAATATCAAAAACGCCATGATGGGTAGGTCCATCTGACCCAACCAAGCCACCGCGGTCCATACAGAGCACAACCGGCAGTTTCTGGATACAACAATCATGGACGACCTGATCATATCCACGCTGAAGGAAAGTTGAGTAAATTGCTGTAATGGGTGTGATGCCTTCACAGGCAAGTCCTGCGGCAAAAGTGACGGCATGCTGTTCGGCGATTCCCACATCAAAAAAACGGTCAGGAATTTCTGCTGCCAGGTATTTTAAACCTGTACCACTTGGCATGGCAGCTGTAATACCAACGATTGAAGGATCAGCATTGGCAAGTTCGACTACAGCTTTTCCAAATGCATCGGTATAAGAAATAGGTGCCGGCGTTTTTTTCGGGAATATTCCGCTGGATTTTTCAAAAGGTGTCGGACCATGGAATTTTAATTGATCATCTTCAGCCGGAGCATATCCTTTTCCCTTCGTTGTAAGAATATGAAGGAATTTGGGTCCCTTGATTTTCTTCATATCATTCAGGGTTTCGATCAGCTTGGGAAGATCATGACCATCAATCGGACCGTAATATTTAAATCCGAAAGATTCGAAAAGCATTCCGGGAGTTAAAACTGCCTTTACTCCGTCTTCAAGTTTTGAGGCAAATATTCTGAGGTGTTCACCCAGATTATTTAATTTGCCGAGTTTTTGCCAGATATCATCACGGAGTTTATTGAAAGTTTGTGAAGTCGTGACTTTTGTGAGATACTCGTTTAATGCACCACTGTTTGGATCAATTCCCATCCGGTTATCATTCAGAATGACTAAAAGATCATTATGAAGAAATCCACCATTATTCAATGCCTCAAATGCCATTCCACCGGTAAGTGCACCGTCACCGATGACTGCAACAACTTTACGGTTTGTTTTATTGATTGCACTTCCAACTGACATACCAATTCCGGCCGAAATGGATGTAGAAGAGTGACCAACGCCAAAGGTATCGTACTCAGACTCTGAACGTTTGGGAAAACCGGAAAGTCCGTCTTTTTTTCTGTTTGATGGAAAACGGTCACGGCGGCCGGTAAGAATTTTGTGCGGATAAGCCTGGTGACCAACATCCCAGATTATGCGGTCTGAAGGAGTGTTGTAGACATAATGAAGGGCAATTGTAAGTTCAATAACTCCCAAACTTGCACCCAGATGGCCACCATTTTGGCTCACAACATCAAGAATATAATCCCGAAGTTCAACAGCCAGCTGTTCGAGGCGGATCGGATCTAATAACTTGATATCATCTGGTGAGTTAATTGTATGAAGCAGTTTTCCTGGTTCAATAGTCATTTGGCAGATTCCTGTTTGCTAAACATCTTCATTCAGTTTTTTTTGAAGCGTGACAACTTTTGCTTCAGCCTGGTTTAACGCCTGTAAGCAATTTTTTGATAAAATAATTCCCTCTTCGTAGAGTTTTAACGATTCATCAAGCCCGATATTGCCTGATTCAAGGGTCTGAACAATGGTTTCAAGGCGAAGAAGTTGATCTTCAAATGACAGCGATTGAGGGTCTGTTTTGGTTTTTCCCATAGTTGACAGCAAAGTTAATAAATATGTTCCAAGTTACAAGGCAAAAGTGACATGAATAAGTGGTAAGTTAATTCAGTTATAAGTTATAAGTTATAAGTGATAAGTTATAAGTTACAAGTAATAATTGGCAAGATGTCCTTGCTTGAATAAAGTTGACAAGACGGTCAGAGAACTTCTGCAGAACGGGTTCCGTCATGAAATTCAATCCTGACTTTATCCTGTTTTTTAACCGAATCTGCAGATTTTACAATGTTCTCATTGAGGTAAACAATGGAATATCCCCGTTCAAGAACACCTTTGGGGCTGTAGGCCTGCAAAGTCTGCCCAAGATGAATCAATTTCATTTTCTGTTGTGAAAGTAAATTTCCGGAAGCCTGACCCAACCGGATTGACAGATCATCAATTCGCTGCATTTTGGTATGAACAAGATCAGCAGGCCGGTTTAAGGCATGACTTTTTAAGAGGGAATTTACACGTTTTTTCCGGTCTGTAATCATCATCCCGATTTCATCATTAAGGAACTGCTGAAGTCCTGAAATATAATCTATGATTTCACGCCGTTCCTTTACTACAATCTCACCCGCCTGACTGGGAGTTGCTGCTCTTACATCTGCAACAAAATCAGAAATGGTAAAATCGATTTCGTGTCCGACCGCAGAAATCAAAGGAATTTTCGATTTGAAAATTGCTCTTGCAACCGCTTCCTCATTAAAGGTCCATAAATCTTCAAGAGAACCACCACCACGGCCAATGATCAGCACATCAACCGGATTTTTATTGAAATACTCAATACCGGCAACCACTTCGGCAGCACTTCCCTCTCCCTGGACTTTTGCAGGGTAAAGATAAATTTTCACCATCGGGTTTCTGCGGGTGATTACGGTAATCAAATCCTGAATAGCTGCACCGGTCGGTGAAGTTACAATTCCGATTGTTTCGGGATATTCAGGCAGGTCTTTTTTATAAATGGAATCGAAAAGTCCTTCAGCATGTAATTTTTGCTTCAGCTTTTCAAAAGCCTGCTGAAGTTCACCTATTCCAACCGGACGAACATTCCGGATGATCATCTGGTATTTGCCGTGCGGTTCGTACAATGACAGTTCACCTTCAGCAATAACCTTCATTCCGTCCTGAGGTTTTATTGCTAGATTTTGTGCATTTCCGCGCCAGATAACCGCAGGAAGCTGTGCCCCTTCATCCTTCAGCGTCAAATAAATATGCCCGGATGACTGCATTTTACAGTTTGAAATTTCACCCTGAATCTGAAGGTCAGGGAAACCCTGTTCCAGAATTTTTTTGAGCTGACGGGTTAACTGGGTAACCGTTTGAACATTTGAGGAAAATAAATCCATAGCCACTTATTTAATATCTTCCAAAGGACGGATTTTACTGAATTGAAAACAAATTTAAAGCCCGGGAATCCATTTTATGCATGAATTTATATACTGCATATATTTATAGTGGTAAATATACATCATTGCTCAGTTTTATACAAATAACCTCTACCAAAGAAAAACCAGGTCATTCAGCCCTTCCCCTTAATATACTTCAAAATCTCTGGGATTTCTTCACTTTATATGTAAATTGTAATTTACTATATGTATAGTTTACTTGACATATTGTTTGCCTTGCTTTACATTTGTTTCAAATAAAGAAACATAAACATGAAAACACACCTCAGAAAATTTCGTTTTAATAATGGCGAACTCAGTCAGCAGGAATTGGCAACATCAGTAAACGTTTCACGGCAAACCATCATCGCAATTGAAAGCGGAGATTACAGTCCATCTGTGAAACTGGCACTTCTGCTGGCAAAAAAACTGAATACAACAGTTGAACAGCTTTTTGAACTGGAAGAAAACGATCTCACAGAACTGAAATAAAACGGATTTTACCAGGCATCAGCAAAACCGTTTTTAATCAACAACCAGAAAGGAAAATGTTATGTATAAATGGGATTCTATTTCATGGTTTGCAACCGTGATTTTTGTACTTAGCCTTCTCATTACGGTTCTTACCAAATCAGACATCTATTTATTGCTTATGATTGGCTCTTACCTGTTGCGCCCAACCCTGTATGCACTTGGGGTTTCTACCCAAAACACCGATGAACGGTTAAACCTTATCCAGTACCGTTCAGGAAATCTGGCACTAACCATTGTCATTATTTCAATTATTGTTCTTGCAGTCCGAAATTCAATTGAAGGTAAGCCAATTGACGATTTCAATTTTATACTCATCATTGCTCTGGCAGCAAGAGCACTTTCGGGGGTTTTGCTGGTGGGGAATTACCGGGAAGCTGCAGTCAGGATTTCAATTGGAGTTGGTGCTTTTTGGTTGCTTTTCGTCGGATTGGAAAATGGGCTTTCCCTTCATTTTTTACTTGAAGGCCTTCCCGGGTTTCTGTTTATCGGAATTGGCTTGCTTGGAAGGATTAAACCCCTGATTTCTGCAGGAATTTTTGCTGTCCTTACCTTTGCTGCCTTAATTATGATCTCCTTCTTTGCAGCACCTGGTTTTACGGTCAGTCAGGTCATGGTTGCACTTTTGGTTTCTGTTCCATTAGGCGCCGTATCCTGGTGTTTTTATCAATCAACCAAGGTTCAGCAAACCAGCTGATTCGTCCTTTTAATTAGATTAAAGGAAATTCAAACCAAAAAACAATCAGAGGTTAAAATGAAACTAAAAACGGGTAAATTCTTATTGTCTGTTCTGGTTTTCACATTATGTATTTCGGGGTGTATTTCGTTCAGATCAGATCTGGAACCTGTTCAAAAACAGAAACCACCAGAAAACCCGTTACCCCGTGCTACACTTTTTTTCCATATTTCTCATCTGGAACAGGATATTGGAATGGATGTTGTACCTAAAATTATTAACCCAAGACGCGGATTCAGAGACATTTTCGGGGAGTCAATGAAAGAAATATCCAATATCAAATCATTCTCAACCTTTACCGACAATGAAAATGATATTGATGATGTAAAACGCAGACAGCTGCGGGACAGTTTGCAATCTGCAGCAGATTTTACTCTTAAAATGACAATTAAAAAGGAACGGTCATTTGCAAAGCATTTTCTTGCCGATATTTTGAGTTATGGGACTCTTACCATTTTTCCGGTTGGGTATTCCTGGAATTATGTTATAACAGTGGATGCCTTTAACCACTCACAAAAACAAATAAAAACTTATTCACAGGTATCATCGGTAACGTCCTGGAATGAAATGCTTTTTGTTTTTATTTATCCGTTTTACCCAAGAGAAGTCAAAATAGAAGAAGTGTATCTGGAATCCATGAGAAATATTTTCAGACAGATTGAAAATGACGGGATATTGAAGAAATAAAACAGTGGATCAGTTTTAAAGGTTTAGTTTAACGGAGTACATTTTACAAAAACAGGAACCTCTTTTAATCAATGAGGTTCCTTTTTACAACAAGAACAGCACGGTCATCATCAGAATCATCACGGCCATCCCAGGCATGGACTGTCGTCCAGGCGAGTTCAATGGCTTCATTTCCCAAAAGGTGAATTTGGTCCCGCAAGGTATTCTCTAGTCCGTCATCCCCAAACATGTCATCTTCAGAATTGAATGTTTCGGTTATTCCGTCTGTATAGAGGAAAAGATATTCACCGGGTTTCAGTTTCATAACCCGGGTTTCGTAGTCAAATGAGGCGAACATTCCAACCGGCGGACCGGATGAACCCAAATCAGGAATTCCAACTTTATCACCTACGTGAACAGGCGCCGGATGTCCTGCGTTGAAAAATTGAATTTCATGATTTTCTGGATCGAGAACAGCAAAAAACAAAGTCGCGTAGGTATCTTCTGTACTGTTGGCAAAAACAGTTCGGTTAATCCGTTCTGCAAGACCTGAAAAATCTACTCCTGTTTCCATATAGGCCCGGATGGTTGCCTGAATGGTAGAAACCAGCAAACTTGCCGGAATTCCATGTCCCGAAACATCCGCCATTAAAAAAGCAGTTTTTCCGCCGGGAACCGAAATCACATCAACATAATCTCCGCCAACTTCGCTGCAAGACTGATATTTCAGAGCAAATTCATACCCCGAAACAAGAGGTAAAACTTTCGGAATGATCCGTTGCTGAATATCACGGGCAATATCAAGTTCCTTTTCAAGTTGAACAGCCTTCAGACTTCTCTGGTGAAGGAGTGCATTTTCAAAGGCAACACCGGCGATTTCTGCAAGTGAATTTGAAAATTCAGCATCCAAAGCCGTAAAAACACCCTCAAGTTTATTGATAACCTGAAAAACACCAATCACTTCCCTTTTCTGGTTCCGGATGGGCATAACCAGCATCGATTTTGTGCGGTAATTAGTCCTTAAATCATATTCCTTATTAAACCTTGGATCTTCATAAACATCCGGAATAATCAGGGTTTCACCGGTTTGGGCAACATGTCCCGCCAGTCCAACCCCAATTGGAAGACGGATTTCACGCATGCCATCACCCGTCAGAACCTTTGACCAGATTTCTGATTTTTCTTTATCAACCAGATAAATCGTTCCCCGGTCTGCATTCAGAACATCAAGGAGAATTTTGAGATTTCTGGCTAAAATATCATCCAGATTCAGGGAAGAATTTAAGGCAAGAGCAGCATGTGAAAGTGCGTGAAGGCGTTCGATCAGGTTATTCATATTTTCCGGATTTTTAAAATCGAATTTAAATATGGAAAAAAGCAGACTGAATTTCAATGGAAATACCGGGTACCTGCTTTAATCATGTTATTTGGAGGAACATTTATATTTTTAAGAATTTCAATTGGAAATTGCTCAAGAGTTGATTAACTGAGGTAGTTTCACTTTATTTACTAAATGTGAACCAGCCATTAACATTTAAACAACTTCAACAAACCCAACCGGTTTGACTAACCCTTCTTTTTTTGGGATTACCAATGAAAAAAACCGTTTTCTTTTTATTTATGTTGGCAACAATCACCAACTCTGCTTTCAGTCAGGATAGCAGCCCCAAGGGGAAATTCTCAGGATATGCCTTTGGTGACTATTTTTATAACATTTCATCTCCAACTTCAGGTCTGTCTGATCTGAACGGCATTCAATTCCGCCGGATATATTTAACCTATGATTATGCCATTTCTGAAACCTTTTCTTCCCGCTTCAGACTCGAAGCAGATCAGACGGCAAATTCAAGTGATGGAAAGGTTGGAACCTTTGTAAAAGATGCTTATTTGCAATGGAAAAATATATTCGACGGCAGTGATCTTGTATTTGGAATTCAGCCAACACCGGGCTCTGAAGTTGCAGAGTCAGTCTGGGGAAACCGTTTTCTTGAAAAAACCATCATGGATTTGAGAGGAATTGTTTCATCACGTGATATGGGAATTGCCCTGAAAGGCAAACTCACTGACGACGGCATGTTTAAATATTGGCTTCTGTTCGGAAACGGATCAGGAAACAAA
>Ga0209460_1001479_pt1 | contig 13402 bp, 11 predicted proteins | sample EBPBio132013_DNA_FD_185868 | JGI IMG/M metagenome (GOLD analysis project Ga0209460, IMG submission 185868) | Wastewater treatment Type I Accumulibacter community from EBPR Bioreactor in Madison, WI, USA - Reactor 2_5/13/2013_ DNA (SPAdes)... | ecosystem: Engineered > Bioreactor > EBPR >...
GCATGAAAACCCACAGGTCGCGGCCTTTCATGAGCAGAATCTGGCCGCGCTCGGACGCTGGCTCGGTCACCATGACGACGCTGTTGGTGTTGCCCTTGGACAACACGCGGTACTTGCGCACGTCAGCCGACTGTCCGCTGCCGGTCGTCGTGATCGCCACGTCGACCTGAAATCCCTCGGCCGGGAAACGCACCTGATCGGCCTTCTCGACGATCAAGCGGGCCTCTGCATCATCGCTGGTGGGCGGTGCGCCGGCATCGGCGGCCGGCGCGGTGTGCGTCCAGGTGAGGATGGCGACAAACAGAATGGCCAACGCAGTCTTGACACTCGTATGGCGGAACGTCATGATTTCCATAGTTTTCACCCCATTGTGCTGACCGTCGACGCGGTTGGCAGGAAGTGCCCGCGAATGAGCGTTGTCCGCATCGAACATGTAAACAAGGATTATCTGCTCGGCGAACAGAAAGTCCAAGCCCTCAAAGACATTACTCTGGCTTTCGATCCTGGGGTCTTTCTGGCGATCGCCGGCCCGTCGGGGAGTGGCAAGACGACGCTTCTCAACCTGATCGGCTGCATCGACACGCCATCCAGCGGCAGGATTTTCATCAACGACGAGGACGTCAGCGACCGTACGCCTGATCAGCTCGCCGATCTGCGCGCACGAACGATCGGCTTCATTTTCCAGACCTTCAATCTGCTGCCGGTGCTCTCCGCTGCCGAGAACGTCGAATACCCCCTGCTTCACCGACGAGATGTCACGCCAGCGGAGCGTCGGAAGCGAGTGGCGTATTTTCTGGATGTCGTCGGTCTGTCGAAATACGCGGAGCATCGTCCCAACCAGTTGAGCGGTGGCCAACGCCAGCGGGTGGCCATCGCCCGGGCGCTGGCGATCAAGCCGGCAATCGTCCTCGCCGATGAGCCGACGGCCAACCTTGATCACCGGACTGGCGAGGAAATCCTCCTGCTGATGAAGAAGATCAACCGTGCCTTCAAGACGACCTTCATTTTCTCCACCCACGACAAACGCGTGATCGCTCGAGCGGACCGGCTGGTCCGTATCGAGGACGGGGAGATCGCCATGCTCGGCGTGCGTTCAAGCGCCAAGTGGTCCCTCGCGCGTCACCGCCCCTCGGAAGGCGGTGCCGGCCACCCGGAGAACCGCCCTTCGACCGAAGCAACGCACGCAGGTGGGGAGACAAACAATGCAGAACACAACTAGAGGGCCGTGCGCGTGTTTCGCGCTGCTCTGGGCGACGGTGCCGCTTTGCGTGCTTGCCGATGCCACGGACAGCCCTGGCGGTCCGCCGATCGCCGTTTCGCGGCCGTTGCCGGCCGCAGCGTCGGCGACGCTGCTCGCCGCGAAGTCGGATGCCGATCTGCCGAAGGGTCGGGATGCCCTGTTTGGTGATGACGATCCGGTCAAGGAAACCGATGAGCCGCTCAAGGAAACCGCGGAACCGGTCAAGGAGACAGCAGGCGCAGCCAATCGGGATGCGCTGTTCGGTGACGAGGCATTACTCAAGCCAACGGCCGACGCGGCCAGTGGCAGCGCGCCGTCGCGGACGGCCGGCTTCAAGGGCTTTGTCGATAACGTGATGGCTTATACCTATCCGCAGCCGGCACATTGGTCCGAGATGATGACGCGCTTCGATCTCAGTGCGCAGGGCAGCCTGAGCAGCAACGTCAAGTGGAAGCTGGGCGCGCGCATCGACTACGATGCCGTCTACAACCTCACCGACTACTATCCGCACGCCGTCGAAAACAATCAGCGCTTCAACGTCCTGCTGCGCGAGAACTACCTCGATATCGGCGCCGGTGACTGGGATTTCCGTGTCGGCCGGCAGCACGTCATCTGGGGCGAGATGGTCGGCCTGCTGTTCGGCGACGTGGTTTCCGCCAAGGACTTGCGGCATTTCGTGCTGCCCGAATTCGACATCCTGCGGATTCCGCAGTGGGCCGTCAGGGCCGAGTATTTCAAGGATGATCTGCACGCCGAACTGCTGTGGATCCCGGTCGCCAGCTACGACAACATCGGCAAGCCGGGTGCCGAGTTCTATAACTACACCCTGGTGCCGTATCCGACGGCCACCTTCCGCAACGAGAAGTTTCCGACGCGCAATCTGTCCAATACCAACTACGGCATGCGCCTGTCGATGTTGCGGGACGGTTGGGATGTGGCGGCTTTTGCCTACAGCAGCATGAGCGTGGCGCCGACCTTCTACCGGGAAATCGTCCCCGGTCCCGTGCCGACCGTGGTCTACCAGGCCCGGCACGATCGTATCGACCAGTTCGGCAGCACGGTGGCGAAGGATTTTGGCTCAGTGGTTTTCAAGGCCGAGGCCGTGTACACCAACGGCCTGAACGTCCAGGTCGCCAACGCCACGGACCCCGACGGGGTCGTGTCGCAGAACACGCTTCTCTGGGTGCTCGGCCTCGACTTCACCCAGTTCACCGACACCCGGATCAATGTGCAGCTCTTCCAGACCCACTTCTTCGACCACAATCCGGACACGCTGACGTCGCCCAACGAAAGCGGCTACAGCCTGCTGCTCAACCACAAGTTCGGCGACAAGGTCGAGGCGCAGGCCTTGTGGGTCGCCAGCCTGAACCGCACCGACTGGATGCTCCGTCCGCGAGTTAGCTGGAACTTCGAGAAGAACTGGCGTCTGGCACTTGGCGTCGATATTTTCAACGGGCCGGCGTATGGCTACTTTGGTCGCTACGACGCCTCAGACCGCGTCTATACGGAGCTGCGCTACAGTTTCTGAGACCTGTCCTGGCCGGCAACGAGAACGGCGGCGCCACGGATCTGGCCAACTCGCAGCCTGTGCAGCGCCTCGTTGGCCGATTCGAGGGGAAAACACTCCACTTCCGTCCTGACACCGGCCCGGGGCGCAACGGCGAAGAACTCCTCACCATCGCGACGGGTCAGGTTGGCGATCGAGCGCACGCAGCGCTCTCCCCAGAGAAGCGAGTAGGGGAACTCGGGGATGTTGCTCATGTGGATGCCGGCGCAGACCACGGTGCCGCCTTTGGCCGTGTGGCGAAGCGCTTGCGGCACCAGGTCGCCGACCGGTGCGAAGAGGATCGCCGCGTCCATTTCCCGAGGTGGCGCTGCGTCGGCTCCGCCGGCCCAGGCCGCGCCGAGCTGGCGGGCAAAAGCCTGGCCTTCGACATCGCCCGGCTTGGTGAAGGCGAAGACCTCGCGTCCCTGCCAGCGAGCCACTTGCGCGATGATGTGCGCGGCCGCGCCGAAACCGTAGATGCCGAGGTGCCGCGCGTCGCCGGCGGCGACCAGCGAACGGTAACCGATCAGCCCGGCGCAGAGCAGCGGTGCCGCCTCGGCGTCGGAATAGGTTTCAGGCAGGGCGAAGCAGTAGTTCTGATCGGCGAGCGCGAATTCGGCGTAGCCGCCGTCGAGCGTGTAGCCGGTGAACTCCGCTGCGTCGCAAAGGTTCTCGGCGCCGCTGCTGCAGTAACGGCAGTGGCCGCAGGTGCGTCCGAGCCAGGGGACACCGATGCGCTGGCCAAGCGCGAATCGCTGCACCTCGGCGCCCTTGTCGACGATCACGCCGACGATCTCGTGGCCGAGCACCAGCGGCAGTCGCGGCTGTCGCAGATCGCCGTCCATGACGTGCAGGTCGGTGCGGCAGACGCCGCAGGCGCGCACTTCGAGCAGGACCTGATCGGCACCGGGTGTTGGCCGAGGCACTTCGGCCAGCCGCAAGGGCTGGCCCTGCGCATCCAGAATCATCGCTTTCATTTGGCAGATCTCCGCATGGCGTTCCTTGCCAGCCTGCGGCAAGCGAACGTCGACGATTCTATGCTTCGCCGCTGGCTCGACGCAACGCGGCCGGCCGACGGCGCTGACCGCCGCGGCGAGTGGTTCGCGGCACGCGCGCCTGCAGACCCTTGCCGGAGCGCGGACTTTATGCGTTAGACTGTAGCTCACCATGGCACTGCTCGAGATCCGCAACGTCAGCCGCCGCTTCGGCGACCTCAAGGCCCTTGACGACGTTTCCCTGTCGATCGAGGCGGGTGAGTTCTTTACCCTGGTGGGTCCGTCCGGTTGTGGCAAGACCACGCTGTTGCGCATCATCGCCGGCTTCGATGAACCCGATGGCGGCGAACTGTTGCTCGACGGCCGCCCGCTGGCCGGCATTCCCCCTGAAAAGCGCCCGGTGCACACGGTCTTCCAGAGCTACGCGCTCTTTCCGCACCTGACCGTGGCGCAGAACGTTGCTTTCCCGCTGGAGATGGCCGGCACCGGCCACGCCGAGATTCGTCGCCGTCTCGACGAAGCGCTCGGACTCGTCGATCTGGCCGACAAGGCGCGGCAGTTTCCGCACGAGTTGTCGGGGGGCCAGAAGCAGCGCGTCGCGCTGGCGCGCAGCCTGATCAACAAACCGCGCCTGCTGTTGCTCGATGAGCCGCTGGCGGCGCTCGACGCCAAGCTGCGCGAGCAGATCCAGGGCGAACTGATCGCCTTGCAGCGCGAGGTCGGCATCACCTTCGTCTTCGTGACCCATTCGCAGCAGGAGGCGCTGGCGCTGTCGCACCGCATCGCGGTGATGAACAAGGGGCGCCTCGAACAAATCGGCGCCCCGCAGGAGATCTACGGCTACCCGCGCAATCGTTTCGTCGCCGATTTCATCGGCACCGTCAACCTGCTGCCGGTCGAGGTGCGGGAAGTCACCGCCGACCACCTGCGGCTCTTCGCCGCCGGACTCGGCGAGATCGTCGGCGCTTTGGCCGTCGACGCCAGGCCGGGCCAACGCGGTGCCCTGGCCCTGCGTCCGGAGCAAATCCGCATCGTCGCGCGTGGTGAGGCGCGGGCGCTGGAAAACCACTTCCACGGGGTCGTCCGCGATCACCTGTACCTGGGCGACGTCACCGTCTACAAGATCGCCCTCGACAATGGCGTCGTGCTCGAAGCGCTGCTTGCCAACTCGCTTCCCGGACCCGCCAGCTTCCTCGAACGCGGCGAAGCAGTCGACGTCGACTGGCGGCTCGGCGCCGGGGTCTTCCTGCATGACTGAGAGGCGAAGCGCCCGCCACGCCGGCGGGCCGGGCGAATCGCTGACCCGCTGGCTGGTCAGCCTGCCGCCGACGCTGTTCCTGCTCGTCTTCTTTCTCGCGCCGGCCTTGCTGATGCTCGGTGCGTCCTTCCGGGAGCCGGGCGATTTCGGGGGGCTGGCGCCTGCCCGGCAGGACGGGCAGTGGAATCTGTCGCTGGAGACCTACCGTTTCTTCTTCGGCGACTGGATTTACGGCGAGATCTTCCTCCGTTCCTTCCTCGTCGCCGCGACGACGACGCTGCTCTGCCTCGTTCTCGCCTATCCGCTGGCCCTCGCCATCGCACGCAGCGCCAAGCGTCATCGCGACCTCTTGGTGCTGCTCGTCATCCTGCCCTTTGCCAGCAACTTCCTGATTCGCATCTACGCCTGGATCATCGTGCTCGGTCCGGCCGATCTGCTGTACAGCCCGTTCGCCGTGATCGCCGGCATGGTCTACGTGCACCTGCCGTTCATGATCCTGCCGCTGTACACCAACCTCGAAAAGCACGACCCGGCTTTGCTGGAAGCGGCGCAGGATCTCGGCGCCGGCACCTGGACGCGCTTTCGGCGAATCACGTTGCCGCTGTCGCTGCCTGGCATCTGGGCCGGTTCGGCGCTGGTCTTCATCCCGGTACTCGGCATGTTCGCGATTCCCGAACTGCTTGGCGGCACGGGCGACATCCTGGTCGGCAACCTGATCAAGGAGCAGTTCCTCGAAAGCCGCGACTGGCCGCTCGGGGCGACGCTGTCGATCCTCCTGACCATCGCCGTACTGCTGCTCGCCGGCATTTCGGCGTGGGCCGGGCGGCCGCGCCGGAGTTCGCCATGAAGGGGCGGGCAAGCGCTTGGCTATGGGCGGCGGCGCTGACCGTCTATGCCTTTCTCTACCTGCCGCTGGCGGTGGTCGTCCTCTTCTCCTTCAACGACTCGCTGCTCAACGCCGAGTGGGTCGGCTTCACGACGCGCTGGTACGCGACGCTGTTCGCCGACGAGCAGATGCTCGGCGCCGCCGCCAACTCGCTGCTCATCGCCCTCACCGCCGCGACGCTGGCGACCGTGCTCGGGACGATGGCCGGAATCGCCATGCAGCGCTGGCGCTCCGGTCTGCTGCGCTGCCTGCCTTTTCTCGTGCTGACGCCGGTGGCAATGCCCGAGATCCTGCTCGGCGTGTCGCTGCTGTTGTTCTTCCGCCAGGTGCTCGACCTGACCCTCGGCCTCGTCTCGATCCTCATTGCGCACATCACTTTCTCGATCGGCTTCGTCGCGATCGTCGTGCGTACCAGCCTGGCGATGCTCGACGAGAGCATTTTCGAGGCCGCGCGCGATCTCGGTGCCGGCCCCTGGCAGACGTTCCGGCGCGTCACCCTGCCGCTGATCCTGCCTGCCGTGCTGGCCGGTTTCCTGATGAGCTTCACGCTCTCGATCGACGATTTCGTGATCACCTTCTTTGTCGCCGGTGTCGGCGTCACCACGCTGCCGCTGCAGATCTACTCGATGATCAAGGTGGCCGTGACGCCGGAAGTGAATGCCGTATCGACGCTGCTGATGGCGCTGACGCTGACGCTGATTGCGCTGGCTGCGAGGCTGGCGCCGGATGCGCTGAAGGGCAGGATGTGAGGAGCTTGTGGCGCGTCGTCCGCCGGCTGGCGCTGCTGCTGCTTGGCGCTCTGGCGACGCCGGCGCACGCCGAAGATGTCCTCTATCTCTACATCTGGAACAGCTACCTCTCGGAAGACACGGTTCGCCGTTTCGAGGCGCAGTGCCAGTGCCGCGTCAACCAGGACTATTACTCCGACAACGAGGAGATGCTGGCCAAGCTCGAAGCCGGCGCCACCGGCTACGATCTGGTCGTTCCCACCGGCTTTGCCGTCGAGACGCTACTCCGCAAGGCGGCGCTGCGCCCGCTCGACAAGGCCAGGCTGCCGAACCTCGCCAACCTGAAGGCCGAGTTTCGCGAGCCCTGGTACGATCCCGGCATGCGCTACGCCGTGCCTTACGCGACGACGGTGACGCTGCTCGGCTACAACGCCAGGCGGCTGGCCCAGCTTGGCCTGCCGACCGACACCTGGGCGCTGATCTTCGAGCCGCGCTACCTCGAGAAGCTCAAGGGCAAGGTGACTGTGCTCAACAGCCAGCGCGAACTGATGGCCGCGGCCATGAAATACCTTGGCTACTCGGTGCAGGAGATCGACCCGGCGCGCTGGGACGAAGCCAAGCGTCTCATCCTGCGTGCCAAGCCCTACTGGGCGACGTTCTCGAACAGCACCTACATCAAGGACCTGGCGATCGGCAACATCTGGGTCGCCCACGGCTACTCGAGCGACATGTATCGGGCGCAGCAGGACGCGCTGGAAGCGAAACGACCGTTCGCCATCGAATTCCGCACGCCGAAGGAAGGCGCGGTGCTGGCGGTCGACAGTTTCGTCCTGCTCAAGGGCGGCCAGCGCCCCGACCTCGCACACCGCTTCATCGACTTCATCCTCGACGGCACCAACGCCGCCGATGTCTCGAACCTGATCGGCGCCGGCAACCCGAACGCCGCCGCGACGCCGCACATCCGCCCCGAGATTGCCGGCAATCCCGGCATCTTCCCGCCACCCGATGACCTGCGGCGGCTCGAAATGCTGCGCGATTTCGAGCCGAAAACGCGCCGCATCCTGTCGCGGATGTGGACCGAGATCAAGGTGCGCTGACTTTCTGGTTTCTCCATCGTATTCATAGTTTGCCCCTGCGCGCCGTTTGCCCAAGTCGCATCGATGGCCGGACGGGTGCGAATGAAAGTGTTGGTCGCGGGCCTCGCCGATGTTGGCAGTCCCTCCCTCCCCTTCAAGGGGAGGGTTGGGGTGGGGATGGGGTAATCAGCGACGCCGCATCCCCGCATTGTCATTCGTCTTGCAACGCCGTCCAGATAGCATCCACGACAGCGTCCGTTTCCTGTAACACCTGATTGTTCCAGAATCGCATGATGCGGAAGCCGGCCTCGCGCAGTCGTCGATCACGCGCACGATCTGCCTCACAGTCTTGATGCTGGCCTCCATCGACCTCCACGATCAGCCGCATTTCCAGGCAGACAAAGTCGAGCACATAATCCAGGAACGGATGCTGACGGCGGAACTTGCAGCCGGCAATCTGCCGAGCGCGCAGACGTTGCCATAAGCGAGTTTCGGCATCGGTCATGTCGGTTCGCAGCTTTTTCTGAAGCGCATGGGTGATGATCGAACGGTTTGTCTGCCCCTTCATGCCCCCAGCCCATTGTCTATTCCATTGTCCATTCCTGCTCCGCTACCCCATCCCCACCCCGACCCTCCCCTTGAAGGGGAGGGAGGGTGCTGAGCCCGGACAGGGTGAGTCCGCTTCAACGGCGATGATGTCCCAGGCCGACCGTCGGCCGGCGGCTCGCCTTCGCTACATGGAGCGCCAGCGTGATGGCTTACGGCGCTACCAGAAAAAGAAAGCCCCCTGGCGCCGACTCGATCAGGGGGCACTGTGCGGTTCCTTTGGGCGCGTCAGTCGGAAGCTTTCATGACCGCAGTCAGCGGCGGACAGTGTAGCCTGAGCAAGTCCGAATTCAACCGCTTATTTCCGCCGCCTGGTCCAACACGTTCGCTTGCACCTCAGCCCGACGGACTTTCACCAATCGCGGCTGCCCATCGGCTATTCTTGCACGCTCCGCCAACGCTCAGCGCCACGCCCATGACCCCCAGCCAGTTCATCGCCAGATGGCGCGACAACCCACTCTCCGAGCGCGCCGGCGCGCAGGCCTTTTTCCTCGACCTGTGCGCGCTGCTCGGCGTCGACGCCCCGAACGATCCCGACGACTATTGTTTCGAACGCGGCGCGACGCGCACCGGCGCCGGGCATGGCTGGGCGGATGTCTGGAAGCGCGGGCATTTCGGCTGGGAGAACAAGGGTCCGGGCGGCGATCTCGGCGGCGCCCTCAAGCAATTGATGACCTACGCGCTGGCGCTCGACAACCCGCCGCTGCTCGTCGTCAGCAACCGCGACGTGACGCAGATCCACACCCATTTCACCGGCACGCCGTCCGAGACGCACACCATCCGCCTCGAAGACATCGGCACGCCCGACAACCTGCAAAAGCTGCGCCGGCTGTTCACCGACCCCGAAAGCTTCCGTCCGGGCCGCACCGTGCGCGAGATCACCGCCGACGCCGCCGGCCGCTTCGCCGACATCGCCCAATCGATGACCAGCCGTGGCCACGATCCGCAGAAGGTCGCGCACTTCCTGATCCAGTGCCTGTTCTGCATGTTTGCCGAAGACATCGAACTGCTGCCCAAGCACCTTTTCGAGCGCGTCATGGCCAAGCGCGGCGCCGACACGGTGAAGCTCGGCGCCGCGCTCGGTGAACTCTTCCAGGCCATGCAGAACGGCGGCGACTTCCTGCTCGAAGACATCGCCTGGTTCAACGGCGGACTCTTCGCCCGCGTCGACCTGATCGAACTGGTGCCCGCCGAGGTCGCCGCGCTGCACGCCGCCAGCAAAATGGACTGGAGCGCCATCGAGCCGTCGATTCTCGGCACGCTCTTCGAACGCGGCCTCGACCCGAAGATCCGCGCCCCGCTTGGCGCCAACTACACCGACCCGGGGACGATCATGAAGCTCGTCAATCCGGTCATCGTCGAACCGCTAGCGCGCGAATGGGCGGAATCCCGCGCGCGCATCGGCCCGCTGGTCGCCAAATATCAGGCGGGCGGCAAAGGCTCGCAGAGCGCCTGGAAGGAAGCTCAGGCGCTGTTTCTCGGTTACATCGAGCGCCTGAAAAATTTCCGCGTCCTCGACCCCGCCTGCGGCTCGGGCAACTTCCTGTACCTCAGCCTGCGCGCGCTCAAGGACCTCGAGCACCGCGCCAACCTCGACGCCGAAGCCCTCGGCCTGCAACGGCAACTCACCATCGAAAGCAGCCCGGCCAACGTGCTGGGCATCGAGATCAACGCCTACGCCGCCGAACTGGCGCGGGTGACGGTGTGGGTCGGCGAAATCCAGTGGATGCTGAAGAACGGCTACGACTTCCGCCGCAACCCGATCCTGGCGCCGCTCGACCACATCGAGCACCGTGACGCGCTGCTCAACGCCGACGGCAGCGAGGCGGCGTGGCCGAAGGCCGATGTAATCGTCGGCAATCCGCCGTTTCTCGGCGACAAGATGATGCGCGGCGAACTCGGCGGTGACTATGTCGAGCGTCTGCGCAAGCGCTACGCAGGCCGGGTTCTCGGCGGCGCCGACCTGGTGACTTACTGGTTCGAGAAAAGCCGCGCGCAGATCGAGACCGGCTTGTGCGAGCGGGCAGGGCTCGTCGCCACCAATTCGATTCGCGGCGGCGCCAACCGGAAAGTGCTCGATCGCATCGTCGAAACGACACGCATCTTCGAAGCCTGGAGCGATGAGGCGTGGGTGAATGAAGGTGCGGCGGTGCGGGTGTCGCTGTTGGGTTTCGGGAGCGGTTCGGGCATCGACGGCAGCGCTCGGCTGGACGACGCCGAGGTTGCCGCCATTCACGCCGATCTGACGGCAGGCGCGGGGCTTGATCTGACGCAGGCCAAGCCCTTGGCGGAGAACGCTCGCGCCGCTTTCCAGGGAATCACCAAGGGCGGATCCTTCGACGTTCCCGGCGCACAGGCGCGGCAGTGGTTAACCCTGCCAAATCCGAACGGCCGGCCAAATGCGGACGTGGTTCGCCCTTGGCGCAATGGTATGGATGTCACGCAGCGCCCGGGAGACAAGTGGATCGTCGATTTCGCGGAATACTCTCAGACCGCCGCGATGTTGTTTGAAACGCCGTTCGTTCATGTTTTGACGCTGGTCAAGCCGGAGCGCGACAACAACGTCGAAAGGAGTACTCGCGAAAAATACTGGTTGTTCAAGCGATCAGCGGCAGACATGAAACAAGAAATTGCACGACTGCCTCGCTTCATCGCGACACCGGAAGTCGCCAAGCACCGCGTTTTCGTCTGGCTGCCGGCGGCGGTGGTGGCGGACAAGAATCTTGTCGTCGTAGCGCGCCCGGACGATGCGACCTTTGGCATCCTGCAATCGCGCTTTCACGCGTTGTGGGCGCTTCGCATGGGGACGAGCCTTGAGGATCGCCCGCGCTATACCTCCAGGACCACGTTCGAAACCTTCCCTTTCCCCGAGCACCTGACCCCCCGCGACACGGCCCAGACTGCGCCGACTGGTCCGCTCGCCGAGCGAATCGGATCAGCCGCGCGGCGCCTCGACGAACTGCGCGAAAACTGGCTCAACCCCGCCGAATGGGTCGATTGGGTGATTACCCCCGAAGAAGAGAAAGCCGGCTTCCCGAAGCGTCCGGTGGCCAGGTCCGGCCACGCCGCCGATCTGAAGAAACGCACCCTCACCAACCTCTACAATGCCCGTCCCGCCTGGCTCGCGCTCGCGCATCAGGAACTCGACCACGCCGTCGCCGCCGCGTATGGCTGGAGCGACTACACCCCGGCGATGCCCGACGAAGAAATCCTGCGCCGGCTGCTGGCGCTGAACCTGCAACGCTCGGCCGCCGCCGGTTGAGGCTCGCGTGCTCGCCGCCCTGGCCAGGGGCGTGCGCGCGTCGTGCCGCCATCACCAGGCGACAGATTGCTGGCACGACGCCTTGTGATTCGATCACGGCATGACAAATTGGCAACACGCCGTCGCGTGATGGCATCACGACAGGTCGTGATGGCGTCCCGGCGAAGCAAATTCCTTCGACGACGGCTCGGGACTCGATCACGACGCTACAAATTGCCATCACGCCCCGTCGTGTTGCCGACACGACACGCGCAGTAAAGGCCTTGTTCGAGCGAATTGCCTGCTTGCGGCCGCCGGCAAGCGGCGCCTTGACAGCATTTCAAGCCACGCGCTACGATTTTCGACGAAGGACATCCGTCCCTCGGCACCATCATTTTCGTGGAGGAAACATGGCAAAGAACCAGACCATTCGCGTGCAGGCGCAAGTGCTGCAGGCCGATGAAGACGCTTTCGTGGCGCTCAAGGGCATGCGTGACTACCGACCAGCCAACCCCGCCTACAGCATCGAGGCGTTGACGAGCACCCACGCGGCGATGCGCGCGGCGCAGGAAGCCGAGCTGCACGCGCAGAATGCCCTCTCTGCCGCGCGCGACGCCGCCGTCGCCGCGCAGTGGGATTACCACAACCTTGTTCTGGGGGTGAAGAGCCAGGTTCTCGCCCAATACGGCCCCGACTCCGATCAGGTGGCGGCCCTCGGCCTGAAGAAGAAGGCCGAGCGCAAGGCCCCCACCCGCGCCAGCAAGCCGGCGGTGTAAGGCGCCGATTGCTGGTGTGACGAAAGCCCTCCCTTGTCGTCTGCTGCCCCACTTGCGACGCGTCGCTATCTTTCTTCTGTTGCTTCTGAGCTTTGTGGCATTCGGAGCCGAGCCGGAGATTCTGGTCGCTGTCGAGAAGAGGGGTGATGCCTTTCTGGTGGATGCGTCGATGGCCATTCCGGTGCCGTTGCGTATCGCCTGGGCGGTGCTCACTGACTTCGACAACATGGTCGGCATTCTCAACAACCTGACATTGAGCCGGATCATCCGTCGCAAAGGCAGCTCGGTGTTCGTGATGCAGGAGGGAACGGCAAGATATGGAATCTTTTCCTACGCATTCGCTTCCGTGCGGGAGATACAGCTCGAGCCGATGAAGCGGATTCTCGCCATACAACTGACCGGCAATGCGAAGCGGTTTGAAAGCGAGATGGAATTGGCGGAAACCAGCAAAGGCACCCTCCTGCGCTACCGTGCCGAGGTGCTTCCCGACTCGGCCATCTCACGGACCTTCGGTGGCCCCTTCATCCAGCACGAGGTCGAAGAGCAGTTCGCTTTGATGGCTGCGGAAATGATTCGGCGCAAGGCTCAATAGCGGCGCCTGCCTGGTTCCGGTCATCACGGAAATATAATGACTTCTTTACAATCTCTGCCCGATCTGCGTGATCGCGGCACAAGCTGGTCTATAGTGGGGGGGCTGGGGATTCGGTCGTCGACCTGCTGGAAGGCGGCGACCGTTTTCGGTGAATGAGGCGGACCGATGTGCATGCGATGGCCGCCATTCGTCGACCCAGCGGACCAATTGCTGCCCTACATGGACCATGGAGGTAGCCGGTGAGCACCGAGGAGAAGAAGGACGCTACGGAAGCGCCGCGCTCGCCGGCATCAGCCCCGGTGCCGGAGCCCGGCCTGGCGGAGCCGCACGCCGCGCCGTCGCCCGAATCCCTGCAGTGGACGCTGCATGAACTGCGCGTGCAACGGATGGCGCTCGACAGGCAGAACGAGGAGCTGCGCCGTGCCCAGGCCGAGATCGAGGCGTCGCGCGAGCAGTAT
>Ga0209460_1001480_pt1 | contig 13401 bp, 10 predicted proteins | sample EBPBio132013_DNA_FD_185868 | JGI IMG/M metagenome (GOLD analysis project Ga0209460, IMG submission 185868) | Wastewater treatment Type I Accumulibacter community from EBPR Bioreactor in Madison, WI, USA - Reactor 2_5/13/2013_ DNA (SPAdes)... | ecosystem: Engineered > Bioreactor > EBPR >...
AATATTTGGGAACATATAAATTCGTGACTATTTGAATTTCAACACAACAAACAGTTAGCAATATATTTCTTAAAGAAACTATTGTACCTTTAATAAGAATTCGGGTTTAATTTAAAATCAGAACTTTCGCCATAACAGTCGTATTTCCACAATCTATGTTGACAAAATAAAGCCCTGACTTCGCTGAAAATAATTCTATCACAACAGCATCCTTATCCTCCCGAATCGTATAATTGGAAAATGAATTTCCAAGGTAGTCATATATTTTTATGCTCCGGAAGGTCAAGCTATTGACGGGGATGGTAAAAAAAGAATTCGTCGGATTAGGAAAAGCATTTACTGTCTTGAAGGAAGAGTATGTGTGGCTTTTGGGTGTATATTCGTATGCACCCGGATCTATTCTTCCACCTTGAATAGTTCGAATCGAAAGGCCTTCTGCCAAAGAAACAAATGACATTGTCGGAATGAGGGCAAAGCCATATTGATCAAAACCGGCGTCAATACCGGTGTTCACAATGTCAGCTGCCATTTCATTTAAAGAAAAATCCGCACCATCGACATCCTTAAACCATGGATCAGGAAAGTTTTTGGAAAAAATATTGCCAGCGGTATCCATTGCCGGGGGCACATTTCCACTTATGAAGGTAACAGAAGCATTAGGCACAGAAGAAAAAATATTGTTGAAAATTTTAAAACGGTCGATGCCAATCGGGCTAATATGAAAATACCGAACATTTCCCGGAAAGTAATTAATAACTGTATTGTTGACAAAATAAAAGTCTTCGATAGGGTTGATATCGTCATCGTAACCGACAATGGCATGATTGGCGCCAGCTTTTCCCTGAATTATCACGTTACCCATGATGATATTGTTACCGCCTTGTGCAATATTAATCTCATAACTTCCATTGCCATCGGCTTCGTCGATGTAGTTATAGAGTATGAAGGCGTTTTGTGCACGAGTCTTGACAGAATTGGCTTCGCCGCGTGGGTCGTGAAAATAACAACCTTCGATTAGCAAGGTATCTGTGGAGGCATTGATATAAATGTGGTGTTCATATCCTGAGTAACCGTTATTATCGAATTCACAAGCAAGCACTGAGACATTGCTCGACTTGACAGCACCATGACCTTCGAGGATACCGTTTTGACAATTTCTAAATACACAATTACGGATCGTCAAATTATTGGCCTGAAACCTTATGCCGGCGCCATTTCCACCTTGGTTGTCCGTCACTCGAGCGCCTTCAAAAACAATATTGGCTATGTATATATCATCAGAAATTCCGGGCGATTCAAACACCCATATACCTTTACCATTGGGAATATAGCCTGTATATCGGATAATGGGGCGACTATCATCGGTGACTATACCAATCAGTTTTAAGCCGCTTTTATTCCATTTACAGGCGTCATCCAAATACAGTTCCGGGTCAATATAAACGGTATCCCCATTATTGACCAAAGAGGCTACCTCACTTGGTTTTTTGTATGTTTTATCACTACCTACATTCCATACAGCAGCACTGGCAGAATTGGTCAAATAGAATAAGATGGATATAAACAATAACTTTTGCATGAGAATAGTATTTAGCATCAACCCAAATTCCGCATTAGACAAATCCGGAATCGATTTACAACTCGTTATCAATGGTTCCTATAAACCGGAGAGACGATTCGTACATCGGGATTAACCCTTATAATCAGCATTATACGGTTTTTCAAAACCTTTACTGCTGAATTCAGATTAATTTGGTACTGTCAAAGGTAAAAAAAAGGAGGAAACGGATGTTTAAAATTAAAAAATGAATGAGAAGTTGTATTACTAAATTCTATCAATTCACTTCACCTTTATTCCGCCAATACTTTCGGATGTTTCAGGCTAATTCTGGTCGTTTTTTCCCATTGTTTGGCAAAATAATCACACAGAACATGCGGCAAGTCATCGCCGGGCGTATGGACAAAGAAATACACCACTCTGACACCGGCTTTTTGCCACTTTAACAGCCTCGTTATCCACGCATCTATCCGTCCAAAGTCGCTTTCATCCATATTGCCGACAAATCGAATCCCCATAAACGGTGCGGTGATATATGGATGACTTACATCCCGGCGCCCTGCCACATCGGTTATCATCCAACTCACGCCCGCAGCTGCCATATCTTCAGCAATTGACTCTCCTTGTCCATATTCAAAAAAGGTAGGATTCCTCAGCTCAATAGCCAATGGCAATCCAGGTCTCCAGTTTTGGATAAAACGCCTCAATGCATCCGTCTTTTTTGTTGAAAAACTTTGAGGTACCTGCATATAAAGCATTCCTAATTTTTCTTTAAATAGTGTCATCCTATCTAAAAAGTCCGGCAACACCGAGTTTCCCATAGCAAAATGACTCTGCTGACTAATTCCGGCGAACATCTTGGGACAAAAGGTAAAATCCGGAGCCGTCATCTGATACCACCTTTCTATCATATCTTCCTTGGGAATCTGATAAAATGTTGTATTAAACTCAATGGTTGCAAACTGTTGGCTATAATAGACTCCAAAGTCAGATGATTGTGTGCCTCGCGGATACAAGACACCTTTCCACTTAGGTACAGACCAGCCGGGAGCGCCCAGCAATATTTGGATGGATTCTTCCTCTTTTCCCTCGAAATAAAACCGATCTTCTTGAGGCAAGGAAAAGTCAACTTTACTTATGTCTGAAAGTTTGCCGAAATCCATTTTAATACCTTCCCATATACTTACGCAATGCCCACTCGGTCGATAAGAGCAATGCCAAAAGACCAAAAATCCATTTAATGTTGATCAGAGGGTCGGTCTTTCGATTGTTTTTGAGGATTGGTTTTATACTGTCATTGGATTGAATGAGATCAACCAGCTTATCTAAGTCGGCAAGTTTCAGAAATTTACCTTTAGAATCATCACTTATCTGCCTCAATGTACCGAAATCTGCCACTAAATCATACATCTCCTTATCCGTAGCTTTCACGGTAAAACTACCATCGGAAGCCAAATCTTTACCTTGAAAATGCACCCTTCCCCGATAAGTATATTCACCTGCCGGCAAACGTCCCACATCCAACTTGTAAGCCTTTTCTGTACGATCAAGTATATAGGTAAATTCCTTTCCCGAAGTGTTTTTTACTGACAGATTGACTTCCGGTGTATTAATCAGCTCATAATTGTCATTGTACAGTTCTCCGCTAAACAAGATGTTGTTATTGATTTCGTAAGTGCGTTCATTCGTCGCCAATTTAAACTTTCTCTTATCTTCTCTTGTCGCAAGCAAGCGCATCGTGTTATTCAACAAATCATCAAAAACTTCAGACTTTCCGGTTTTTGCCGTTTCATTCAATTTCCAGCGCCACAGACCTTCTCCAGCGATGACTCCAACTTTATTTTGGCCGTCTTGACCGATGAGCCAAAGAGGATACTTCGTCTCTACCCTACCAATACGCTGGTTCATTAATATCTGTGTATTGACGCCGGCGATGAAACTTCCAAATGGCACTTGTAAGGGTGGAAATGAGAGGATACCTGACTTCCAGCTATCTTTTACCTCAAAAGAAAGGAAATTGGATTGAAGGATAGGATATACATCATTGATGCTACCTTGTCCGCCCGAAATATTCAGTTCTTTCTGAATTCTGTTAAAACCAACGACATCACTTTGCCCACCCAGAAAAAACAAGGTCGGAAAAGGCTTGTTTTGAATAGTTTTCCAAAGGGTATTAAAAGCCTGATAAAAGCTATTGGTTGTAGGGACTTGAAAGAGAATGAGCAAGTCTATTTTCTCACGAAGTTTAACCGGTTGATAGAGATAATGTATTTGGAGGTCATAATTTTTATTTTTTTCTATCACTGATTTAATAGCGGCGATATCCGGGTGTGGTGAAGCGGCAATCATTTCAATATTGAGCTTACTATTGATGACATCAATATAAAATTCCCGTACATTATTGGTAAATGTAGCTTCACCGGGAAGGTTCGTAACTTGGACAACGTACTTTGTCAAACCGGCTTTTTTAAGAGGCAGTTCAAATTCTACTGTTTTAAAAAAATCACTACCCTGAATGGATAAGGGTTTTGATTGGATGACTTGACCACTTTGGCTTATGTTTACAATAGCGGAGCGGCCTTCCAGATGAAAAGCCTGAACATCCACTTGAACCTTGGAGATATCGTCCAAAAAGCCTATTTCATTGTGGAGGACATTGCGTATGGTGAGGTCACGCGGTGGCGTAGTGTCACCCACAGCAACGGTATATATGGGAGCCTTTATACGTGAAGCTTCAAACAGAGGGCTGGCACCGGTATTAAAAATACCATCCGACAAGAGCACCACTGCTCCTAAGGACTGGATTCCACCACCATCATTGATTCCCTGAAAAAATTGATTTAGGTTGGTCGCCGGACGATTAAAGGTATCCGATATCTCTCCCTTGATGTCATCCCCTATGGATTGATACAATACATGGTAGTCATTGCCCAACTTTTCTCCTATGTCATTCACCCTTTGGGCAATATCTTTCTGCTTGTCACCCAAGGCATAGCCTACTGACATAGACTGGTCAACACCTATGACAATAGTAGGAAGAACTTTTTCATAACTAAAGTGCTTTAAGACCGGTGTGAGTAACAAAAAGCAAATGATAGCTACGGCAAGCGCCCTCAACAAGAACAATAAGGGTCGAGCCCATCGAGACCATGGGTGATCAAAGTTAAAATTACGATACAACAAAGTTGCAAATACAATGCCGGTAAGCAAGCATAATGCAATATACCACCAGGGTGTACCAATAGAAAGTTGCAAGTCAGTCATGAAGCCGGTTGTCAAAAATTAGCCCAAAAGTAGGATTATTATTTCAGAATAAGGAACGAAGAAATTTGAATTAGGTTGTGTGAGTCGTCCTATTTATTTCGGATTTTACTGATTATCCCTAAAAATAAAAGAAGTTATCTATAGAAAAACATGTACTTATTTTGTTCATTTACAATGCGTCATCAAATCAATGGAAGGGCAGTAAAGAAAAGGCTTTTCAGCATTATTTATTTCAAAAATACGGATATCAAAACAACCAAAATACTGTATTCTTCGTAATTCTTTCGATCGCATGGGACAATGTCAAAATAAGCCCAAATTCCGCATTAGACAATTGCGGAATCGATTTACGACTCGTAATCAATGGTTTACAGAATCCATTGAAACGGTTTGCACATCGGGACGTCCCTCATAATCAGCATATACGATTTTACAAAACCTTTACTGCTGAATTCGGGATTACCGTTATGTCATATTCTGAAAAAAAATATGGTGATAAATCATTGAATGATAAAAAACTACTACCTTTGTTCTCAGTAATGGAACTAAAGGACGGTATCTATACGTTTGAGGGTACATTACAAAGACAAAACGAAATCATATATTTTTAAACATTAATTTTAAATTTGGCAAAAAGAGAAAGAGTAGAAAGGGTGGCAGAAAAGCCCCTATTTCGCATCAATGAACAAATCAGAGTACCCGAGGTGAGATTGATCGGTGATGACTTTACCGAAATAAGTGAAGTAGCAGGGCATGAAGTCGAAACCGGTATTTATTCTACATCCTTGTTATTGGATTGGGCGCTAAAAACAGGCATGGATTTAGTGGAGATATCTCCAAATGCTGTCCCTCCGGTGGTTAAGATAATAGATTATCAAAAGTTTTTATATAATAAGAAGAAAAAAGACCGGGAGCTCAAGGCAAAGACGGTAAAGACTGTCATTAAAGAAATAAGATTTGGACCTAATACGGATGAGCACGACTTTGAATTTAAGGTAAAACATGCTCGTAACTTCTTAGGTGAAGGCGCCAAAGTTAGGGCTTATGTCCAATTTAGAGGCCGAAGTATCGTCTTTCAGGATCGTGGCGAATTGCTCCTTTTGAAATTTATGAAGGAATTAGAAGAATTTGGGACTGCCGAAGCATTACCCAAATTAGAAGGAAAGCGGATGGGTGTACTTATTTCGCCTAAAAAGAAGAAATAATTGCATTTTACTGCAAAAGCTCCAAATAGATCGATTCTACTTGGAGCTTTTTTTATGTTAGGACGGGTAAAAGACAATCAAACATCCTGACTTCTACGCTTTTAACACCGATTGGATATTCGTAATAGTCCAATTATACCAAAAATGTTGGACTGATATATCAATCAATTTGGTCTAACAAATAAGACTTTTGCTTAAATGTCTTCCAAAGAAACTCTCCAAATAATGTGTTAGCCCAAGCAAACCACTTTCGGGTAAAGTGGCTTGCATCATCCTTGTGGAACGATTCATGCATAAAACCCGTACCTCCATGGGTATTCATCAATTGAACGATACAAGATCGAATTTCTTTGTCATCAGTACTCGTCAAGCCTCTCATTGCAAGTCCTATCGGCCATATCATATCCATGCCGGTATGTGGACCGCCTATGCCATAACCAGCCTTCCCCTCAAAGAAAAATGGATTGTCGGTCGAAAGGATATAACGCCGTGTACTCTGATACGTCGCATCATCCGCCGATACCGCATCCAGATATGGCAATGACAACAAACTGGGGACATTGGCATCATCCATCAGATTGTAGCTTCCATAAGCGTTGGTTTCAAAGGCATATACCTTGCCGAATTTCACGTGTTGCGTTGTTGCATAGGTATTAAGCGCAGCCTGAACCTCGTCAGCCAATGTCAAACAGGATGCAGCAAGGACTTTGTCAGAAAAAATAGCGGAAACCATCTCGGCAGCGTATCGCAATACCTTTACAGCGAAGTAATTGGATGGAATCAAGAAAGGAAAAATAGTCGCGTCATCACTGGGACGGAACATAGAATGAATCAATCCAACTTTGTTGCACGGATAACCATAACCAGCTATAGGAACTCCATCTGTTGCCCATGCAGTGGTGCGCTGGAACTTATATGGTCCATCGCCTTCCTTCCGCTGTTGTTCTATAAAAGTCTGTACTGTAAGACGAATACCTTCCTTCCAACCTTGGTCAAAAGGTGAAATATCACCACTTTCTTTCCAATATGAATATGCTAAGCGAATGGGATAACAAAGGCTATCAATCTCCCATTTGCGCTCATGCACGCCGGGGCGCATTACAGTAAGATCATTTTTCCATTCACCCACTTTTGATGGATCTTTATAGAAAGCATTGGCATAGGGATCGATGTGAATAAACTTAGTTTGCCTTCGGATGACGCCTGCAATCAACAGTTGAAGATTCTTGTCATTTTTCATCAGGGTAAGATAAGGCCATACCTGAGCAGTACTATCTCTGAGCCACATGGCATCAATATCGCCAGTGATAATGTATGTATCGGGCTTGCCGTCGATCATCTCAAAGTCAACCGTAGTATCAAGGGTATTGGGAAAGCAATTTTCAAATAGCCATGCCAATTCTTTATTTTTTACGCCGGCATGAAATGATTTTATGGCGGATTCCACTGCTTCACTCGTGAAATTGCGGCTTTTCTGCGGTGGTCGATTAGACACAAAAGTATCCCTAAAGATATTGGAGTTGAATAATTCAGGGCTTGACAAAACGACTGAGGCCATCGCCATATTTTTTATAAAATTTCTTCTTTGTACCATAATACAGACGGTATTTTCGTTAAAAAAGTATCGTAATGACGGATAATAGGAAGATAAATGAAAAAATAATACAATATTTATTACTTATGCACTTTAAATTCATCATTGGAGGCTCAAGGTATTATTTTTATAATTCAAATTTTACTTATTTTTTTCGTTTTAAATTTGTTGCCTTATTTATAACATTCAGTTTTATATGCGAAAGTCTTTTTTTATACATTTATTTATAGTAATCAACCTTTCCCTGCATGCCCAAGACCTTGGTATATATGACTGGGCAAGTCTGCAAAGTTACCGTTCGGGATATGATGTCACTGAAACGCCCAATTATATTGTTTATAATGCCAAATCCGGTTTGGTATTTATCAACAAATCCAACCCTGATGACGTACAACATTTGACGACCATAGATGGATTATCCGGTTCCAACATCAGCAAAATCAGATATATCGACCAAGCCGGACAATTGTTGATTTACTATAATGATGGAAGCTTTGACTTGATGGACGGCAATCGAGATATTGTCAACTTTCAGGATATAAAAAACAACAATGTCTTGGTTCCGAATAAAGAAATTAAAGCGGCTGTCGTCAATGGCTCTCATATATATTTGTGTTTTTCATTCGGAATGACAGAATTTGACGCCGCCAATCAAGTTTTTACCAATACGCTCTCAACAGAAGGCGGCGTGGAGGCGCTTACCGCTGCGGGCGACCGCCTGTATATCGTCAGTAATAAAAGGCTTTATAGCATTCAGCAAAAAGACAATATTAATATTTCTTATATAGGTAACTGGTCAGAGATCAGTTCCCCATCGGGAAACACTCCAAACTTCAAAGGTTTGGCGACTTTCCAGGGCAACGTATATAGTACTTTTAACAAAAATATATACAGAATCAATAACGATGGCACAACCACAAAAATCGACACTTTAAAGACAATTCAAAGTGTAGCTTATCTCAATGCCGGTAATGGCTTTCTGATGATAGGCGGCAGTTGTAATGCGGACGAGCTGGAAAATAAAAATTGTATTGGTGAAATAGCTTTATATAACGCAGACTTACAAAATGTAGATTACGATCGAAGTAAAAATGCCAACTTACAATACGCTATTGAGGTGGGAAACAAGCTTTGGCTGGCAGACAGTTATCACGGATTCAGGTATATTAATCTCCCGGAGATGACGGCCGGAATAATTGATCTCAACCGATATTCCCCATGGTCTGATGACGTAGAAGCCATGTTAAAAAACAAAGATGCCCTGTATGTATCACCCGGAGCGCATAGTCCGATCTACCAGGGAGTGAACAACAATCAAGGGCTTTTCACCTATAAAGATGGCTTCTGGACGATACAAAACCAATACAACGACCCGTTTTTTGCATTTCCAAAACCGATATCAGACATGTCTTCATTTGCTTATCAAGAAAATACCGGCGAACTGGCTATCGGCTCATATATCAATGGGCTGATATCCATCAAGGGTGATGAGCGAAGGATTTACGACGCCTCAAACTCAGCACTCCAAACAGCTCCGGGAGACCCCTATGCCACCCGTGTGAGTGACGTGGCTTTCGATAGCAAGGGAAACCTTTGGGCTACCAATGTATTGAGTCCCACTTGTGTCTATGTCCGTGGTGAAGACGGCACGGATAAAGGCTTTGCCAACAATTACGGAGTCATCAAGTTAATTCAATTTGCTATAGACCCTATCAACGAATACTTGTGGTGTGTAGAACCATCGCGTGGCATCATCGTCTATGATCCCGGCAAAAACACCTTTGTCTCTTCCGATGATCGTTGGACTTTATTACCAATTTATTCGAGTTTTGAAAAACAAAATATTCTTCCCAAGTGTATTTATTCCGATACCAATGGTAGGATATGGGTCGGCACAGTTTCCGGATTATTTGTCATAGATTGTGGATCGGAGGTTTTCGAAGGTGGAAGCAATTGTGAAACAAAATTTCCCATTATCCAAGATGAGGGAGACTTAGGACCATTTCTATATGGACAACAAGTCAATGTCATCACTGAAGATGGAGCCGGTAGAAAGTGGATAGGCACCAACAATGGTATTTATGTAACAAATCCCTCTGTCGATGAAGTAGTTCTCCATCTGACAAGGGAAAATTCACCGCTTTCAGACAACAATGTAAGGGTATTGGAAATAGATAAAGAAAAAGGAATTGTGTATATCGGTACCAGTGCCGGAATACAGATGTACCGTACCGATGCATCAATCGGCAAGCCCTATCACGAAGCCTCACTTACCATATATCCCAATCCTGTACGCCCTGGCTATGAAGGTCCTGTGGTAATCCAAGGACTTGCGCATGACTCCAATGTTAAAATAGCAGACATCAATGGCAAGTTACTTTTTGAAACTATGTCACAAGGGGGGCAAGCAATATGGTATGGTAAGGATTTCAATGGTCGCCGTGTCGCTTCAGGCGTATATTATGTCCTTGGCACGACAACACTCAACAAAGAGAATCCACAAGGCATCATAGGAAAGATCATTTTTATAAAATAAAAGTCTTCTATCGTAAAATGAAGGCTTTACAATAGTTTTTGATGGTCTTTTTGGCGAAAATGAAATACCTTTTGTCTTAAAAAAATTGGACTTGACATGAAAATCTTATAAGTTATTCGTTATTTTACCTCATAATTTGCCGATATGTCGAGCCAACCGGGCTTATTTAAACAGTTTATCAAAGAGAAACCAAGAACTATAGCTCTGGGATTTATTCTTTTTTGTACTGTATTAGCGACCTTTGCATACCTCTTTACGGGAGACAAGACGCCTGATATCAATGAGCAAATTACCGGTATTGGATTAAAAAAACCGGGCTTTGCCATCGATCTCGTCGCCATCCCCAAGCCACAAGATATTCCGCCAACATCTTTTTTTAATTTTCTATTAAATGGGCGCACAAACAAGTATTTTTTTATTCCGGTGGACAAATACCATATCAGTCAAGACAGCCTGACATATTATCCGTATGATGGGGAAACTCCTACTTCAAAAGTTGCACCCATCACGATCCACAAGGCCAAATGGCTCTTAGGTGACAAAGCCATTCAAATAGCTCAGCATGAAAACGTGTATCAAATAACTCTTGAAGACGGCAATCAGGTCGATCTTAATAGAAACGATGTAGATCAACAACTTAAAAAGACTGGAATCCAACATCGTACTTTTTGGCTGGGCACTGATTTATTTGGCCGATCCCTTCTCGACCGCATCATCTTGGGCATCCGATACAGCCTATTTGTCGGATTGCTTGCCGTGCTGATATCCATCACCATAGGTGCCGTCATTGGCATGGTGAGTGGTTATTTTGGAGGCCGGACAGATGACATCATCAGTTATATCATGAATGTATTTTGGAGTATTCCGACACTGATATTGGTTTTTGCCATCGTATTGGTCTCCGGTCGAGGCATTCAAAACATCTTTATAGCAGTGGGATTGACTATGTGGGTTGACACAGCGAGGCTGGTGCGTGGGCAGACCCTTGCTCTTAAAAAAGAAAAATATGTTGAGGCGGTGCGTTCTATGGGGATGAGCACAGCGCGTATTTTACGCAAGCACATATTACCCAATATGCTTGGCCCATTGATCGTCATAGCCGTATCTAATTTTGCCTCAGCTATCATTGTGGAAAGTGGTTTAAGTTATCTTGGATTTGGTATTCAGCCGCCTACACCATCCTTAGGATCGATATTGAGTGAAAATTATGGATTTATATTGAGCAACAAACCGATATTGGCAATAGCGCCTGTTGTCGTATTATTATTATTGGTTTTAGCATTTAACTTGGTTGGTAACGGTGTAAGAGATATCTTTGATGTCAAATCCAACTCACAAACCTGAAATATGCTGGAAGACGTATATACTCAAACCAAAGTCAAGAAGCTGGAAGAAAAGCTATATTACAAGGAAATTCAGGTCAATTCCTTGTCACAGATTACCCGTGAGATCAACGAAAACGCTTCTGCGGAGACACTTTTCCTTCGTTTTAATTCATATCTGAAGTTACAAATGGGAGTTGACAAAATGCTCCTTCTCTTTAAAGAAGCCGACAATTGTTGGCATATCAAGTCCAATATCGGTTTTGAAACATTGCCCCAACTGGACTACGAAGCGCTATTAAAGCCTTATACGCATGCGGAATTTTTAAATAAAAAAGATAAAAAACAGCTTGCCGACATGGAATATATTATTCCTATTCGTCATAAAGAAATCCCTATTGCCTACGTCATCTTAGGACACTTCGGCTCAAAGCTCAAAGTTCATGACAACTACGAATTTGTCGCCACTTTGGCCAATATTATTGCAGTAGCCATCGAGAACAAAAGACTATTTAACCGACAATTGCAACAAGAAAAATTCAATAATGAAATACGCCTTGCGACTGAAGTACAGCGGATGCTCATTCCGGAAAAGTGGCCACAAGGTATCGGATTTGAAGTATCTTCAATCTATCGACCATTGTGGAATATAGGCGGAGATTATCTGGATTGTATCCCCATAGACCACAACCGCACGGCTTTCTGCATCGCCGACGTGTCGGGCAAAGGGATTGCCGCTGCAATGCTAATGGCCAACTTTCAGGCTATTCTCCATCAGGTCATCAAGTCAAGTATTCGATTAGAAGACCTTGTATGTGAGTTGAATAAAGCCGTGGTACGCATCACTAACAGCGAAAAAATCATTACTTTTTTCATCGGTGAGTTTAACAACAAATCCAAAACACTTACATACATCAATGCCGGTCACGTTCCTCCTCTTTATTTCAGTCAGGGTAAACTCCATTTTCTCGACCAGGGTACGACTTTGCTCGGAGCTGTAGAAAACCTACCTACACCCAAAGCAACAACAATTGATATCTGTGCTGATTCAATGATTGTGCTTTATACGGATGGGATCACAGATTTGAAAAATACCAATGATTGCTCTTTTGAAGAGGAAATTTTGTACTCTTTTATTTGCGATCATTGTGATATGTCGCCCATCCAATTCAATACCTTACTTTTACAGCAATTAGAAAGTTTCAATACTTCAGATAACTTCCCGGACGATATCGCTGTTTTGACTTGCAAGTTGACGATTTAAACCCCAATTTAACTTAAAGACAATAATATGAATTCGATTGAATAAAAATAAAAGGGTTTCGACTATTTATTTTTACAATTCGTATAACTTTGCCGAATGTCCATCATGAAAAAATTGGCAGGAGAGACCCTTTATTATGGGATAAGCAGCATCTTTGGCCGCTTCATCAACTTTTTCCTGACACCGATATACACCTATTCAGTCATCATTGACAAGACAAAGATGGGACATTTGACGGAATTGATGGCTTATACGGCAATATTCCTCATTCTGTTTACGTGTAGGATGGAAGCCGCTTACTTTCGTTTTGGGAAGGATAGGGAGCATCAAGAAACAGCCTATCGGAATTCCATTACGACGGTTGTTTTCTTTTCTATAGTGCTCGGTTTGATATTATTTTTTCTTTCACCCATCATAGCGCCTGCACTTGATTATGGCGGAGAGCATATATATTTCCAGTTATTAGCCATCATCATGACCATTGATGCGCTGTGTGAATTGCCGTTATCTAAGCTTAGATTTGAAGGCAAGGCCAGAAAATTTGCATCGATACGCATCGTCAACATTTTGGTCAATGTGTGCTTCAACATTTTTTTTGTTGTGGCTTGTCCATACCTTTATACCAAGGGTTATACCATCGTAACATTCTGGTTTAACC
>Ga0209460_1001481_pt1 | contig 13394 bp, 11 predicted proteins | sample EBPBio132013_DNA_FD_185868 | JGI IMG/M metagenome (GOLD analysis project Ga0209460, IMG submission 185868) | Wastewater treatment Type I Accumulibacter community from EBPR Bioreactor in Madison, WI, USA - Reactor 2_5/13/2013_ DNA (SPAdes)... | ecosystem: Engineered > Bioreactor > EBPR >...
CAGAGAGAAACAACTCGCCAGGGAAAATAAAATACTTGAAGAAAAAATAAGAGAAAAAACCGCCGAACTGACAAACAGAACCCATGAACTTGAAAACAGTTATGAACAGTTGCGACTTTCGCAATCTTATTTGGTTCAATCAGAAAAAATGGCCTCTCTTGGTACCCTCGTGGCTGGTGTTGCACATGAAATTAATAACCCTGTAAATTTTATCACCTCTTCAATTGAACCACTCAGACATGATGTAACCGATATTCAAACACTTCTGATCAAATATACCAGCCTTGCAGAATCTTTGGAAGGTGAACTTTCAGGTGATCATGATCCTGAAAAGACGAAAGAATTATCGTCAAAACTTAAAGCTCTCAAAGAAAGCATGAACCTGCCTGAACTTTACAGTGAAATCGAAATTCTGTTGAAGGGAATTGAAAATGGTACCCACAGAACCGCCGAAATTGTAAAAAGCCTCCGGAATTTTTCAAGAATGGATGATAAAGACAAAAAATTGTTCGATATTCACGAAGGACTTGAATCTACAATTCGGATTCTCTCTGTAGAATTCGAAAAAAACCGCATTGAAATAGTGCGTAATTATAATAAAATCGGTTTGATGGACTGCTATCCGGGTCAACTCAGTCAGGTTTTTATGAATCTGCTCATGAATGCAGTCCAGGCTCTTGAAGGTAAGAGTAACGGAAAAATCGAGATTACCACTGCCGAAGCAGACGATTTAATTCTGATTACCATTCAGGATAACGGCCCAGGAATTGATAAAGACATCCAAAATCGTATCTTTGATCCTTTTTTCACGACCAAAGATGTTGGAAAAGGCACAGGGATGGGACTTTCAATTTCTTATAGTATCATCCAAAAACATAAAGGTACGATTCAGGTTATTTCTGATGACCATGATGGAACCGGATTTGTGATTACCTTACCCAAACACAGCCTTTAACGGAGTTTTTCAATGACGGATAATAAGTTCAACATTCTTTATGTTGATGACGAAGAGTTTAATCTGACTTCCTTTAAAGCAATTTTCAGGAGAGATTATAATGTCTTTACTGCAACATCCGGGAAGCTCGGGCTTGAAATCCTGAAACAAAATGAAATTCATCTGATCATTACGGATCAGAGAATGCCTGATATGACGGGTGTTGAGTTTCTTGAATCTGTTGCAGAAGATTATATGTTTGTCCGCCGGATTATCATTACAGGCTTTTCTGATATTGAAGCCATCATCCGGGCTATTAACAAAGGAAATATTTACCGGTACATCACAAAACCGTGGGATGTTAACGATCTTAAAATTACCATTCAAAATGCCTTAAATGCATACAAGACCGACCGCGCCAACAGGGATCTCACCATTGAGCTTCAGTTAAAATTAAATACAATTGAAGAACTTACGGCTGAACAGATAAAATTACAGGAAGAAAAATTCAAACAGGAAGCTGAAAAGAAAATTCTTGAAGCTGAATCTGAAAAATTGAAAGAAATTCAAACTATCCGTGAAGAACTTTCAAATATGATTGTTCATGATCTGAAAAATCCACTTGGTTTGGTTATTGGTTATGCTAAAATGGCCGAAGAACAACTTTTGAAGCCAGAAATTGATCAAAAAAGTCTGGTTCAGTTTGTAAAATCCATTCAACAAGCTGGCAATAACATGCTTACCCTTGTTCTGAACATTCTTGATGTTTATCGTTTTGAAAATGGTAAACCAAGTCTGAGGCTTGGACTTGTTCCGTTATCAGAACTTGTAGAAACCAGCCTGGAAAGAGTTTCATTTGGCCTTGAGAAAAAAATTGTCACTATTGTCAGGGAATATGATTCTGAAACAAAAGTAAATCTTGATAAGGAACTTGTCAGCCGGGTTATGGTAAACCTGCTCACCAACTCGCTTAAATTCACCACAAAGGAAAAAAGATTCTGGATCGGAATTAAAGAGGAAGCTAACCAATTTATTTTTTCTGTAAGAGATGAAGGTTCAGGAATTCCTGAAGATAAACTGGATCAGTTATTCAAAAGATTCAGTCAACTTAGTACATCAGATGACGTTCAGGGTATAAAATCAACCGGGATTGGTCTGACGTTTGTGAAATATGCTGTAGAAGCTCACAGCGGAAAAGTGTGGGTTGAATCAGTTTTAGGTGAAGGAACCACGTTCTTCTTTTCAATACCAAAGGAAATCACTCAATAAGCCAATTATTTTGCGATTATCATTTTAAAGGGTTTTCAAAACTTTCCACTAAATCTTCGTTTTAACTTTTACAATTCCCTGTCAGTCACATTTAAATATCCAGAAAATATTTATTTCTGTATTATAATTTTACGAAACTGAATGGGTATTCCCGACATGCTCTTTTCGGCCCCTTCAAATCTGCAAAAATAAACACCGCTTGAAAGTAAACCCAAATCAATATTGATTTGGGTTTGCCTGGTTTGAATATAATAATTTTTTGGAATCGAAACTTCCCTGCCTGAAATATCAAAAACAGAAACGATTAGATGGGTGGGCAGAGGTGCAGTAACGGTGAAGTTTGTTTCCCCATTAAATGGATTTGGATAATTATCACCAACATGAAAATCGCCAGGTGGTGGTGGTGTTTTTTCAACGGCAACATTGATTCCCTGGTAAAGCACTTTCCCGGTAGTTGCTTCGATCCAAATAACAAAATTCCGGTTTAATACAGGACTTTGGTATTTAACCCTCCAGCAAGTTCTTTCCCCCTGCAATCCCGGCACTCTCATGTTCCCAAATAAGTAGTTTACTGAAGCACCATCATTTTCATTAAGAAAACTGACTCCACCGTTTCTGTTGGCAATAATGGCAATTTCATCAGAATCCAAATAATTTTTTTCAGGGATCGTTGATTCAGTAAAAAATTCACACCCACAAAGCATTGGTTTATTATCTCTGAACAAATAGATTGAAAAAGGATTGCGATCTTTACTCAAAAAGGAATAATATCCATCAACAAATCGTCCCATTGTAAGACTGTCTGATGCCGAATTAAAAAAATCAATTGTACTCATTGAAATAAGTTTACATTCAGGATATAACCCCCAGGCGTAATCAAATACTTCCTGCAATCGACTTTTCAAACTGAAAAGTGAATAATCGGTTTTAACATTTGAAATCAGGTTTCGATTTGCAGGATCAAGAAGAAGTATAATTTCGCCAGTTGGATCAGACTTATCCAATCCTGTTTTAGCTTTTACTTGATAAACCGGTTTATTTATGGGAGAATTTGACGGCAGGAAAAATGGAGAATAACCAGAGAGTTTAATTTCATAAGACTGAATGATTTCAGGAGGAAAAAGTAAATTAAAGTAACCAGAATCAGATATTTCTTTGAGGATAACATCAGAATCAATATAATCGTCGGTTAGAGAAAAAGTTGTATCTGCATTTAAGTGTTCATGGGCAGTAAATACAGCTCCAGAATCTGAAACAGTTACAATTATAAACAACTCGGGGTCGCATGAAAACAGGTAATCGACTTCACTGAATTTTTCTGATTGGCTTACCTGAAAATCAGAATAGGCAGTAATTGACCGAAGCACCGGGTTCTTGAATTCCTGGTCTTTAATAATTTTCCACGCAAGGTCAGAACCTGATTTGAAGGAAAACCCAGATTGAAAGACCGTGAATCCTGGTTTAGGAAATACAATCAAGAATAAAAAAAATATAAAAACCCTGGAAAACCAGCAGGTTCTTGTATCCTCCGCTTCTGAGAAAACCTTCTTCACTGTTGAATTAAATTCTCTCGACTAGTAAGGCAAATAATCAAGCAGGTTTTTTACACCGAGCCGATTTGCAAGATTGGCAAGTTCAGCAGTTACACTGTTATCTGTTCTGATTTCTTCAAACCCAATAGAGTATTCCTGACCCGATAGTACGGCCGGCATCCGGCGATTTTCACCCTGAATGACCATTTGCATCAATTTTCTGGCCATTCTTTGTGCAAGGGTAATATCCATATTATTTGGCTGTGCACCCCTTATATCCCGTGAAAAACCTTCACAAATCACCCTGGTTTTTACATCAAGTCCGGCAAGAACAAGTTCTTCCTTGAAATATTCAGCGGCGTTGCCTTCAAATCCCTTCTGCTTTCTTTCATTGGCCTTATATCCTTCAGCAACAACAATCACAGTATTGTCCCGGTTTTTCATTGAGTCGCCAACTTCTTTCGGGTCGAATCTGGATGAAGGAAGAACAGCAAGATGTGCACCAGCACCCAAACAGGAGTGCAAGGCGTGATATCCACCCTGAGCACCCATCATTTCAATAATATAACATCTGTGGTGAGTTCTTGCATCCGCCATATAACATCTGATTTTTTCAGCACCCACTTCAACGCCGGTATGCTGACCAATACATTCTGTGCCAAAAACATCACTGTCTATGGTAACCGGAATGAAAAAAAGCTGAACAGAATCCGGAAGCAATTTTGAAAGTGCCTTCATACCTTTTAAAGTGCCATCACCGCCAATACCGATGATAATTTTAACTTTTCTTTTGATAACATTTTTTGCAGCCTGTTCCTGAACTTCTGGTTTTCTGAAATCAGGATATCTTTCAGAACGAAAATCAGCACCACGGGCTTCACGAAGCGGAGGAGCAAAAACAACACCGGGAATTCGTTGAATCTGACGATAAAGTCTCGGACTGTTTACCAATGCTCTGAAATCTTCAGTGTTTCCGTTTACAACTGATCTGAAACCCTCTGCCGCAATAAATATTTTACGCCCCATTGCTTCAAGAAATTGGGTAATAAAGGCGGTAACAGTGTTATAACCGGGAGCACACCCACCATCCTGAATGATCAGCACATCCATTTCATGATAAAAATCTTCTTCCTCCCGGATGTAAGAGGTTGATAATCGTGCAAGTTCCCTGTAAAAGTGTCCGTAGGTTGTGGCATTCACAACTTCTGTGTTTTCTAGGTCCTTTCTGGTGAAGAAAAAGAGTACAGTATCACTTAAAGCTCTCACTGAACCTGTTCGGGGCTGTTCATCCATCAAGGCTATTTCACCAAAAACTGATCCTGACTGAAATATTTTAATCGTTCTGTCAAATTTTTCCAGTGCGAGCTCACCAGTTTCAACCACGTAGGCTTCACTTCCAGAATTTCCTTCATGAAAAACATAATCACCAGCCTTGAATTTGATCTTTTTCAGGATGCCAGCAAGAACCCTGATGTCTGTGTCATCGAGGCTTGCAAAGTGGGGTACGGTTTTCAGGAAGGCAATAATTTCCGGAGAATCTGGTTTGAAGGATAAGGGCACAGACATATTTTCCTCGACTGCAGTCTTAATTTATTTCGCTCTTTGGTAAATATAAGGATAAATATTAACGGATAAAATGATAGTCATATTAATTTAATCGCTCATAAATCCTTTAATTTTTATGATATAGAGACAAATTTTCTTAAAAGTGGAAGCGTTTTTCAATCCTTCGGAATGATTCCTTCGGCTAATATGTTTTAAAACCTAAATATGGAAACATTTTCATGATGTCAGTTAATTCCGCTAACAAACCTGTACCACCTATAAACGAGAAACTACTCATTCTCATTCTTGCCGCAGTTCAGTTTACTCATATCATGGATTTTGTCATTATTATGCCTTTGGGTCCGCAACTCATGCGGGTTTTTTCTATTGATACACAGCAATTTGGATTGCTGGTAAGCAGTTACACTTTCAGTGCCGGGTTATTTGGTTTCATGGGTGCTTTCTATCTTGATAAACTTGACAGAAAATCTGCCCTTTTGTGGCTTTATTCAGGTTTTACAATCGGAACTCTGCTTTGTGCCATAGCCCCCACATTTGGCTTTCTTCTCACAGCCCGGATTCTTACCGGTGCCTTTGGAGGCGTTCTTGGTGCTACCGTTTTTTCAATTATAGGTGATGTAATTCCCTATGAAAGAAGAGGAACGGCCACAGGCATGATCATGTCAGCCTTTTCAGTTGCATCAGTAATTGGTGTCCCAACTGGTCTTTTTATGGCAAGTCACTTCGGATGGCATTCAACCTTCTTTCTTCTTGCATTAACAAGTGCATTGGTTCTGATAGTGGGTATCTTTTATCTTCCGGCGATGAAAAACCACATGGGTCAGGTGCCGGTCCACAAAAACATGTTTAAAGCCCTCATCCCGGTTTTAACCAACCCCAACCATGTTAAAGCATTTGCTCTGATGAGTGCAATGATGTTTGCTGGATTTTCTGTGATTCCGTTTATAAGTCCATATATGGTGTTTAATGCAGGCATGACGGAATCCCAGCTTCCGTTGATTTATCTGGCAGGCGGAACTTTTACTTTTTTCTCTTCACCCTGGGTTGGTCGGTTGTCTGATAAGTTTGGTAAGCAGAGAATCTTTTTAATTGCTGCGGTCGCCTCTTTAATCCCGGTAATGGCGATTACAGTACTTCCCCCAATACCATTACCGGTTATTCTTGTCATTGTCGTGCTATTTTTTATAACGGTAAACGGCAGGATTGTTCCGGCAATGGCCATGATCACCGGTGCTTCAGAACCTCGTTTCCGTGGAAGCTTCATGGCTATAAACTCTTCAGTTCAGCAGCTTTCAAGTGGTGTTGCATCATTGATTGCAGGCATGATCATCGGTACAACCGCAACAGGAGCATTAACCAACTACTGGATTGTCGGATTATTTGCTGTTGCAACTACACTTGTTGCCATCGTCATCTCGAAAAAAATAATTACCCCGGGAACTCAATCAAACAAATAAAAAAAGGCTGCTCAAACAAAGAGGGTCAAAAAACCCTTTTTATCTGAGCAGCCTTCTTTGTGGCTCTGGATGGACTCGAACCATCGACCCACTGCTTAAAAGGCAGTTGCTCTACCACCTGAGCTACAGAACCGGCCTTTTCTTTTGTGCCCAGGACTGGACTCGAACCAGCACGCACGTAGTGCACCACCCCCTCAAGATGGCGTGTCTACCAATTTCACCACCTGGGCAAATCAACTTTTTCTGTTAAAGACACCAGAAAACGTTGTGGCTCTGGATGGACTCGAACCATCGACCCACTGCTTAAAAGGCAGTTGCTCTACCACCTGAGCTACAGAACCAGCAAAACAAAATCTTCATTTTGTTTTTTTGAGAGCGACAAAGATAAGTAACTTTTTCATTTCAGTCAACCTATCTTTTATGTTTAATTCAAATAGATCGAATTTTTCTTTAAATTAAACCTTTGGCTTTTTCGCCGGACGGTCGTACAAATCGCCAAGATATTTATAGCGGTCGGCGATTCCGAAAGGTACTTGTTCCCAGCTAAAACGCCAGAACCAGTTACCGCCCAGTCTGCCAGGAAAGTTCATCCGGGCTTCACCGCCAAGATTCAACAAATCCTGCATCGGGAAAACAACGGTATTGGCAACTGATGCATAAGCAACCCGAATCAATTCATTCACAAGATCGTCACCATAATAGTTCAGATATTTTTGGGTGAACTCGTAAATGTCGTTTTTATCCTTTGAAGCACGGGCAGCATCAAAATAGGATTTTGTTGTATCATTATCATGAGAACCTGTATAAACACAGCAATTCTGAACATAATGATGCGGCAGGAATTTGGTTTCCATATCAGTTCCAAAAGCGAACTGCATAATTTTCATCCCAGGGAAATCAAATTTATCTCTGAGAGCAACAACACCATCAGTAATCACACCAAGATCTTCTGCAATAATTGGGAGCTGACCCAAATGCTTTTCAATACTTGAAAAAAGTTTTTTACCAGGTGCTTTTACCCATTTACCTTTTTCAGCAGTTTTTGCATCGCCTTTGATCTCCCAAAAGGCTTCAAAACCTCTGAAGTGATCAATTCTGACTATATCCATAATTTCAAACAAACTGGAGAAACGGCTTCTCCACCACTTGAAATCATCTTCTTCCATTTTGTCCCAGTTATAAAGCGGATTTCCCCACAACTGACCGGTTGGTGAAAAATAATCAGGCGGAACGCCGGCACAAGTTAGCAGTTTACCATCTTCATCAACGCTGAAGAGTTCACGGTTCGACCAGGTATCTGCACTGTCATAGGCAATAAAAATGGGCAGATCGCCAACAATTTTAACGCCATTTTCATTTGCATACGCCTTTACCTTCATCCACTGATGAAAGAAGTTGAACTGAATAAATTTTTGATATTCAATGTCATCAGCAAGTTTTTTAGTCCACTCTTTAATTGCTTTGGGAGTGCGGTGAGCAATATCCTTTGACCATTGGGTCCAGGTTACACCACCATGATGACTCTTAACTGACATAAAAAGAGCATAATCATCAAGCCATTCTGAATTATCTTTGCAGAATTTTTTCCAGGCTTTGAGGTAGTCTTTTGATAATTTCTCTTCATTTTTCTGAAAATTGCCAAAAGCTTTTTTGAGCAGCTCGGTTTTGTAACCGATTACCCATCCAAAATCAATTTCAATCGGATTAAAAGCAGGCACATCTTTAAGGTCGGAAGGAGACAACAGGCCGTCTTCAAGTAGTTTATCCGGGCTGATTACCAGCGGATTGCCGGCAAAAGCAGAAAAACATTGATAAGGAGAATCACCATAGCCGGTCGGACCAAGAGGTAACACCTGCCAGAGATTTATTTGAGCGGACTTTAAAAAGTCGACGAACCGATAGGCGTGATCTCCAAGATCACCTATTCCATAACGTCCGGGAAGTGAAGTAGGATGAAGCAGAATGCCTGCTGCACGTTCAAATTTCATGACAAACCTGTAAGTTGTTGTTATTATTACAGTTAGAATTTCCGGTTCGAGATACCGGATTTAACTTTCAAAAATAAGGTTTTTTTGCTCCCTAATCAAAATTATTCAGGATTGAAAGCGCTTTTTTAAATCAGAAAATTATGTCGAAACTGCTTTGTACCCAAACCAGTTTTAAGTTCAATTTGAAAGGACAACGACACAAAACAGATCGAAACGCTGATTTTCAAATAAAATCTGATCAAACAAATTGTAAACGGGTTTTAGTCGGGGTATTCAAATAAATCATTAGTTTTTCATTAAAACCACTGTATCGTGCTACCTTTTTATTAGAGAAACACTCTCAATCTAAATTTACAGAAAATAAAAAACCCGGCATTACCCGGGTTTGATTCTGCTGCAATGAATTCCAAATGTGAAAATCAGAACCGAAAGACAAATGAAACTTTAGGCTCAACTTTATAAACGGTTTCATATCTCACAATATCACCACCACTTTTTACCGGCACAAAAGTCCACTGATAAAACATAGAAATGATGAGATACTGATAGGGCCTGTAACCGGCTTCTGCGGTCAGTATGCTTTTTTCATCAAGTTTGAATAGTTCACCTGCCTTGATTCCACGGCGGTAATAGTCAGCTTTTGCAATTGCAAACGGAATAATGTCACCCATATCAGTTCCCAGATGAAGCATTCCACTGTTTTTAAGCCGGTAAAGCTCTTCATAACTTCCTAAAATTTTTACTGTACCAAGTATGGTAGCCTGAAGGCTGCCATAAAGTCCGTTTCCGGGAGATTTAATGCCTTCAAGTTGCTGCAGTTTTGATGTATAAACAGAGTCTTTTACTCTCGAAAAACGTTCAATCTCATAAAAGGGTCCGAAATAATTTGGCAGAAACTGATCGCCGTTGATCCGGTGCTCAAACTTTCCGGAAACCGAAAAAAGTGAACCTAAACCCTTCAGATTCGTTTCAACGCCAAAACTGGCACCCTGCCCATAGCCAAGAATCTTTCCGAACTCAGAATAAATACCCAGGTCTAGAAAGGCATTATCAAGAATGGGCAATCCGACATCAACACCGGCCGCAGTTACCGGGTTTGACTTATCATAATTTTTTAAAGTAAGGGGCTGGCTTCCATTCTGGAGCTTCCGTCCGTCTTCACTCAAATCAGTAACGAATGATGACCCAAATTCCAGACTGCGAATTAACGGAATGCCGGATTCGCTCAATGGAAGGTAATAAAAACGACCACCAAACAATTCTGCACCAAAGAAGTTGGAGGTCATGGTTTCAAAACCCCAACTGTCAAACTTCATATCAAATTCAAGTCCGACCTTACGGTTATCATAAGAAATCGAATTAGAATAGTTGTACATCAAAAGACCATGGCCAATTCGTGCTGCATCCAGGGCACCCACCCTGAAGTATAACGGTGCCCTTTTTTGTCCATATCGTACATATCTGATCAATCGTAAAAAATCGTATCCTTCATCAAAATCAGCTTTTCTTATTTTTCCGTCGGTGTCAATTCTCAGGTTCAGATCAAGACCCACACCCCAGTCAGAAAAAGAAAATTCGGGTGCCGTATTCAGCAGGAAGTAAGACTTTCCGTCAATGACAGTCATTCCCAACCCGCCCACCATATTATTTCCAGGTACATCAGGAAGCTGGGCAGATGAAACCAGAGCCGATAAGGCAAAGAAAAGGACAAGACACAGTTTTTTCATGGTTTTTCCCGTGGTTGATTAAAAAACGTACAAAAATAACAAATCACAGATTCACTTTCCCAATCCGGATTTAATTAAATGCTTGCGAGTGTCAGTCAGGTTTGGCCGGTGAATCAGATTGGATGAGGTTTTTAATAGCAGTAAGAGCGGTAGACTCGAAGTCATCAAATAGAAGCTTGCAAGGTTCAGTTAGCGTCTCTTCCTTTATTTTTCTGCTGATCTGATCCATTTTCATCATATATAAGCTTGTAAGTTCAAAACGATCACGTTCACTTGGGACTTCAATTTGTTCAAGAATTTGAATATTCAAATTGATCCAGGTCAGGTCAGCCATTCTTTTCTCCATTTTTTATTTTGTTGATTCAGCAGGGTCATCCCAGTTCACACTTACTTTGCCATTTGAGTGTTCTGTTAGTGCCTGCTTAAATTCATTTTCCTTAGATGGTAAAACCTTCACAGGATAGTCAACTCCATCGCCATAAACCGGAATTCCGGGTAAAACTTCACATTTGTGGCATAAATTCAGAAAGGTTGAAACAAATTCGTAATTGAACTTCACCCATCCATCCCTGAAAAGAAATTTTTTAATAATTTCAGCCTGACTGACCGTTTCTTTTGCAGTACTTCCGTAAGCTTTTACCAAACCGCCAGTACCAAGTTTGGTTCCGCCAAAATAACGGACAACCACGATCAGAACATTTTCAAGTTGTTCACTTTCAATAATCTGCAAAATGGGTTTGCCGGCTGTTCCAGATGGTTCACCATCATCATTAAATCTGGAGTCCCTATTTCCGGTTTGTGCGTTTCTGATTCGCCAGGCATAGCAGTGATGGGTTGCATCGTAAAAACTTTTTCTTAGCTGGTGCAACTGATTTTCAACTTCTGCAACTGTTGAAACAGGAAAAAGATATCCAATAAACCGGCTTCCGGTAATTTTCTGTTCAAAAACAACAGGTTTGCTGCAGGTTAAAAAATAATCTGATGATGACATAGGCAATAGGAAACGATCGGTCAGCCAATTTTTGTTGTGACATTAAAGTGTTTCGGTTTTCAGACGAACACCATTTTTACTAAATTGAATGTTTTATTTAACGGAAGCAAAAATCACCTGCTATGAAAATAGGAATTACGTGCTACCCAACTTTTGGCGGAAGCGGAGTTGTTGCAACCGAACTTGGTCTTGCTCTTGCAGAACGCGGTCATTGCGTTCATTTTATCTCATACGCAATGCCGATGAGACTTACTCATATTCCGCCTAACGTCTTTTTCCATGAAGTTCAGGTCAATGTCTATCCGTTGTTTCAATATCCGTCTTATGACACTGCCCTCAGTTCAAAAATGGTTGATGTAACCCTGCACGAAAAACTCGACCTGCTGCACGTTCATTACGCCATTCCGCACGCAACCAGTGCTTACCTTGCCAAGCAAATTTTAAAAACCCATGGCTGTGATATAAAAGTAGTGACAACTCTTCATGGTACAGATATTACTTTGATCGGTCAGGATCCAAATTACATACCTAGTGTTGAGTTTGGAATAGATCAGAGTGATGGTGTGACGGCTGTATCTGATTGGCTGAAAATTGAAACCAACCGGGTTTTTAACATCAGTAAAGAAATAAAAGTCATTCATAATTTCATCGACTTTAACCGGTTTTTCAGAAATCCTCTGCCGGAACTTAAAAAAAGGTTCAGTCCGGAAGGTGAACGCCTTATTATTCACGTTTCTAACTTCCGTCCGTTAAAAAGAGTAAACGAAGTCGTTCTGGTTTTTGCTGAAGTGCTCAAAACTGTAAAGGCAAAATTACTTCTTGTTGGTGACGGACCTGAAAGGGTTGAAGCGGAAAGACTTTGCCGGAAGTTGGGATTGTGTGATCACATATTTTTTATGGGAAAATACGAGGCAGTAGAAGAACTTCTTTCAATTTCTGATGTTTTTATTATGCCCAGCGAATCAGAAACGTTTGGACTTGCAGCACTTGAAGCCATGGCCTGTGGTGTCCCGGTTGTTTCTTCTGACATTGGTGGACTTCCAGAATTAAATATTGACGGTGTTTCGGGTTATTTGTGTGAGCTGGGAAATGTTAACATGTTTGTCGAAAAAACCCTTTCTATTCTCAGTTCAGATGACTCTCTTTCCACATTCCGCGAAGGTGCAATTGCCAGAGCAAAAATATTTGACGCTAATCATGTTATTGGTATTTATGAAAATTATTACCAAGAAATCCTTGCTGGAAAATAAATGGTAAGAATTTCTCTGGCAACTCCCATTGGTTTTCTGATTGTTGCAGGAAATGAAACCCATATCAGGGAAGCCTATTTTTCAGACAGACCCTTTCCGGATGAAGGTGGACTTGCCGCTTGGATCAATGAAGTAAGAATTCAGTCTGAAGACTATTTTTCAGGAAAACTCACTCAGTTCAATTTGCCATTTGATCTCAAAGGAACAGCCTTTCAGCGTTCTGTCTGGGCAGTTGTTTCACAAATTCCCTTTGGTGAGACCAGAACCTACCTTGAAATTGCTGAAACTCTGGGCAACACCAAATTAACCCGTGCTGTTGGTCAGGCAAATGCACACAATCCTTGCTTACTTTTCATCCCCTGCCATCGGGTTATTGGCGGAACCGGGAATCTGACCGGCTATGCCGGCGGAACTGACAGAAAATTCTGGCTTTTGAAACATGAAAATTCCCCGGGTTTCAAAATTATTCAACTGACTCTTTTCAATTCTTCTGATGGCATCTGAAATTGACTTGCCTGCTTTATTTTCCTGCGGAAAAACCTGGTCGGTAGAATCCTTGCTTGGAAAAGGAAAATCTGGATATTCCTATCTGGTCAGGTCTGGAACTGATCTGGCCGTCTGGAAAAAAATTCACCACGAACCCGTAACTTACTATTCTTTCGGTGACAAGTTACAAGCTG
>Ga0209460_1001482_pt1 | contig 13375 bp, 9 predicted proteins | sample EBPBio132013_DNA_FD_185868 | JGI IMG/M metagenome (GOLD analysis project Ga0209460, IMG submission 185868) | Wastewater treatment Type I Accumulibacter community from EBPR Bioreactor in Madison, WI, USA - Reactor 2_5/13/2013_ DNA (SPAdes)... | ecosystem: Engineered > Bioreactor > EBPR >...
ACAGGAACTGCCCGCCCGTCCAATAAATTCAGATGGGTTTCCATGCCGGTTAAGACGGGATTAACAGAAAGTGAATGAACGTCATGTCCGGATTTTGATTTGAAACCGGCAAGCGTGGCAACCGACTGATTCTGCCAGTAAAAGCCGGTACCGCCGGTAGAAATCCAGTTGTTATAATCCGACTGATCAACAGGCAAGCCAGATGAATAACTGACGTAATAGGCATAATATCCGGAAGCCGCAACGCCGATATTATTTAAAACGGTATGATGGCTGCCGGTGAGATAAAGGGCAGCACCACCCCCGGCCTGACTCAGAAGAGTGTTAAAGGCAATCGTTTGCCAGGAAGAATTCGTCAGCGAGAAACAATATCCGTTTGTTGTCGTCGGCAGAATTTCTGCGGTGTTATTGGTCACCAAATTCCCGGTAGTTGCACCTGAAAAATTATTGATGATCAGGCCGTAGCAATTGGTTCCTGATGCATTCTGACTGTTGATGGTAATGGCATTTTCTGAAACCACCAGCGTACCAGTACTGGTTTCAATATCAATCCCCACAATTCCGGTCTGAATGGTATTGCCCGTAACCGTCAGGTTGTTCACATTTGAAGTAAATATACCCTGCCAGGATCCGGTGATCGTATTGTTTTTGATTGTACTTCCGGGAACGGACGCCCAGCCGGAAAGTTTTAAAGCATACCCGCTTTTCAGAAACTGATTGTTCTGGATTAAAGCGGAATGGGAATGAGTCCCGCTGATGTAGACCAGAGTCCGGCTGTCATCTGAAAAGGTTTGGGTACTTCCTTCAAAAATGTTGCCGTCCAAAGTCGTGTTGGTTGTTGAATCTGCGATCTCAATGGCCCGTTGATAAAGATTTCCCTGTGCAAGGAAGTGAATACCGCCAATTTTAACGCCATCCACACGTTTTAAACGAAGGATGAAATTGTTTTTAAAGCTGGTGGCGGTATACGAGAACACCACGTCTGACGGATTTCCGGTTGAAGACTGGAGTGTCAGCGTATTGACAACTGAGAGTCCGGGTACTTTATAAAGGGAGTCATGAACGGTGTAGGTACCGGGAACCACATTCAGTACAACCGGTCCGGAAACGCCTGTGGACTGAACTGCCGCAAAAGCTTCTGAAACCGAGAGGTAATTACCGGCACCGGACGGATCGATCGTGTAACTTCCTGAAAGCTGGGCTAACCCGGATTGCGGAATCAGATTGAGTAAAAGTAAAGTAAATAAAGTTGAAAGAATTGATTTCATTGGGGAGTCTCCTTTTCTGAAAACAAAGTTCAGGAAAACAGGAAAAAGAGGTTACCCCATGAATATGGGGGTGGGGTATGTTCTTCGTCACATCATTGGATGACTCCCATTTTCATGGGGTTTCAGGTTGGAATTGAAGCGGAGATCTTTGTTTCAGGACTTTATAAAAAGGGAACCCAAATGAAACACATCGATATCTCATTTACTGACGGATTCTGGGTAGCAAAAGACCGGGATACAGAGGCCATTTATCTCACCACTAACCGGAAAGAAAGTGCAGTCAGATTCGGGAATTCCCTGAACTCCCTTCATGGAACCGGAATGACTATTTTTCACGAAAACGGAAGTCAGGAAAGTATTGCCTTTGTTCCAAAAGACCGGGTGTGGCTGAGGAATGTGCTGGGGTAATGATCAATGCAGGCATAAGGCATAAGGGGTAAGGGGTAAGCCGTTAGCTACGGTTTGCTGATCACTGAACGGAACTTCGACTAGTCTCAGCGACCAGGTCGAACGGGTGGCTGTTAATGTAATTTCGATTTTGGATTTAAAACCCCATCGGGGTGATATGATTATAGAAAAGAATCAATAAAATTCACCAACCGCCCGGACAAAAATCTAATTGAAAACAAATAATTTCAATTCAGGGCGGAAATGGGTAATCTTGATAAAAAAGATAGTCAGGATTCAGGGAATGGGAACGGCATTGATAATAGAAATTTGATTTGGGTTTTAACCCAATTTTCCATTGGTTCTGGCACAAATAAAAAAACCGCCCCAGCTGGGCGGTTTTTTTATTTACTGAATCTTTTTCTACCATGATTTCGCACCTCTGGTGCGATAAAGCAGTTGTCACCCTGAGTGACGAATCAGTTTTTAAACTGATTCGTCACTCAGGGTGACAACAAAGTGTATTAACCTAATACCTTACGCCTTAAACCTTACACCCAAAACTTTAAGCCTTGCGCCTGCATTCCCATTAACCATTAATCATTTACCATTAACCATTATTCCCGGTGCAGTTTCTTGTATTTAATCCGGTGAGGCTGATCGGCTGCAATACCAAGACGTTGTTTGCGGTTGGCTTCATATTCTGAATAGTTTCCGTCAAACCAGATTACACTGCTGTCGCCTTCAAATGCGAGAATGTGGGTGCAGATCCGGTCAAGAAACCACCTGTCGTGTGAAATCACCACGGCACATCCGGCGAAATTCATAAGCGCATCTTCAAGCGCACGTAACGTATTCACGTCAAGATCATTCGTCGGCTCATCGAGAAGGAGTACGTTTGCACCTGATTTCAGCACTTTTGCCAGGTGGACACGGTTTCTCTCTCCGCCGGAAAGTACGCCGACTTTTTTCTGCTGATCAGTTCCGCTGAAGTTAAACCGGGAAACGTACGCCCGTGAATTTACTTCCCTGAGTCCGAGCTGCAGCACTTCCCTGCCGTCTGAAATTTCTTCCCAGATGGTTTTATCCGGATCGAGCGGACGGCCCTGATCAACGTAAGCCAGTTTTACAGTTTCACCAATTCTGAACGTTCCGGAATCCGGCGTTTGAGTTCCGGTGACCATTCTGAACAAGGTCGTTTTACCGGCACCGTTGGGTCCGATGATTCCGATAATGCCGCCGGGAGGAAGTGAAAACGTCAGATCTTCATACAGAACATTTTCACCAAAAGCTTTGGCTACTTTATTGGCTTCAATAACCACATCACCCAACCGGGGTCCGGCAGGAATGAAAATTTCAAGTTCATCTTCACGTTTGGCGCCTTGTTCGGTCACCATTTTTTCGTAGGAAGCAATCCGGGCTTTGCTCTTGGCATGACGGCCTTTCGGATTCATTCTCACCCATTCCAATTCCTGTTTCAGCACCCGCTGACGTTTCGATTCCTGCTTTTCTTCAACGGCTAAACGGGCAGATTTTTGCTCAAGCCAGGACGTGTAATTTCCTTTGAAAGGAATTCCTTCGCCGCGATCCAGTTCCAAAATCCAGCCGGCAACATTATCCAAAAAGTATCTGTCGTGGGTTACAGCCAGAACGGTTCCGGGATATTGAGCCAGGTGCATTTCAAGCCAGGCAACTGATTCTGCATCAAGGTGGTTGGTCGGCTCATCGAGTAAAAGCACATCCGGCTGCTGAAGCAACAAGCGGCACAAAGCAACCCGGCGGCGTTCACCACCAGAAAGTACAGCGACCGACACATCCCCATCCGGACAACGAAGCGCATCCATGGCCTGTTCGAGTTTGCTGTCGAGATCCCACGCATCGAGGTGATCAATTTTTTCCTGGAGAACCGCCTGACGGTCAACCAGTTTATCGAAGTCGGCATCGGGCTCTGCAAATTTGGCGTTGACTTCTTCATATTCTTTCAGAACGGCAACGATTTCAGCAACGCCTTCTTCCACAATCTGACGAACGGTTTTGGTGTTATCCAGTTCAGGTTCCTGTGAAAGATAACCGAAAGTGATGCCCTTGTTCGATGTGATTTCACCGATGTAATCTTTGTCAACACCGGCAATCAGTTTGAGGAGGCTTGATTTACCCGCACCGTTTAACCCGAGTACGCCGATTTTGGCGCCGTAATAAAAGGAAAGATAAATGTTGTTGAGAACGGTTTTGTTGGGTTTAAAAACTTTCGAAACCCCAACCATTGAAAAAATAATCTGCTGATCTGCCACTGCTAAGTCCTTGTATGATTTTTATAAAATTGAAATTGGTGTTTGGGAATTGGAATTAATTGGGCGTACCAAAATGTCAGAAAACATGGATCCCGGATCAAGTCCGGGATGACAGGTTTCATTTTTACCAATTTTCGGAAGGTTGTCATTCCCGCGAAGGCGGGAATCCATGTCTTTTCCCAGTAATTTCTTTTTTTCCCGCATTCCCATAAAAAGGAATGCAAATTTACGACATTTTTGAAGAATCCGGAGGAAGGATGCAGTTTTGGCGTCTTTTGTAACACCGCCTTTTTAAAATCCGGCTCCTGACGGACCGGTTGGTATTCCCGCCTCTTTCAAGAAAAATTCTCCGACCGGGAGGTCGGAGTTACATGATTAATCCAAATGAAATAGAATCCAGGTCTATCACATTTTTGAAGAATCCGGAGGAAGAATGCAGTTTTGGCGTCTTTTGTAACACCGACCTCCGGTCGGTATTCCCGCCTCTTTCATGGAAAAATCTCCGACCGGGAGGTCGGAGTTACATGATAAATTCAACTGAAATAGAATCCAGTTCTACCACATTTTTAAAGAATCCGGAGGAAGAATGCAGTTTTGGCGTCTTTTGTAACACCGACCTCCGGTCGGTATTCCCGCCTCTTTCATGGAAAAACCTCCGACCGGGAGGTCGGAGTTACATGATTAATTCCCGTAACCCGTAATATGTGACCCGTCACTCGTCACTTGTCCCCGGCTGTTAAAGTCCCAAAGCCTTCACATATCCCTGATTTACGGTTGCATTTTCTGCTTTGCAGTTTTCGAGCAGTTCTTTCAGGATTTCTCTGACTTTTTTCTGATCCGGACGGTTTTTCCGGATGTTTTCATAGCTTGACCGGTCGGATTCTGCAAAATTGACGACCAAATCCCAGTCCGCAGGTTTTTTAAAGGTCATCGGTGACGATTCTGCATCCATTTTTTTGTACGGCCAGTAACACCAGCTCACGTTGTTGTCTTCGAGGGTTTTGGTAAAAGTGGCAATCCATTCATTTTTATTCTCACCTGATTCCCCCATCCAGAGCGGAACCTGATATTTTTCACTGAAATCGAGGTAATCCTGAATCACCGACACATCGGGAGCTGTCCAGTATTTGTGGAAGGTGTAAACCAGTTTATCATCGAACGGTTTACCGAAGGGCTTGAAGTTGCTGTCCCATTGTGCACCGCCAAGGAAAATGAGATGGTTTTTGTCGAATTCCCGCACAGCAGCCGTCATTTTTTTGTACAACGGTTCCAGTTTCGGATTCAGGGTATCCGCATTGAAATAATGGGCGATCGGTTCATTCAGCAGATCATAACCGATAACAATGGTACGGTCATGGTAACGCTTGGCAAATTCCGTCCAGATGAGAATGGCACGATCCTGCATATCAGGTGAATCAAACAGCCACGGAAAACCAAAACTGTCATCAATATTGTCGCCGGTTTGTCCGCCCGGTGCACAGTGCATATCAAACACCACATAAATTCCGGCTTTTTCGCACCAGGTGAGCAGATTATCCATCAGCAGGAAGAACTCTGGTTTGATGGCCTTTGATCCGGTTTCATTCATCACAAGACGAAAATTAAACGGAACGCGGATGTGGTTGAATCCCAGCTTTTTGATTTGCTGAATGTCGCCTTCGGTGGTGTAAACTTTGTAATATTCCGTCCAGAATTTATCAGCTTCTTCTGGTCCGATCAGTTCGGTCAGAACCTGACTGATCATCCGGGGTGACGAGGTATTTTTGAATTTAAACATGTACCCTTCAGGCACAAGCCAGTTACCGAGGTTGGTTCCCTTGAGAAAAAGAACTTTTCCGTCGGGTGAGATGTAATTTTTTCCTTTCACAGAAACAAATTGCGCTGATAAAGGAAGGGAAAGCAGGAGAAAAGCAAGGAGCGTAAGGAGAGTTTTCATGGAGGATTCCTTTTAATTCAAATACGTTTAACACAGAGGAAACAGAGTTATTCACACCCAAGCAACTTCGTTGCGCGGGTCTAAAGAGAGAATTCGGAGCGGAGGGAAAATACGATTTTTTTCCGGTTAATTCACGGAAGAAAATGCGGGTTACCACAGAGTTCACAAAGGAAACACAGAGGTACACAGAGCGGTGGGAGAATTTTTATTTAAAATTCAGGATTTCGTAGAGACGGGTCTCAGACCCGTCTCTGTTGGAAGATTGATTTATTGGAAATAAAAAGCCCCCTCCGACGGAGGGGGTAAGGGGGTGGGTTAAATTTTGGAAATGCAGGATTTTGGCAAGTTCAAGAGGTAATGAGGCAGCAAAACCACCCCGTCCCGAAAGCGTTCGGGACACCCCTCCTTGAAAAGGAGGGGAATCTTATTCTACTACCTACTATCTACTGTCTACTACCTACTGACTATGGTTGCTGAGCCTGTCGAAGCACCACTTACCACTTATAACTTGTAACGTATCACTTGATTGTCAATTACTCTTGTCCTTCTTGACTTTCAGGTCGATGACTTTGCCTCTTTCGTCAATTTCAACCACTTCGTAACCCAGTTTTTCCAGTCCGGGTTTAACCAGTTCTTTATCACCAACGACCACGATCCGCATTTTGTCTGCCGGCAGATTTTTCTTTGCCAGTTTGCTGATCCGGTCTGCTGTGATGCCATCAAGAATTTTATTTTGTTTTTGAACATAATCAGGACTCAATTTAAACTTCAGAATACGGCCGATAAAACCAGCTTTCTGTTCCGGAGTTTCATACCGGCGGGCATCACTCTGTCCAATGGAATTTTTGGTAAAGAGGAGTTCCTCAGCAGTAATTCCATTTTTAGCATATCCCGAAATTTCTTTCATGAATTCTGCCACTGAACTGTCAGTTGCATCTGCCCGAACACCGGCACTGGCTACGAAGTAACCCGGATCTTCATCAGCGGTAAAATAAGAACGGGCTCCGTAGGTCCATCCCTTATCCTCACGTAAATTCAGATTGATCCGGCTGTTAAAAGCACCGCCAAGCTGATAATTCATCAAAGTAGATTCATAATATTCGCCGGTTGGATCAAATTTCAGGTTCGTAAGATATCCAATTCTGATTTCTGACTGTGGTGCTTTGGGTTTATCCATCAGAAACACTTTTGTTTTTTCTGATTTGGCAGCAACTTTAACAACCGGCATTTTCACTGGTTTCTTCTTCCAATCCTTCAGAAATCCGGCTTTGTTTAAAAATTCTCTTTTGGAAAGATCACCCACCACAACAACATCGGTCACATTAGGTACAAACCAGGTTTTGTAGAAAGCTTTTACATCTGCCAGCGTAATGGCTTCAACGGTTTCCTGATAACCCGATTCCGGAACGGCATAAATACTGCCTTCACCGTAAGTTAACCGGTTGAACGACTGACTTGCAATAGCTGCAGGTTGTTTGCTTGCCGCATTGATGCCTTCGATTTGCTGTTGTTTAACCCGGGCAAAATCTTCTTCTGAAAATTTCGGTTTGAACAGTTTTTCTTCGAGCAGAACCAGCGTTGCATCCAGATTTTTACGAAGTGTGTTCAATGAAATGGTGGTCGATTTGGTTCCGGCACCGATTGAAATTGAACTCCCGAGTTTTTCAAGTTCAACTGAAAGTTGCTCGTTGGTGAAATTTTCTGTCGATTCATTCATCAGCGATGCGGTGAGGGTTGCCAATCCTGCTTTTTTCGGATTCAGTGCATCCAGTTTATGGCCGCCATCAAGGGTAAGGGTAATGTTGACGATGGGAACTTCAGTGGCCACCGTTCCGATCACTTCCATGCCGTTCGCAAACTTTTCCTGCCAGACTTCCGGTACAGAAACGAGCGGCGCTTTTCCGGGAACCGGGCGTTTACTGCGGTCAAAACTTTCATTTTTTGGCTTATTGTAGGCCAGTCCTTCATAGGCAGGATCCACCGGCTGAACGTATCCGGCAGCAGAGAAGGTGAAATTATCAGGTGCAGGTTGCATGCCTTCCATAGCCGGAGTCAGCACACTCAGAATCACGCCTTTTTGTCCTTTGATGTACTGCTCATACACCCGCATCACATCTTCTTTGGTGATGGAAGCATACCGTTTCAATTCACTCTGGATGCCATTCGGCGAACCTGTAAACGTTTCAAATGCAGCAAGTTGAGAAACTTTTCCGCTGACGGAAGTCAATCCGTTGATGGTTTGTGATTCGTACTGATTCCGGTAACGGAGCAAATCTTCATCGGTCACGCCACGGGTTTCAAATTCGGCCAGTGAAGCACGGATTTCTTTTTCAAGCTCAGCCAGAGAAAGTCCCGGTGTGGGCATGGCAAAAATCTGAACGAGAAACTGTCCGCCAAGTTCTGAGCACGGATTTTGAACAGCAGCAAAGACTGCTTTTTGGGTTTTGACAAAATTCTTGTAAAAGATGGAGTTTTTTCCGCCGCCGAGAATATCTGAGAGCATATCGAGCGGAGCTTCATCCGGGTGACGGTTCGGTACGGATGGAAAAGCAAGAACCATGGCCGGGAACCGGATGTTCGGATCGGTGTAGGAAATGTAACGGTCCTGATCAAGTGTAATTTTCTGATAAGGCTGGGGTTTCACTTCAGGTCCGCGCGGAATGGAACCGAAATACCGTTCGGTCAGCCGGATCACTTCATCAATATTCACGTCACCACCAACGGTCAGTGTGGCGTTGTTCGGACCGTACCATCTCAGGAAAAAACGTTTCAGGTCATTCACATCAGACCGGTTTAAATCTTCAAGATCACCAATGGTTGACCAGGAATAAGGATGTCCGACAGGATACATCGCCCGGGCAATCCGCTCAAAAACAGTTCCGTACGGACGGTTATCGTAATTCTGTCCGCGTTCATTTTTAACAGTTGACCTTTGATTTTCAAATTTGGTTTGGGTAACCGCATCCAGAAGAAAACCCATCCGGTCAGCTTCGAGCCATAAAGCTGTTTCGAGCTGATTGGAAGGCAGGGTTTCAAAATAATTGGTCCGGTCAGCGGTGGTTGATCCGTTCAGCGTTCCGCCAACTTCCGACACGATTTTAAAATGTTCTTCGTCTGCAACGTTATCAGATCCCTGAAACATCATGTGTTCGAAAAAGTGTGCGAAACCCGATTTGCCCACTTCCTCACGTGCAGAACCCACGTGGTAAGTGATGTCAACGTGAACAACCGGATCTGAATGATCTTCGTGGATCACGAGGGTGAGTCCGTTTGGCAGTTCATATTTTGAGTAAGGGATGATGGTTTCATCACCGGTTTTAGTCACCTTTTCGATGAGGCGGGTTTGTGCAGAAAGGGAAACTGCAACCAAAATGGCGAAAGCAGTGGTCAGTAATTTTCTCATGGTTGATCCTTTATTTGAGTCATTTTCATAAAGATAATATATGAAGGGATTAATTTGCGCGCAAAGACGCAAAGGCGCTAAGAAAACGCTAAGCGGGGGGATAATTTTTATTGGAAATGCAATGAATTGTAGAGACGCGATTTATCGCGTCTCATGTTTGAAAATCCGGACACTGAGGCACTCGAAGTGTTCGGGTTTTCCCTTATTTCTTCCGGTGGCTTCGAGAGCCTCAGCCACCGGAAACCCCCGTGCCTTTAACCAAAAAAAACTCCCACCGCTCCGTGTTCCTCTCCTTAGACCCGCGCAACGAAGTTGCTTGGGTGTGTTTCCTTCGTGCCCTCCGTGGTAAAACGCATTTTCCCCCCGTGCCTTTAACCAAAAATCCTCCCCCCGCTTTGCGTTTTCTTAGCGCCTCTGCGCCTTTGCGCGCAAATTCCCGTATTTTTACAGCAAACGACCAACGGACCAAAACCATGAAACAAAATATTCAGCTTATTTTCACCGGCGGCACGATTTCCATGCAGATCGACCCGAAGACCGGGACTGCCGTTCCCACCCTTCCCCCGCAGGATCTCCTTAAACTTGTACCCGGACTCGACCGCCGGGCGAATCTTCAAATTCACGATTTCGGGATGTACCCGGGTCCGCACATCACCTCAAAACTGATGCTCGATCTTTGGGAAGTGGTTCAGGGTTACATCAAAGACCCAACCATTGATGGTATTGTCATCACCCACGGCACCGATACCCTCGAAGAAACCGCTTACTTCATCGATCTGATGAGCCGGTCACCCAAACCGATCGTCTTCACCGGATCCATGCGCACGTCCTCCGAAATCGGCTGGGACGGACTCCCGAACTTAATCGATTCCGTTGCCGTCGCCTGTCATGAACATGCACGTGATTTAGGCGTTCTCGTTTGTCTGAACGGAGAAATCAATCCGGCTTCTGAAGTCGTGAAAACCCACACCGATCAGATGGGCACGTTCCAATCGCCCAACTTCGGTATGCTGGGTATTGTGGATAAGGACAACGTCTATATTTACCGCAAACCTGAATTTCTGGAATATATCGGATCCAGCCGGGTGGAACCGAATGTGGATTTACTGAAAACCTACACGGGCATGGACGGATTTCTGATTGACTGTCTGGTTGACCGTGGCGTAAAAGGACTGGTTATTGAAGCGATGGGACGTGGAAATGTGCCGGTTCCGGTTTATGAATCGATTCTGAAGGCGATTGAAAAAGGTGTAACGGTCGTGGTTGTCTCCCGGGCAGGAAAAGGCCGTGTTCTCGATACTTACGGCTATCCGGGCGGTGGTGCGATGCTCCGCAAAGCCGGCGTCATCTTCGGTGGCCACCTGAACGGACCTAAAGCCCGTATCAAACTGATGGTAGCTCTTGGCAAAACTTCCGACCCGAAACAACTCAAAGAAATCTTTGAGCACGGGCGTTATATTGCGGGAACGGGTACTTTTCAGTGATAAGTGATAGGTGGTCAGTGGTAAGTGAATTATAAAATGTCACGGTCACTGAGCGTGTCATTCTGAGTGATTTTTCACTTTGTGAAAAATTGTATCGAAGAACGAAGTGCCCGAACATTTTAAAACCCGGCCTTTGACGGGCGTTCGGGACAATAGATAGTAGAAACTCACTATACTGATATTGTCACCCTGAGTGAATTTGAACGCAGTTCAAATTATTATCGAAGGGTGGCATTTATCCTTACCCCTTACGCCTTACACCTTAAACCTTACGCCTTCATTTAACCAGCATAATTTTTCTCATTTCCGTCCCATTCGGACCGGACAGCCGGAGGAAGTATTCACCGGTTGCCAACCCGGAACCATCCAGAGGAAGTGCATAATCTCCGGGTGCTTTCCATTCTTTTTCGAGTGTGCTTAGAACCCTGCCGTTAACATCAATCAGATCCACTGAAATCTGACCTGCAACGGAAAGCTGATACCGGATGACGGTTCCCGGATTAAACGGATTCGGATAATTAGTGAGTTGATAAGCGCCGGGAACTTCCCCTTCTTCACCAACTGATTGTGGACCCGAATGGCATTCACTTTGACTCATTTTCCCGGAAACAACAGCACCCGGACTTTTCACGGTAAACGAAATCGTCCCGCCATCTGCTAGTCCTGAATCCTGGATAAACGGAGCACTACGGGTAACTTTTGCAGTGTAAGTTCCCGGAGCAAGTCCGGTGATTCTTGTTGTGAGGGTAAAATAACAGAGGCATTTGACCCATTGGGTTGCAGTATCCACCTCTGCGATGAAAACAGTGTCAGCAGAAACGGTTAAATTCGTTGAGAAGGTGCCGGCACAATTCCAATTGACATCCTTGTCTGTGACCAGAACCGTATCCCCTGAAAATGAAATGGAAAGCTGGGCAAAACCGGCAGAATAAACACCGGTCAGTAGTAAAAGAGTGATGAACGCTGTTTTGAAAGTCATAAATTACCTCCGGATACTAACGGGAAAGATAAACAATATATCAGAAAAACAACAGACCTGATTATCCTATTTTAAGGAGAAGAGGCAATCAGTTTCCTTCCGGATTCTGCTGTTCCTTTTGTATCTTTCGGAAAAACCACACCCATGACTGACGTTCACTCAAAAACCCAGCGAAGTTACAACATGAGCCGGATCCGGTCGAAGAACACCAAACCGGAGATGGTGGTACGGAAGTTTCTGTTCGCCAGCGGATTCCGTTACCGGCTGTATGTTAAAACCTTGCCCGGGAAACCGGATATTGTCCTGCGGAAGTACAAAACCGTTATTTTCATTCATGGCTGTTTCTGGCATGGACACGAAAACTGCCGGTACTTCGTTATTCCCAAAACCCGCACGGACTGGTGGCTCGCCAAAATCAACCACAACAAAGAAAACGACCTTCTCGCTAAAACAGCCCTCGAACAAACCGGATGGAAAGTCATCACCATCTGGGAATGTGAACTTAAAAAGCCTTTGTTTGACCAAACATTAAAAGGATTGACAGATTTTTTAATCAAACAATAAAATTGAACCTCGTTAATTCACGAATCCACGATTGCACTAAAACTAGAATACCCTTAGATACTGGAATTCAGGTGGGAAAGGATATGATCCTTAATATTTTCAGATTGGATCTTGCTAAAAGCAGGGGGTAAGGCATTCCCGATCATTAATGCCAAATTACCTTTTGGTACATCAATGGGAAATTTGTATTCTTTAGGAAACGATTGAAGCATTGCTGCTTCTCGAGCAGAAATACAGCGGTCTTGTTCAGGGTGAAGGAATCTGCCTTTAGATGGGTTCAAACAACCTCCAGTAATAGTGGAAGAATAATCATCCCACCTTAACCTACCATAAACATCATTAAAACCAATGTTTTCAGGTTGATGGCATTTCAACAGAAATTCCTGTGGTAAATCTTTCCGGCTTCCTCCATTCTTCGGAGTTCTTTCTATCCGATTCTGAACTTCTTTAGTGTGGTTGGGAAAAATTTTGTGTAGTGGGTCGATTGATTCTCCCGGAATTGGCAGGTCGCCAATAACTTGTCTGACGGTTTTCCTTTCATTTGTGGCTTTTGCAACCGTTATTTCACCCAACCTTGAACCAACAAGCACCAGTCTTTTTCTGCTTTGTGGAACACCATAATCTTTAACGTTTACAATTTTGTGATCAACATGGTAACCCAATTCATTTTCCAGAATATGCCTGGCCTCTTTAAATAGTTCATAGTGAACAAGACCCGGAACATTCTCCATCATAAAGGTATAAGGCCGAAGTGCCCGAACCATTCTCACAAACTCCATGATAAGACTGTTTCGTTCATCATCAACAGGTTTTATCCTGTTTAAGCGCCGGACAGAACTGAATCCCTGACAGGGAGGGCAACCAGCAAGCAAATGAATGGTTTGACCATTTAATTTTTCTTCTATTTCTTCAACGGTTACCTTACGGATATCTTTCGTAATTACACTAGTTTCGGAATGATTGAGACGATAGGCTTTTGAGGCAATTTCGTCAATCTCAAATGCCAACATGGTTTTAAAGGAAGCTTGATGCATCCCTTCGGTTAAACCACCTACGCCACTGA
>Ga0209460_1001484_pt1 | contig 13352 bp, 12 predicted proteins | sample EBPBio132013_DNA_FD_185868 | JGI IMG/M metagenome (GOLD analysis project Ga0209460, IMG submission 185868) | Wastewater treatment Type I Accumulibacter community from EBPR Bioreactor in Madison, WI, USA - Reactor 2_5/13/2013_ DNA (SPAdes)... | ecosystem: Engineered > Bioreactor > EBPR >...
TAGGCAGAAGCCCGTTTTGTCTGTCTCGCAGCATATGGATGAGCCGGAACGCGACATACGAAAAACCCAACCATTGAATATCGATGCTGCTCGCGAGTGCCACATCTTGCCCTGTTTGTGTTCTCAAGATGCTGCTCAACCATCGGCTCAACCCATCCGTCTTGAGGACGATGAAAAGGCACACCAAGAAGAATAACCCTACGGTGATGACCCTTGTCCGTATTGGTCTTCGTCTCAACGCAAAAATAACGCTGACTAGACCTAGCAAGCACAATGCGACCTGCCACGTCTCCGGCGGCCTTGATGTCAGTTCAACAGGAATGGTGATGTAGCGGGTGAGTGTCAGGCTTAACACAAGGGCTGTCATTACGCCGAGGGCAACCCAATCCTCACGCGCGAGCTTTGCGCCACCTTCTTGTGGTTGCTGCGTGATGAGCCAGCCCAAGACGCTGATGGCGAGTGTCGCGGTGGGTAAACTGTAATCCAGCCATCGGATGTTGAGGGTCGGTTGCAGCCAATAGATAGCGAGGATGCTGCCGATGAAAAGCGCCCACGTTCGCCATCTTGCAGGTAAAACGAGTAAGTAGAGGAGGCCGAACACGGTGAAGACCCCAATGTGAATCAGTTCCACGCTTCAGAACCCTTGATAAATCCATTGGGGTGCTGATTCCGTTGTGACGATTATCAGCAGGATAAAAATGAGGCACAATACGAGCGCGAATACATTCTCGCGTGTGAAGATACGCCGCAGCATAAATGAGACAATCTAAACAATGTTCGAAAATGATAAGATGATCGGCTATCCGACCGGATTCTCCAACCGGAAGCCGTGACCTCGAACTGTAATGATGTATTGACTGTCAGGATCGACTTCCGCCAGTCGGTCGCGCAGCCGCCGGATCAGCGCGTCAATCGCCTGTTCACTGACCCCTTCACCCATCGCCTCAGGCCACACCGTTTCAATCACATGGTCGCGTGTGCAAATGCGACCAGCGTTGACGAAAAGCAGTTCCAGTAAACGGTATTGTGGCAGGCTCAATGGTGGGTTTAATTCCACCCCGCGCACAAAAACTCGCCGCGCTTCAGGGTCAAGCCGCAGCCGCCCGCTGATAAACGCCGGTGGTTCGCTGGACAATGGGCTGGTTGCGTCTGAGTCAATAAACTTCAAACGAACCGCGAGCGCCACATGAATTTCATCACCATCATGCAGCTCGCGGGTACCTTTGAGTTGCAGGCCGTTAACCCATGTTCCATTCTTGCTATCTAGGTCTTGGATGAAGTAAATGTCACCTTGTTTGTAGATACGAATATGTTGGCGTGAAATCTGACGGTCGGGTAATGTCAAATCACATTCTTCGTCGCGCCCCAAAATAACATCATCTTTTTCAACAGGCCAGTGCCGTATGGGCTGGTTTTCATCCTGAATAATGAGGATTGGCTGGTCTGTATCAATTCTCGACATGAAACATTAACTCCTCAAATGGTGATGATGAGTATACATCTATCATCATAATAGCATAACCATTTAGCCGCTAGCGCTAGGAATGGGAACAGCTTCCGATTCGGTAACGCCTACCCACAAACCTTGGTCGCTGTAAATGGCTTGCGTCGTTCCCGTAGTGACTTGCGCCACACCGGCTGACGTACTCCGGTAGTAGGCCTTGAAGGTGTTGATTCCTTGATTGAGTCCTAACGAGCCAATCTGCTCAAACGTCCATGCCGTATGGTGGATGCAGCTTTGTCGTGGGCCAAGCAGTCGAATATCCGATTCGGGGATTGAACCACCCGTATTTTGCCCGCGTGGAATCGCAGAGTTTGAGTTGGGAATGAGTCCCAAGCCGCTGCTTACGCCGTCATCACCATACCGTACCTGTGCCGGATTGTAATAGATAGCGACTGTTCCGAGCGAATTGTTCGTGATGACGATATTCACTTGCAGCGTTTGCCCCGGTGCGGAGGGTAGGGCAGAAGTCCGCACACGTAAGCTGATGGGGTTGGTCGCTGTTCGCCCGATCAAGGATTGGTGTTGTGCGCGTTCTGTACCAGTTCTCAGCCAAGCACACATAATGCTTTCATCCGCACCCGGAATAATATTCGGCAGCAGATTGGGCAGCATCCCCGGCCCCGCAAAGATAGCGAGCAGAACCAGTAAAAAGATACCAACGAGCGCGTTTGGATTACCGGATCGGCGAAAGTAGCGCATACCTTAGCTCAAACCTCTTTGCCAACGGGTTATCATCTCAAGCAGATTTTCAAATCGATCTGTCTGCATATTGTGCCACATAATTCCCGGATCGTGACCCCTGAACCACGTATACTGCCGCCGGATAAAATCATGTGTGTTATGTTTGGTACGGCTAACGGCCTCGTCAAGTTGCACCCCATCGAGTAGATGGCTGGTCAACTCCGCGTAGCCGAGACCGCTCATGGAAGGCAGTTTGCGATTGTATCCCCGGTCGAGCAGCTTTTGCACTTCAGGTAAAAATCCGTCTGCCATCATCATATCGATGCGGGTATCCGCTTGCACGTAGAGTGCTTCACGTCCCATCGTTACGCCGATGTGCAGCATATCATAATCGGGCGGGTTCTTGCGCTGCAACTCGCTGATCGGTTGGCCTGTTTCGATGCACACTTCCAACGCGCGAATAACGCGGCGGATATTTCGGTAGTCAATATTTGCTGCGGCTGTGGGATCAATGTTCTGAAGGCGTTTATGCAGCGCTTCCGCGCCATCTGCTGCGGCGAAACCTTCTAACTCCTGCCGCAGTGCTTCATTTGGCGCGACTTCAGGAATCGACCAGCCTTCGACCAACGCGGTTACATACTGTCCTGTACCCCCCACCAGCATAGGAACCCGTCCTCGTTGGTGAATATCTTCAATCGCCTGTCGCGCCAATCGTTGATACTGTGCCAGCGTCAGGTTGTCGTCGGGTTCGACAACATCAAGGAGATGATGAGGGATTTGAGCCTGTTGTTCGCGTGTCGGTTTCGCCGTGCCAATATCCATCTGCCGGTAAATTTGGCGGCTGTCCGCGCCTACAATTTCCCCACCCATGAGCTTGGCGATCTCAATGGCTAACCCCGTTTTCCCCACCGCCGTTGGCCCGACAATCGTCAAGAGAGGCTTACCACCCAAGAGCATCCTCCGCGTGGTCGATGATCGCTTTTCCAGAACGTGGAATCGCTACTCCGATGACATCAATCCGCCACATCGCATCTTCAAGCTGGTGTGCGCTGATGTACGCTTCGGCTACCTTTGCCATCTTCGCTTGCTTCGCTTTGGTAATACTTTCAAAAGAGGCTTCGGTTGTATCCGTATGGCGCGACCGAACCTCCACAAACACGATAGTCATGCCTTGCTTTGCAACGATGTCAATTTCACCGAGCGAGCATCGCCAATTGGTTGTAATGATTTGATAACCATGTTGTTCCAAATAGCTTTTAGCAAGCTGCTCACCATAGCGTCCAAACGGTTGTGTTGGCTTTGATGTCATAGGGTCTAAAATGGCTTAACCACGGCGGCGCATGAATTGAACCATGAGCATAAAGCTCAGTAGGACCCGCGCTTCCTCAGTCGGGTCAATTTCAGGGTTTAGGAGTTCCATACTATATGAACTCTCGAAAAACGCTGGTTCTTTCTGAATTCGCATGACCGGCTTGCTTTCATCCTCATAATTTCCGCCGCGATAGGCGCTGTAACTCGGATGAAGGAAGTAGCCAGCAAAGATACCCAGAAACGGAATCTCTTGAAACAACACGTCTAGCACTTTAACCCACGGGTTATCTTCCTTGATGAAGTGGGTCTGTTGTCCCGCAGGATCATCAACGTTGTATGTTGCCCGCCAGATGGAACGCCAGCCTTTGGCCTTCACGCTGCCGAGGTGGCGTTCATTGCCTGACTGGTAAAAGTTATAGCGCGTATTGAAATCCAGAATTTGCTCGGCGTTAATGTGAAAGACTTCTTCCTGCTTACTCTGGTCGCGGTAGATGCGGACATCTTCTTTGAGCTTAAACACTTTTTGACTGATAAACAGCACTTCGTTTCCATTGGCATCAGTGACGATGATGCGTGGTGCGAGTGCAACCAACTTAAAGCGTAGTTTCAATGGATACTGGTAAATAGACATAATAGGATCCTCATTGTGATGTCATCTCGGCGATTGGCATCAGTGAGTTGCATTCAATCGCAAAGTGCATCGGTAACTTGTAAACTGCAAACCAGTTCAATCTAAGTTTACATGAACTTGGGATGTATGCAGCGTAAGGCTGAAAACCCGCTCGGTAGGTCTACTGTCCAGCTTCATAAAAATATACGTTCAATGGACGTACAAAACAAAAATCCCTCCTGAGTTGAACCCGGAAGGGATTTATAAATGACACGCTCAGTAAAAGTTTGAGCGATTAATCTCCGCTGCCGGTTTTCGCCACTGCCTCGACCATTGTCTGTGTTTCGGGGTCACTGCGCTTGCTGCGGAGTATTGCCCAAATAATCACAGCCAATAGGACGAACATCACGATAACGATGATCGCACGGTTGCCTTCCGCGCCCGGTGCTGCCGCCGTAACGACCAGCGGAGCAACCAACAGCGCGACCAGATTAACGACCTTAATCATCGGGTTGAGGGCAGGGCCAGCCGTATCCTTGAACGGATCGCCGACAGTATCTCCAACGACCGCTGCCTTGTGCGATTCGGAACGCTTGCCGCCGTAATGACCTTCTTCGATATACTTCTTAGCGTTATCCCAAGCACCACCGGCGTTGCTCATGAACACCGCCATTAACTGCCCCGCCAGAATGATACCTGCGAGGAAGCCGCCCAACGCCGCCGCGCCGAGCAGGAACCCGACAATAATCGGGGTCAGCACCGCGATGATGCCAATCGGGGTGAGTTCACGCTGCGCTGCTTTGGTCGAAACCGCCACGCATTCCGCATAATCCGGTGTTTTCGTCCCTTCCATAATGCCGGGGATACGTAGTTGACGGCGTACCACACCAATCATTTGGAATGCCGCACGGTTCACCGAGCGAATGAGCAAGCTGCTGAACAGGAAGATCAAGCCGCCGCCGATCAAGAACCCGATGAACACAATCGGTTCAGCGATGTTGATGCCCGTCCCGAAAAGTGTCCGGTTCAGCGGAACACCCAAACCGAGCTGCACCACGCGCGTATCTGTCAGGAATGAACCGAACAGCGATACGGCCGCGATAACCGCCGAACCGATAGCAACGCCTTTGGTGATCGCCTTGGTCGTATTACCAACCGCGTCCAACTGGTTCAGGATTTCGCCACCCGCGCCGCTGCTTTCGCCCGCGAGTTCTGCCACACCTTGCGCGTTGTCCGAAATTGGGCCGAACGCATCCATCGCAACATTGTTACCTGTGAGCGTCAGCATACCAATACCGGTCATCGCCACGCCGTACAGCACAGCCGTGAACGTATCGACAATCTGGTTGCCTTCGCCGTTGGTGATGGGGAACAGACCGAATATGATTACGCTGGCGAGAATGCTGCCCGCGATAACGATGATCGCCCACACGCTGCTTTCCATACCGCTGGACAAACCACTGAGGATAGTCGTCGCGGGGCCAGTCTGCGTATTGCGTGCGATTTCCTTAACCGGCTCATGTTCCGTATCGGTGAAGTAAGCCGTAACCTTATCGATGATGATCGCCAGCGCCACGCCGATCAACACGGCTGCCAGCGGCTGCCAGACCACATTGCCACTGTTAATATTCGGGTCGCGCATGTAAGCCAGCGTAAATATGCCGAACAGCACTGCGCTCAAACCTGCCGCCACATAGAAGCCGCGTGTAATAACGCTCAGTGCATCTTTGCCGCTTTCCGACTTCACCAGATAGGTACTGATGATTGACGACAGCACGCCGATACCACGAACGACCAGCGGGAAGATAATCCAGATCGGGCTGCGCGTCACCGTCGAAAGTGCCAAGCCGAGGATCAAGCCGGAAACAATCGTCACTTCGTAACTTTCGAAGATGTCCGCCGCCATACCCGCGCAGTCACCAACGTTGTCACCCACGAGGTCAGCGATTACCGCCGCGTTACGTGGATCATCTTCTGGCAGGTCGGCCTCAACTTTACCCACGAGGTCAGCGCCTACGTCTGCCGCCTTCGTATAGATACCACCGCCCACGCGCATGAACAGCGCCAGCAGCGTGCCACCGAAGCCGAAGCCTAACAGCGCGTCAGGTGAAGCGATACCAAAAATAATGAACAAAATCGTACCACCGAACAAACCGAGGCCGTCGGTGAGCATACCGGTGATCGTCCCCGAACGGTAAGCGATACGAACGGCATCTGCATACCCGCGCTTCGGGTCAACCGCTGCGGCTGCCACGCGCACGTTCCCTTGTACCGCCATATTCATCCCGACGAAACCAACCGCCGCCGAGAAGATCGCGCCCATCAAGAAGGCACCCGCGCGTCCGAATGCGATGCTCGTGCGTGCTGTCGTGCAGCTTGTCGCGCCCTGCTGCACAATTTGCGCTTCTTCTTGGTAAACGATTGCGTTCTCTTGGAGCAAATGGAGTTCAGGTGAATCGGCAGCAAGCTCCGAGTTTTCGGCTGCAATCTTGGCTCTGATCGTATCAGCCTGTGCCGTCACACTGGTACGAGCGGTTTCTGCGATTTCGGGGCAGAAGTGTTCTATTGCGTAAGGAGTCGGGTTGACCACATACACGCTAAAGAACAGCACCACCACCAGAACAGCGACCAATACGGCAATAATACGAAGCTGTGAACTCAGGTAAGCGTTCGCGCCGGTGCGGATGTACCCCCACACCTCTTGCATTTTCTGCGAACCTTTGCCTTCGCTTAGGATTTGCCGTGTGAGCATACCTGCATAGACTAATCCTGCCACTGCGATGCCTAAAACGATGAGGATAAGAATATTTTCTGTGGGATTCAATTGACGCATTTGCAAATGACTCCGTCATTATTTACTAATAAGGTGAACTTGTTATAGTCGTTAATGTAATACAGCGATAAGCAGTCCCCCAACTCACTAATTTCTAAGATTTGCCGAGTGTATCGCATTTTTGCCATATGCAATAGCAGTTATATCAAAATTGGAAATGTACTTAACGAACTTACGGATCAGTGCTATAACGATTAGGAGATAAGATGAGTTGTCATGTTTTGCATCTGACTTTATGATAAGTTTCGACTACTTTCTCCGCATCTTCGGGAGGCGACGATATGCCAAAGCTGCGTGTTAACGGTGTTGAACTCTATTACGAAGATACCGGTGGAGTCGATAAAGAAATCATCATTTTTTCACATGCCTTGTGGCTGAACAGCCGCATGTTTGACGCGCAAATCGCCGCCTTTTCCAACCGCTACCGCTGCATCACCTATGACCATCGAGGGCAGGGACAAAGTGAGGTCACGCCGTCCGGCTATGATATGGAAACTCTCTACGAAGATGCGGCCAATCTCATTCAAAGCCTGAATGCCATCCCTTGTCACTTTGTCGGTGTTGGTCTTGGTGGCTACATTGGAATGCGTTTAGCCTCCCGCCGCCCACAACTTCTGCGCTCACTCACCCTAGTTGAAACCTCTGCGGATCGCGAACCGGACTACGCTATCCGTCAGCAGAAGTTTACCGCTCAAATCCTGCGCTGGTTGGGCGCTCGTTGGGTTGTAGAACCGACCATCAGCCACCTGTTCGGACAGCACTTTCTCAGTAAACCTGCAAATAAGCCACAAATCGAAGGTTATAAGCGCCAGCTTGCCAGAGTCGACCGTGCGGGAATGTCAAATGCGCTGGGCGGGGTTATGGATAGGCGTGGGGTCTATGAAGAACTCGAAAATATTCAAACGCCTACATTAGTATTGGTGGGCGATGAAGATATTGCCGCCATGTCCGAGAAATCGAACCGCCTCACTTCGAGGATCGCCAATTCAAAGTCGGCTGTTGTCGCCGGGGCAGGCCGCTCACCAACTATCGAGCAGCCGGATATGGTCAACAATCTGTTGAGCATTTTCTTGAACAAAATTAAAGCGACTTCGACCCTCTAAAACAAAAATACCCCTAGAGGGTACTTTGTTTGTAGTGCTTAGGAAATCTTAGCCGCGCGGCAGCACTTGGCGGAACTTATAGCCGTAAACGATCATCCCGCGTGCGCCTTCCGTGGTCAGCTTGCGTGTCACCATCTCAACGCGGTCGCCAATCGCCAGAGGTCCATCAACATCGGTCAATTGCGCCGTAATAATCGGCCCTTCATCCAGCTTGACGAGCGCTAGCACATATGGCGCTTGCTCATCAAAGCCTTCCGGGGTTTCTTGCAGCGTAGTGAAGCTATAAACCTCACCCGTTCCTGCGAAGGTGAATTGTTCCCGTTGAACTTCCACCTCTTTGCGTGTTGTCATATGTAGTCCTAGCTAGCAGCCTTCAAGAGCTTCTTATTCGTGTCGCTGTTTTCAGCCTTCACGATTTCTTCTTTAATATTGGCCGGAGCAGGGCGGTTTTGCAAGCTCATCTCACCATTTTCGTAACGCACACCTTGCAAACGATAGCGTTGTGAGTTCAGTCTCCAGTGTCTTGAGATTTGCATGTTCGTGTCACTCCTCAGAGTCTATCTTCGATATTGTGCATTTTTGCACGAAACTTTCACCATCGTACATTGAGCTGCCTATCAAAATCTATCAAATCGCTTGTGAGAGCTATCACAAGTCATCTATTGATAGGAATTGAGAGTCTTTTCTCCCTCAATTTACAAACTTCAAACCTGTAAAATATGCGTAAATGCGCTGCTGCCCAAGCCGCCTAAATTCTGGATGAGAGCTGTTTTAGCGTTCGCGACTTGGTTCTTACCAGCTTTGCCGCGTAGTTGTAAACAAGCTTCTACTGCTTGGTAAACACCGCTTGCCCCCGCAGGGTTGCCACGCGCTTTCAACCCTCCAAATGTGCTGATTGGAAGTGAACCGCCCAAACCGATTGCGCCGCTTTGTGCCAGTTTCCAACCTTCGCCGCGTTCCGCAAATCCGGTTGCCTCCAGAGTCATAGCACTCAGCACGGTGAATGCATCATGCAGTTCAAATAGGTCAACGTCCGAAGCCTGAATGCCCGCCCGTGCGTATGCCTTGTGCGCCGAGATGTTCGCGGCTTTCAAGTAGAGCAGGTCACTCCGGTCATGCAGGGTGAGTGTATCCGTGGCCGCCGCGCTGCCTGTGATTCGTACTGGTTGCGGAACCATATCTGCGGATCGGTTCAAACTGGTCAAGATTACCGCTGCCGCACCATCGCCGTCCGGGGCGCTGTCAAACAAGTTCACCGGATCCGATACCATCGGCGCTTTTGCAAAACGACCCGGTTTAATGCTGTTATGGAACATCGCCTTTTCATTAGTTCCACCGTTCGCGTGGGCGTTGATGCTAAAGCCTTCAAAGGCATTCAGGTCTATGCTGTACTCGTGCATATACCGTCGCATCAGTAAAGCAGCCAACGCCGTTAAGGTCGCCCCATGCGCCGTCTCATAATCCGCGTCGAGGCTAACGTTACGCGCTTGCACACGGGCGCTCGCCAGCATGTCGGTCGATTTTTCGACCCCTACGACCAATGCCGTTTCGACCGCGCCGGATGCCACCGCGAGGTATGCCGTTCGCAAAGCCGCGCCACCGGATGCTTCCGCTGCCTCGGTCGTATAGGCTTCAATCGTGTTCAACCCTGCATAATCCGCGATCAACGCGCCGAGCTGGGTTTGGCTGCTCACCGTCCCGCCGTAAGCGTTACCCACATATAGCGCATCAACCTGTTCTAAACCCGCGTCTTCCATGGCCAGATACACAGCTTCCGTCGCCAGCATCCGTAAACTGCTGTCCCAATGCTCACCGACGACGGTCTGTCCAACGCCAATAATTGCTACGTCACGCATCACGTCTTATTCCTTCAACTTGCCGCGGTAACGGCAGTATGTCGCATAGTCGATAACAGTCCGGCGGCGAATATAATCCCGTGTGCTAGGCGCTCGCCCCTTCACTTCATCAATTCGCTCGGTCACGCGCAGGTCAAAAGCATCCGAACCTGCGCCGCTGCCGTAGCTCACCATGAGGATGCGGTCACCCGCTTTGGCCTCATCCAATGTCGCCGTCAGTCCTAACATGCACGACCCGGAATAAACGTTACCGACTTCGCCAGCCAGCAAACCAAACTTAATTTGTTCAGCCGTAAAACCCAGCATCTCTGCCGCGCGACTGGGGAATTTGACGTTCGGCTGGTGGAATACCACGTAGGTATAGTCACTTGCTTTCGTTCCCATCATGTCCATTAGCGCTTCTGCCGCCGAGGTAACATGCGCGAAGTAAGCTGGTTCGCCCGTGAAGCGGTCGCCGTGGCTGGGGTAATGTTCCCCCGACCGCCGCCAAAAGTCCGGTGTATCGGTCACGTAACTGTAGCTGCCTTGATATACCGCACAGGCTTCATCGGCTGGCCCAAGCAAGAATGCCGCTCCGCCGGATGCCGCCGTATATTCCAACGCATCCCCCGGCCGACCCTGTGCCGTATCCATACCGATGCTCAGGGTATACGCCACCATGCCGCTGCCGATCATGCCGATTGATGCTTGCACCGCTTCGGTACCCGCTTTACAGGCAAATTCCCAATCTGCTGCCTGAATATTCGGCGAGGTGCCGATGCTTTCCGCCACAATTGTACTCGTCGGCTTCACTGCGTACGGATGGCTCTCACTGCCGACCCACACTGCACGGATAAGCTGCGGGTTGATCTTGCCACGTGCAAGCGCATTCCGCGCCGCTTCAATCGACATTGTGGTGACATCTTCGTCTAACCCTGCCACCGCTTTTTCGGTAATTGGGCTGCCACCGAGGCTGTTTGTCCACACGCGGGCGACTTCCGCCCCCGGCAGCCGGTAACGCGGTACATAAGCGCCATAGCCGACGATACCAACCTCACGGTCAGGTCGCATGATATTCGATGAATTTATAGGTGTACTACCGTTTACGATCATTGGCTTTTCCTAATCATTTCTCTCTAATTAGCATAGGTCATAATGCATTTACGTGGCAAAAACAAATTCCTAAGAATATATATTCCCAATTGGATATTTGCTTTAATGTTTTGCGTCGAGTTCAGCTACTATCGCCTTAGCACGTTCGAGGCGAATATTACCTTCTTTGAGCATGGCTTGTACCACCGAGTTAACCATTTCGTGGCTGGCTCCCGCCGCCACAGCCAACTGCCGCGCATGCATCCGCATATGCCCCCGTTGGATGCCATCGGTCGCCAGCGCCTTAATCGCGGCGAGATTCTGTGCTAATCCTACCGCCAGCGAGATTTCGGCAAGTTCCCGTGCTGACTTCGTGCCTAAAATCTTGAGCGCGATCCCCGCCGCCGGATGTACGCGCGTTGCCCCGCCCACCGTGCCGAGCGCCATCGGTAGCTCAAGCGAACCACGGAGGTTTCCGTCTTCGTCCTTCCACCACCGGCTCATGCTGCTGTATTGGCCGTTTCGTGCGGCATAGGCATGTGCGCCAGCTTCAATCGCCCGCCAATCATTGCCAGTCGCGATAATCACCGCATCAATCCCGTTCATGATGCCCTTGTTATGCGTCGTGGCGCGGTACGGGTCAACTTCCGCGAACACCCCTGCCTCGACAATCGCATCGACCGCTTCCGCCCCACTAATCGTCTCGGTCGCCAGTTGCGCCGCCGGAATCATGCCGCTCGCCTTTGCCTTACGCTGGTCGGAAAGGTTGCTCAGGATACGCAGGTTCACCCGTCCGCCCGTTAGGCTTTCCACGTGCGGCGCAAGGTGTTCAACCGCCGTGTTAATGGCGTTCGCCCCCATAGCGTCTCGCGTGTCGTAAAGCAGGTGAATCACCAGCATCTTGCCGATACTCGTGCTTTCAAACGTCCGCACTTCAATATCCCGCGCACCGCCGCCGTGCTTGACGATGCTCCCACCGACCTTATCCGCTTCCGCCATCAGCAGCGCTTTGTTGTCCAAGATCACTTGCTTGGCAGCCTCTAAATCGGTCAAGTCCAGCACCTGAATTTGCCCGATCATAATTGGCTCATCGCTCGACGTGGTAAAGCCGCCGCCCTCGCGGAACAATCGCGCTGCGTTGCTCACCGCCGCCACGACGGACGGTTCTTCAACCACCATTGGTATTAAGCGATCCGTTCCGTTAATTGTGAAGTTGGTTGCGATGCCAAGGGGTAGGGCATACGTTCCAATGGCGTTCTCAACCATGTGGTCGGCTTGTTCGGCGCTTAGGCCGCTGCCGCCTTCCAACACCTGTAATTCCTCTGGTGTCAGGGTTGCCCAGTCGCCAATGGTTTGTCTGCGCTCTTGGAGTGTGCGTTTGTAAAAGCCGGAAAGTCGTGATGATGGTGTCATGAAGTCAACTCGTGCTGCGGATTTAGCCCTAATCTAGCAGTCACTTGCTTTCAAAAGCTATCAAGTTGGTGAAAAACAGCACAATCACTCTGCGTTTACTCATATTCTCGATAGCAATTGATAGCAGCCTACGCTTGTCGGGCGCTTTCCAAATGATGGCTGGTAATTACGGTTCAGTTGATCGACAATGTGTACATTAGCTTGATTAACAGCCTTCGCTTATGCCCAAGTTTCTACTTGTCCTTATCGTGCTATTAGCCTTTTCATCATCAACGACGGCTACCACTGCTGACCCCGCGTGGGATGGGACACTGCGCCGTATACGTGTGCCGATCCTGATGTACCACTACGTCAGCGAGCTACCCGCCGATGCCGACGACATCCGTAAAGGGCTAACCGTTGTCCCACCGCTTTTTCACGCCCACATGCAGTACCTAAGTGACGCGGGTTTCACGCCCATCTCGCTCTATGAACTCAATGCCGCCTTGACCATCGGTGTGCCGTTGCCCCCAAAACCCATCGTGCTTACCTTGGATGATGGCTACATTGATGCCTATACCAACGTATTCCCGATCCTTAGGCAGTATGGCTTTACAGGTACGTTCTTCATCATTACCGCCCGCGCGGATGCGAAAGACCCCGCCTACATCTCATGGGCGCAGATTAAAGAGATGTCCGACGCGGGAATGAGTATGGAACCGCACACCAAAGATCATGTCGATTTACGTGAGCGTGACCATGATTTCCTGATCTATCAGATGAAAGGCAGTATCGAAAGCCTCACCGCCTTCACGGGTCGCATCCCGCGAATGTTCTCATATCCCGTTGGTCACTATGACCCCGCCGTCCTTACCGTTGCCGACGAACTTAACATAGACATTGCCGTTTCGACCGCCAGCGGTGACCTGCAAACCACCTCAGGCCGCCTGCACCTCCCGCGTGTGCGCGTCCTCGGCAATATGAGCGTTGC
>Ga0209460_1001491_pt1 | contig 13314 bp, 13 predicted proteins | sample EBPBio132013_DNA_FD_185868 | JGI IMG/M metagenome (GOLD analysis project Ga0209460, IMG submission 185868) | Wastewater treatment Type I Accumulibacter community from EBPR Bioreactor in Madison, WI, USA - Reactor 2_5/13/2013_ DNA (SPAdes)... | ecosystem: Engineered > Bioreactor > EBPR >...
GTTTTTTTGGCTGAACATGAGGTTTCTGCTGCAAAAAAGGCTGGATTTGAAGCCAAGGCTTTGCTAAACCTGATCAGTGAAGCCGAATTTGCTGACCGGGTGTATAAAAACGGGAAACGGTTACTGAACCATGCAACAGTTGATTTTCTTGCCAATGCATCGCTTCCTGATAAAAAGGGTCCCGGCTATGTTCGATATTTGTTTCCCGATTCTGTAACAGTCACCTATCTGTTTTACAAAAACTACCACGACTCCCTCCCCAGTCAAACCATTTCTGCAGAAAAACAGGATTCATCATTGAACCTGTTTGTTGATTTTCCTTCCGAAAGAAAAATTGAAACCTGGCAGTTTTCGATGGTTGGAGGTGGCCGGATGAGCCGGAGTGAATCAAAAATGCCGGTTTATAAAGTTGAATGGTTTCCTGATGGCGGTTTCACAGTTTCCCGGCGCCTGAAATCGGGAAAGTGGAAAACAGAAAAGTTTGGGGATACGGAATGAAAACAGGTACCATTTTTTTCACAATCCTGTTCTCTCTGGCAATAACGAATTCCTTTGCAGGTTTTGAACAAAAAGATCAGGGTGCCCGTTCTGCCGGACTTGCAGATGCAATGGTAGCAAGGGGGTTTTCTTCCTGGTGCTTGTATTCAAATCCGGCCGGACTTGCAACTCTCACGGTTCCCGAATTAAATGTTTCAGCTTTTCGACCCTTTGGTCTGAAGGAATTGCAAACAGGCGCTCTTGCCTTCGGATTGAGTGCCGGTGAATCTGCCTATGGATTCGGAGCAACCTATTCCGGACAGAAGCCTTACACTGAAACCCAGTTCATTTTTGGATATGCCCGCCGGGTAACCGAATTTTTAAATGCAGGTGCTTCCCTTAATTTTCATCAGGTTTCAATTGAAAATTACGGATCGGCATCTGTCTTCTCTCTGGATGCTGGAATTTTAGTCCGGCCATTTAAAGGTATTCAGGCAGGTTTTTCGGTCTTTAATCTGGGAAGGTCGTCCATCGGGAAATCAAATGAGCCACTTCCTTCCGGCTGGAGAACAGGTGTTTCAGCCTGGATTGAACAACGGCTACTTATTTCAGGTGAATGGTATCAGCAGGCAGGCTATCAACCTGATTTCAGATTTGGTCTTGAATTTCCGGTTCATGATTATGTTACACTTCGAACTGGTTTGTCAACTGCACCCTCTCAGGTCACCCTCGGAACCGGTTTCACTATTTCAGGTTTTGGTTTTGATTACGCATTTAAAAATCATCCTGATTTGGGCGTGAGCCACCAGTTTTCGGTTGTGTATTCCTTTTCAGGACAACCAGGCCAAACATACCCGACTGATTATTTTGATTGGGGGGCAACAGAATCGCTGCTAAAGCCAGAAAAAAAACAATATCAGAAGCAGAGCAGTCCAATTCCGTTAAATTTAAACGAGGCGTCAGTGTCTGATCTGAAAACTTTGCCGGGAATTTCGACCGAATTGGCTGAAAGGATAGTAGAGCTCAGAGATAAAAAGGGAAGATTTGTTTCAATGGATGAATTACTTTCAGTTCCGGGAATGACTGAATCCCGTATTTCAAAACTGAAACCTTACCTGTTTATATTAGAATCACCCCCAGAAAATCCATAATTAACCCTGAATTTTTGAAATTCTGAAAGTATTTTTCGTAATTTGAAGGTGTACTCATTTAAACCGGATTTTTATAAATGAAACCTTTGTCTCTTCTCATCCGCGGAAAAGGAATTCCAGTAGTTTTTATTCACGGATTCCCGTTATCAAGCCAAACCTGGCAATTTCAGGAAAGTCTCACCAGTCAGTACACTCTTATTACGCCAGATCTTCCGGGAATGGGCGATGCACCCTACGAAGGCACCTTTACTATTGAGTCACTTGCCGGTTCACTGGCAGATGCGTTGAAATCAAACGGATTTGAACGGGCGATTGTTTTTGGTCATTCAATGGGTGGTTATATCGCCCTTGCTTTTGCCTCAAAATATCCGCTAATGGTTGCTGGTTTAGGTTTGGTTGCTTCTCACCCTTATGCAGACAGTTCTGAAGCCAAATCTGGTCGCAGGCAAATGATTGAGCGGATTCAAAAAGATAAATCATGGTTTGTGGCAGATGTCATGACTCAGAAATTATGGGCACCAGATACTCTGAGAAATAACTCAAAATTGGTTGAATCAGTAAAAGTTATCATGCGTCAGGCTAAAGATGAAGCTGTCATCAATTGCCAGGAGGCAATGGCTGCCCGTTCTGACCGTAGTTTTAATCTGGTAAAACTAAAAGTTCCAGTTGGTTTATTTTTTGGGAAACATGACGTTTCAATCAATGAGCAGATGCAAAAAGATATCGCCGCCATGAATCCGAACACGTCTTTAACCATTTTCGATGGCGCCGGTCACATGCCAATGATGGAGCAACCTGAAGCTTTCACAGCTGCTGTAGAGCATTTTCTCTCCCAGTTTTAAACTCGAATGTGCAAAATCGTGAGTTCTGACGAAACTGCCTGAAGGGTTTTGGCTTACTTGTTTAGTCTCCCAACCGGCATTTCGTTTTTTCTCGTTTTTAAATTCGGATTTCATCATGACAACCAAATTTTACTTTCTTCTTACCATACTTAGTACTCTTTTTATCTGTAAATCAGAAGCACAAACTGTTTTTACTTCCTACCAGCAATTCAAAGACACACTGAACGTCCTCACCACACTCTCAGATGTTTCTGCTCGGAATGCACGACTCACAAAATTCTGGAATGACTTAAAAAGCCAGGACCAGATACCATTTAAAAAAGGCAATCAGGCTGCTTTTCTTTACCGGGGTTCTGCCGCTAAGGTTGAAGTTGCAGGCGATTTTACTGAAGGTTGGGGAAAAGCATTCTCTTTTTCGAAAGCTGGATTATCTGATGTCTGGATTTATGAAACAACTTTCCCGGCGGATGCCAGGCTGGACTACAAATTAATTGTTGGGGGTAACTGGATTCTTGACCCGAATAATCCGTACGTACAAATGAGTGGCTTTGGTAACAATTCAGAAATCAAAATGCCCGATTATGTGCCTTCAGAATGGGTGAAATTAAAATCGGGAATCAGTCGTGGGAAGTTTGGTTCAAATATTAAAATCACAAGTTCAAATTTGGGTTATTCTGTAAATTATCGGGTTTACACTCCTGCCGGATACGATACACTCTCCAATTTGCCCGTTATTTATGTTACTGACGGTCATGAATATGCAAATGACTTAATGGGATCGATGATCATTGTTTTGGACAATATGATAGCAATGAAAAAAATCAATCCGGTAATTGCGGTTTTTATTGACCCGAGAAATACGTCAACCGGGGATAACCGCCGGATGACTGAATATAACTGCAATAATAAATTTGTTTCCTTTGTTTGTGATGAGTTGGTTCCGGCAATTGAAGGAGCATTCAAATCCAATACCGCACCAGAATCAAGAGCCATTCTTGGTACCTCAATGGGCGGACTTAATTCTGCCTGGTTTGGTGGAACCAGAAGCGATAAATTCAGGCTGATTGGAATAAATTCGCCGGCATTCTGGTACAATTCGGCGGTTTACAATCCCTTTAAAGGCGACAAACTACCATTGAAACTGTTTATGTCAACCGGTGTTATTTATGATACGCAAACAGAAGCCAGGTTGATGGAATCAACTTATTTCAAGGGGAAAGGTTATGACTATACCTATGTTGAGGTGAATGAAGGTCATTCCTGGGGAAACTGGCGGGCTTTGCTCGATGATATGCTGTTGTTTTTCTGGCCTTATGACTCTCAGGTTTCAGTCGAATCCAAAATTGAAAAACCTTCCCGGCTTTCGGTTTCTGCCCATCCGAATCCATTTAATCCGGAAACTACCATCCAGATTTTTACACCTTCACCCGGATTGGCAACTTTTGAAGTATTGAATGTACTGGGTCAGCGTGTTAAGCAAAGTAATTCACTCATGCTCTCTTCAGGTGAAAATAAGCTGACTTTTTCCGGTTCTGATCTTCCCTCGGGTATCTACCTGGTTCGAGTCAGGCAAAATCAATCAGAATCCGTTGTGAAACTGAATTTGCTGAAGTGAAGTAGTTAATCTTTTCGATTACCCTGGAATATTAAAAAAACGATTCTTAAATCACCTGAATTGTTTTATTAATTTAAAATTTAAAATTTGCTTCGCAGAACTTCGTTTCAAAATTTAGCATTATTCACTCCCCGATCCCCTTCTAATCCAATCCTCACAGAATAAAAGACTGGTTTGTCGTAACTTGCCGGTTTATGGTTACGGAAGTCCTTTCAAATGGAAATTAAAAAGGTAGTGGTTTCACTCTGCATGGGTTCAGCCTGTCATCAGTTTGGAGTTTATGGTGTTTTACCTGTTTTAAGAGGGCTTTTGGCTGAATCAGGTTATTCTGATCTGGTTGAGTTAAAAGGTGCTTTCTGTCTGGGTCCCTGTACTGAAGGAATTGTTATCAATGTTGGAACTGTTCAGATAACAGGAATAAATCCGCAAACCCTTTCCCGAAAATTCACTAAAAAAATCCTTCCCGCTATAATTAAACAAAGCGAGGCTGCCAATGAACCTTCCTGAAAAATCACTCTGGGAATTACTCTGGGAATATGATCCGAACGGACTTATTGCCGTTGATACTGATTTGAATATTCGGATTGTAAACCCTGCTTTCTGTAAAATGCTGGGTCAGGAAGCCAAGGATCTGATCGGAAAACAGGCTGCTGATTTTCTCGATGATGCTGACGATTTCAAAATGGTCTGGGAGAAAGATTTAGTGATCAGGGCAGTTGAAAAGGAATATGACCGATATAATCTCTACGTCAGAAAGGTCATGTTCCCGATCAGGAATGAAGGCATTATTGCCTCAATTATTGTTGATCTGACGCATGAATGGCATCAGAAAAATGAACTTCAGCGGGTTAAACAGCAAACTCTTGAAGAAGTAAATCAGGTGGTTGACCGGCAAATGAAAGTTGCACAGGAAATTGCAGGGCTGCTTGGCGAAACGACTGCTGAAACAAAAGTTAGTTTACTCAGAGTTGCTAAAATGCTCAGACAGGAATCAGTCTGATGTCCTATTATTTTGATGTTTTTGGGCATAGTTTATGTAAAACCGGTGAAGAACTTTGCGGCGACCGGTTCAAAGTTTACAAGGATGATGAACGTACAATCATTGTCCTTTCTGATGGTTTGGGTTCTGGTGTAAAAGCCAATATTCTGGCTACGATGACTTCTGATATTATTCTTACTCTTCTTAAAAATGATGTTGAACTTAAAGAAGTGATTCACACTGTTATCGGTACGTTACCTGTGTGTAAAGTTCGGAAAATTGGGTATGCGACATTCACCTTCATTGAAATCCGGCACAAAACCAATCAGTTTCAATTGGTCAATTTTGATAATCCGTCAACTATTTGGATCCATAAGGGAAGTCTGACTGAACTTCCGGTGAGGGAAGAGTACATTCTTGAAAAAAAGGTGAGAATTGCCGTTGGTGAATTTTCACGTGGTGATTTTCTGGGAATGATGACCGATGGTGTTCTCTATGCCGGCATGGGGACCACCATGAATTTTGGCTGGGGATGGAAAGAAATTGCCCGTTTTGTTGAAGGATTACTCATTACCGGTGACCGGAATGTGCGAAAACTGGTACAGGAAGTTCTGAAACAAACCCGGATTTATTACCGTGATCAGATTGGTGATGACGCCACTTTCACCGGAATTTATGTGCGTGACAAAAAACGGTTGGTGGTTTTTACAGGTCCGCCAGTTGACCCGGCTCTTGATAGGACGGTTGCAGAACGGGTGCTGAATTATGACGGCAGAAAAGTAGTTTGCGGCGGAACTTCCGGCAATATTATTGCCAAATTTCTGGATCAGGAAATTGAAACGATAACCTCATCAATGACTCATGACATCCCGCCGATTGGTAAACTTGACGGACTTGATTTACTGACGGAAGGAATTGTCACACTTTCAAATGCCATGGAGTTTATCAGAGAAAGTGGCGGCGATATTTACAGATTACCTTCGGGAAGTGATGGCGCCTCACTGCTTGCACAAGAACTTATGGCCGCCGACCGCATCCGTTTCCTGGTCGGACTTCAGATCAACCATTATTACCAGAATCCGATTTTACCTAAAACCATGTCGATCCGTAAAAATCTGATCAGGGAGCTGATGGAATTGCTTCAATCCTTCCAAAAACAGGTTTTTGTGGATTATTATTGAATTTAACTGTTACGGGTTTCTTTGTTTAACTGAAAGTCTAAAACCAGATTTTCCAAAATTAAGGCATTGTGAAATGCCGGACAAACCCAATGAATATGGACGAGTGAATTTCTGGCTACCCGGCTGATGAAATTCAAATCGAATGCGGTTAACATTCCTGCAATAAAAAATGAAAACCCTGCGGTATTAAGTGAAAGAAAATTTTCGGCCGGAATCCAGTTTTGTGTTTGCGACCGGTAACCTAATTTCATAAGGGAAGTTTGAATTAACAATTGGTTCATCGGATGAAGGTCTGATTTCAGCAGTTGAATAGCTGCTGAAAGAAGTTCATCGGCAAGATATGGTAATTGAGGTGGTTTAACTTCATGAACCAGCCGGGCAAGATGATACAAGATCAATTCAGGACGTGGATAATTTGGTGCACAGGTAAAGGGATCGGTAATCCAGTATTTTTTTTCAATGACTTGTTGAAGCAATCTGATGGAATCATGGTCATTTTCGTTCCACTTCAACCCGGAATGGTACTTCCATAACAATACATTTGAGATCACACAAACATCAAACTCAACCCTCATGTTTTTTCCGAACCAGGTTGAATAGGCTTTCAATGATCGGATTTCATGAAAGAAAGACTGGTTCCACTTTGTTTCGCCGTTTGAATGTTTTGAAAGTAACTCGCTTATTCGCTGCTTTTCTTCAGTTGATGAACCAAAAACCAGATTGACCATGACGGTATCATCAGCATCATCAGGTAACCTGAAAAAATCAAAACGGTTTAAAAAATAACCATTTGGAAAATGATTTGAAGGTCGTGTCCGGTAAAAATTATAGGTAGGCCGGTCATCTTTATTTCTGAACAAACCAAGTGCCGCCTGAGCATTTGACATGATTGAATCAATTTTATCCCAATGAATCGAAGGCAGCCTATCCTTCAGAGATTTCAACACAAAACAGATAATGGTGGTGAAGAAGATATTTTCATCAGTTCGATGATAGAAAAGCATTTTATTTTCACGATAGGACGGAAAAAGTCCGGCAGAAACTTCTTTTGTACCGGATTTAATTTGCTCTGATTCAATTTCTCTGATCAGGTTGCCAGTTATTGTCTCAAAATAAGATTCAGTCATTGTAAAACGGGCTCCTAATTCCAGAATAGTCTGGAATTTGAGTTTAATAAAAGAGAAATAAGTTGAAAAACAACACGTAAATCTGGTTCACGATTTTTTAAATCTGGATTAAATTCTTTGGCAATTTAATGATGGAGGTCAGTAAAAACAAAAGAAGTACCCCGATGGGAAATGGGAATTCGGTTCTACTGGTTTTAGATTGAACCATCTGATTGCTCTTGATTCACTCTAATTAAGGTTGTGGTTTGATACAAAATGATTTTGAAGAGATTTTCAATCAAAATGTAACAATTTGGTTATTCCAGCAAAAAATTGCCGTTTATCTGGAGTAGACAGAACTGTTATAAACAAGCATTTAAAATACCTTTCTGAACAGGTTAAATGGGTTGAATAATCAACGCATGCAAAAATTTCACAGGTTCAAAAAGAAGGTAGAATGGAAGTAGAAAGGCATATTGATTTTTACAATCTTGATGCCATTCTTTCAGTTGTTTGCCTTGTAAATAGTAACCTGGTTACTGTAAATTATTACTGAATGGGGATGTAAAGTAAAATTGAAAAAATTCAACTCATTTGGTATTTTAATTGTTCACGATTGTATGATCACCGTTTTTCCCGGGAATTAAAATGAAGCAGGAGCAAATAAAGGAATTATTCAAGCAATTTGAGGAAATATGCTATCTCTATAACGGCGTTGAGTGCTGGAGTGGAAGGGAATTGCAGAATTTGTTGGGATATTCAAAATGGGATAACTTTGTTAATGTTATTGAAAAGGCTAAAATTTCTGCTGAGAATTCAGAAATATTGGTTTCAGACCATTTTGCCGATATCAGGAAAATGGTGTCTCTTGGCAGTGGTTCAAAACGGGAAGTTTCTGATTTGGCTTTAACCCGATATGCCTGCTTTCTGATTGCACAAAATGGCGACCCGTTAAAACCAGAAATTGCATTTGCTCAAACCTATTTTGCAGTTCAGACAAGAAAACAGGAATTAATTGAAAAGCGGTTACTTGATATTGCAAGAATTGCAGCCCGGGAAAAATTAAGCAAATCAGAGAAAAAACTTTCTGGTATTATTTATGAAAGGGGAGTTGATGAAAACGGTTTTGCCAAAATCCGTTCAAAAGGTGACAGAGCCTTATTTGGGGGGTTTTCAACAAATGATATGAAACGAAAACTTTCAGTGCCTGATAACAGACCTTTGGCTGATTTTTTACCAACTCTTACTATTAAAGCAAAAGATTTTGCATCTGAACTTACAAGTCATAATGTTCTTGATAAAGATTTAACCGGTGATTCCCAAATCTCCAATGAGCATATAGAAAATAATAAAGCCGTAAGAAAAATGCTTCTTGACCGGGGTGTGCGACCTGAATCGTTGCCTCCAGACGAGGATGTAAAAAAGGTTAAGCGAAAATTGGAAATGGATCAAAAGAAAATTGAAGGTGATGCAAAAAGGAAAACAAAAAATTTGTAAACCAGGAATCATAACTTAATTATCATTTATTCCAAAGAAATGCGGTCCTATATTAACCATTGACCCTTAATAATTAACCATTTTCCATGTCCGATTTTCCTGAAGAAATAGAACTCCCGATTGACGGAATGCTTGACCTTCATCTTTTCTCCCCGAAAGACATCAAAACTCTCGTCCCGGATTATCTTGAACTTTGTCGTGAGAAAAATATTCTGCTGGTCAGAATCATCCACGGGAAGGGAAGTGGATCCCTCAAAAATACCGTTCATTCCATTCTTGCCCGGTTGGATTATGTCGTTAAATGGAATCTGGCAACCGGCGATTCCTCTGGTTCTGGTGCTACCCTCGTGACTTTGCTTCCGCAAAATCTAACGGAACGTTAATTGATTCCATCACCTTGAAAATTGAACCGAATTCCGGACATCCGTAACTTTATCTTCGTCAAAATTGAATACAAAAACGGTGATTTTCGCATTCTTTCCGTTGAAAATCCTGTAAATCTGAAGAAAAAGGGATCTGAATTATGATAAAATACGTAACTGCCGAAGAAGCCGTTTCCGTTATACAAAGTGGTGACAGGGTGTTCATTCAGGGTGCAGCTGCAACTCCAACCCGGCTGATCAATGCCATGGCTGCCCGTGCACCTGAATTGAAGCATGTTGAGGTGGTTCACCTCCATACCGAAGGTCCTGCACCGTATGCAGTTCCCGGCATGGAAGAAAGCTTCAGGGCAAACTGTCTGTTTATGGCAGCAAATATGCGGACCGCAGTTAATGAAGGCCGTGCTGATAATATGACCATCCACCTCGTTGATGTACCGACCTTATTCCGCAGAGGAATTCTCCCGATTGATGTGGCTATGGTTCACGTTTCGCCTCCGGATAAACACGGATTTGTAACTCTTGGAACCTCAGTTGACACTGCCCGTGCTGCGGTTCAAACTGCAAAACATGTGATTGCCCAGGTTAACCCAAACATGCCTAGAACCCACGGTGATGGCTTCGTTCACGTTTCAAAATTTCATGCTTTGGTTCAGGTTAACGATCCACTTCCAGAACATAAAATTGATGATAACGATCCAACCGCCGAACTGATTGCCGGTCATATTGCCGGGGTTATTGAAGACGGTGCAACTCTGCAAATGGGAATTGGTGCTATTCCTGATCTCGTTTTGAAAAAACTGGCAAACCATAAAGATCTTGGCATCCATACTGAAATGTTTTCTGACGGAATTATTGATCTGGTTTACAAAGGTGTCATTACCAATAACCGCAAAAAAACTCATCCGGGAAAAATTGTGGCCGGTTTCGCAAACGGAACAAAGAAACTGTGGGATTTTATGGATGATAACCCACTCATCGCCATGTGTGATATTGCCTATGTAAATGATACAGCCGTAATCAGAAAAAACCCACGTGTTACTGCAATCAACAGTTGCATTGAAGTGGATTTAACCGGACAAATCAGTGCTGACTCCATCGGAACAAGAATGTTCTCTGGTGTTGGTGGTCAGGTTGATTTTATCAGAGGTGCAGCTTTATCTGAAGGCGGAAAGCCCATTATTGCACTTGCTTCTTCCACCAAAAAAGGAGAATCCAAGATTGTACCAACATTGAAACTCGGTGCCGGTGTGGTAACTACCCGTGCTCAGGTGAATTATGTGGCAACCGAATGGGGAATTGTTCAGCTTTTCGGACTGAATAACCGCCAGCGTGCTGAAGCCCTGACCAAAATTGCTCACCCCGATCACCGTGAAGCGCTGGATAAAGCAACATTTGAAAGATTTGGAAGAAGAACCTGGTAAGAATTGATTAAAAATTGTGGTAACTTTGAAAGGCAATCCGGTTGGATTGCCTTTTTTATTTTAAATGCTTTTACCACAGAGAACACAGAGTAAAGCTGGATTTTATTCTTTACCCTATAATTTTGTCAGTCTGAGTGGCGGATTTGTGAAACAAATTCGCTGTATCGAAGACTTTACTACTTAAGAAAATCGTCGAGACAATTTAGTTTTTGTATTCCATTAACCATTAATCATTTATCATTAACCATTATGTCCTCTTTCTGGACTTTACATTCTAAAAAAGCGCTCGTTACCGGCGGAACCAAAGGCATTGGTGAGGCAATTGTTGCTGAGCTGCTTCAACTTGGCGCTGAAGTTTTTGTTGTAGCCAGAAATCAGGATTTACTTCTTGAAAAAATTTCCGGCTGGAAAAAGAAGGGATTTTCTGTGGATGGAATTGCATGTGATGTTGCAGATCCGGAATCCAGAAAAAAACTGATTGATCACCTCTCAAGCTGGGATCGGCTTGATATTCTGGTAAATAACGCCGGCATGAATATCCGGAAAAAGGCGGGTGACTATTCTGAAGAAGAAATTGCCCGGATTTTTTCAACCAATCTGGAATCCGCTTTTGATCTTACCCGAAAACTTTATCCGCTTTTAAAAAAATCAGGAAATGCCTCAATAGTCAATGTGTCATCGGTTGGCGGACTTACTGCCTTGCGAAGTGGGGTTCCTTATGCCATGACCAAAGCTGCCATGATTCAGATGACGAAAAACCTGGCCATCGAATGGGCAACTGATGGAATTCGTGTGAATGCTGTTGCCCCCTGGTACACACGAACGCCCCTTGCTGAAGCTGTGTTGAGTAACCCTGACTGGCTGAGAGATGTTTTGGCCAGAACACCAATGAAACGGGTGGCTGAACCTGAAGAAGTGGCTCGTGTTGTTGCTTTTCTTTCAATGCCGGCCGCTTCGTACGTGACCGGTCAGTGTCTTGCCGTTGATGGCGGATTCACAAGTTATGGATTTTAAAAATGGCTGAAACGATATTAGTCCCCCGAATGCTCGACGCCTATCATCAGTTTCTTGAAGAACGGGTAAAACCCGGGGCAATTGCAATTGATGGTACTGCAGGAAATGGATATGACACCGTTTTTCTGGCAAATTTGGTTGGTGAAACCGGTCATGTCTGGGCATTTGATATTCAGCAGGCGGCAATTGACGCAACAAAAAGCCGGGTTCAGGCTGCCGGATTTGAAAAACGGGTAACTTTATGTCTTCAAAGTCATTCTGAAATGATTTCTGTTATCCCGTCACATTTGGCTGGATCGGTTTCAGGAATTGTTTTTAATTTAGGCTATCTTCCCGGATCTGATAAAAAGGTTACCACTCTGGTTCCAACTTCACTCGAAGCAATCAGGCAATCCTTGTTACTTTTATCACAGGATGGCATTTTAACGGTGGCCATTTACCCGGGACATCAGGAAGGGACCATGGAAGGCAATGCCCTGATTGATCAGATTCCAACATTGGAAGCAGCCGGTTTGCTGATCCGGATTTTCAAAGTACCGGAACCTAAAAGTCCGGCACCCTATTTAATTACTTATGAACGGAAAAAGAATGAAAAAAGATAAAAATACCGGCATTCATGATGCTGATTTTACTTCCTTTCTTGATGAACTAGTTAATGCGGTAACTCACGGACTTGGAACTGCTCTTGCCATTGCCGGATTGGTAATTCTCGTCGTTTATGCAGCGGTAAACGGAACAGCCATTCATGTCGTCTCCGCTTCTATTTTCGGTTCATCTATGGTTTTGCTTTATCTGGCTTCAACCCTTTATCATTCATTCCCCTGGCCAAATGTGAAGCGGATTTTTAAAATTATTGATCACTCTTCAATTTATCTTTTGATTGCCGGAACTTACACTCCCTTTACTTTAGTGACTATGCAGGGCGCCTGGGGCTGGTCAGTTTTTGGCGTCATCTGGGGACTTGCAATTGCCGGTATTATCTTCAAAACCATGTTTACCGGACGGTTTCCCAGGCTTTCCTCCGGGATTTATCTGGGAATGGGCTGGATGATTATCATTGCCATCAAACCCCTTTATGATGCACTTCCTTTTTGGGGCCTGTTCTTATTATTTGCCGGTGGACTGTTTTATTCATTTGGCGTGATCTTTTATTCCTGGAAAAGTTTGCCTTTCAGCCACGGCATCTGGCATTTATTTGTTCTTGGCGGAACAATCTGCCACTTTTTTGCGGTTTTATTTTATGTCATGCCCTGATCTGGAGAAGAAGTGGAACTTGAAAAATTAGGAAAACTGCTGCGTGCCTTTGCATGGATACTTGCAGTTTTTGGTGTAATCGTTGCTTTGCTTTCCGGCTCTTTCACAGGAGACTGGATGGTGTTGTTGGGAGGTGCAATTGTGCTTGCCATAACCGGAACGGGTCTCATTTTGAAATATAAATCGGTTTTCTGGGCTTCCCTGGGAATTACCCTTGCTATGACCCTGCTTCTTGGATGGCGAACAACCACCACTTTTATACATCTGAGATCACTTGCAAAAACCAATCAAATGGCAGATTTTCCTTCAATTGGCGTAGAAGCTCTAATCTTTGGTATCCTTACCATTGCCTCACTCCTCGTCTGGATGGTTTCGCTTTCTCTGATCCGTTCTT
>Ga0209460_1001492_pt1 | contig 13289 bp, 11 predicted proteins | sample EBPBio132013_DNA_FD_185868 | JGI IMG/M metagenome (GOLD analysis project Ga0209460, IMG submission 185868) | Wastewater treatment Type I Accumulibacter community from EBPR Bioreactor in Madison, WI, USA - Reactor 2_5/13/2013_ DNA (SPAdes)... | ecosystem: Engineered > Bioreactor > EBPR >...
TGCTCTCACGCGGCTACCCACCCGAAGCAGTCTTTACCGAGCTTTACCTTTCTGGCGAGCTAGCCTTCTACCTGAAACAGGCAGCCGAACGCGGCCTTCTACAAACCCTCAATCTCACGCCCCGCATCAACCAGTATGGCACCACCAGCCGCATCGACCGTTTTGACGAGCTAAAACTCCAGCGCATCATGGAAGAAACCCTCAAAGAAATCCACTCAGGTGATTTCGCCCGTGAATGGACCAAAGAAGCCGGTGATAATTACCGCCGCCTCCGCAACTTCCTAAAAGTGCAGGAAAAGCTCGAACTCTGGGAACTGGAACAGCAAACCCTTGAAATGTTAGGGCGTGATACCGAGACTTAGCAGCGCTCAATTTGACATTTAAGAATGCACAGTTACAATCCGTTATTTGCGCTTAGACATAACATTCATACCAATGAACGGGTCAAATAAAGCGGATTACATTGCAAAACGGATCGCAGACTTTAGCAGTCTCAATCATGATATTCGCGAATCAGCCGTTGCCAGTTTGATCGAACTGGGCGAGGAAGCTATCCCCTATCTATTAGAGGCTATTAACGATACGAACTGGCGCATCCGCCAAAATACGATCTGGACATTAGGCAAAATTGGAAACATCGAACAATCACTGAAGCCAATCATGACCGCACTGAGCGACCCTAATCCCACCGTTCAGGAAAAAGCGGTGATGGCGTTGGCTGCACTCGGCAGCACCGGGGCGACCGATGCCTTGATTGACATGCTGCGTTCAGCCGCGCCCCATGTGCAGCAGGCGGTTGTGCAAGCCTTGGGCGATATAGGCGACAAACGTGCCGTTCCCCCACTCATGTTGGCTTTGGGGGATTCAGAACCGATTATTCGCGGACTAGCAGCACAGTCATTAGGTAAGCTGGGTGACAAAAGCACCGTCAAAGCGTTGCGTGATTTGCTAAACGACCCACATGATTGGACGCGCGGCAAAGCGGCTGAAGCGTTAGGGATGCTGCGAGCCAACAGAGCCTATAATGATCTGATTATCGTTCTCCAGCAAGAAGGCCATTGGTCGCGCTATCATGCTGCGGGAGCGTTGGGCGAAATCGGCAACAGACGCGCGGTCGAACTGCTCGTCAAATTAGCCGATACGCCTGACGTGTTTCTAAAACATCAGATCAGAGACGCGCTTCGCAAATTGGGTCATAAGCCGCGCTAACCACGATACTCGCAAAGTAAGATGTATAGCGCTAGAATCACCCCATGCCTACACCATTCACCCACCTCGAAACTGCCCAACGTTTGTTAGCCGACGAGCAAGTTCCCGCCTCCACCCGCACCCTGCTCGCCAGACATAAACCCGCGTTCCTCTTGGGTAACATCGCCGCTGATGCGCGTAATAACGGCAACCTCACTCGCGAGGCCACCCACTTCTACAATTACGACAAACCGATATTCAACCATCCGTGGCGGGTGATGCTGGGGCAAAATCCGGTATTAGCTCAACCGGCTACCGCTGACCAGCGTGCCTTCGTCGCCGGATACGTGGCGCACCTGTCGATGGATGAGATTTGGTCGCTGAACATGCTCGGCCCACATTTCGCCGAAGCGGATTGGGCACCCCATAACACCCGCTTTCTGATGCTGCATGTCATTTTGATTTATATGGATGAGCGCGATTACAACTCGTTGGAGTCGTGGCAGCCCGAAACACTCGCACAAACTTTACCCGATCATTGGCTGCCGTTTATGAGTGATGAAACCCTAACCGGCTGGCGTGACTTCATCGCCGGGCAAATTCAACCCGGCGGCGCGAGTCAAACGCTCGACGTATTCGGCAAGCGCATCAATAAAACACCCGCCGAACTCCGCGCCATTCTCGATGTACCGGAAGCCATGCAAACACAGTTGTGGGCGAACATCAAACCGAGTTTGCTGGATACCGTCGAACGCGATATGTACACCCACGCTCGCCAACAAATGAACACTTATTGGGCAGAAACCGCCTGACCAACCCGCCACAAACGCACGGTGTTATCCCCGCTGCCCGTTGCCAAGTAGGTGCCATCAGGGCTAAACGCCAGCGTCAAAACAGGCTTCTCGTGTGCCTGTAGCATGTGCAGGTGTTCACCGCTGGCCGCATCCCAAAACTTAATCGCATTATCCCGTCCCGCCGTAGCCAGCAGCTTGCCATCAGGACTAAACGCCACCGCATCCGCCCCTCCCTCATGTGCCAGCAGGAGCAGCACTTCCGCGCCCGTTTCTACATCCCACAGTTTCACGGTTGCGTCACGGCTCGCAGAAGCCAATAAGCGCGTATCGGGGCTAGTGACTAGCTGCCGTACCCAACTTTCATGCCGCAGCGTATGACGAACCGTTCCTTCACTGTCCCATAAACGAATAGTCGCATCGCGGCTGCCAGAAGCTAAAAGCGTATCGTTGAGGCAGTAAGCAAGGCTGGTGACTTCATCCTCATGCCCTTCAAGGGTCTGCGTCTCTTCACCGGACTCAGCATCCCACAACCGTATCACCTTGTCCGCGCCCGCCGAAGCAACCTGCTGCCCATCGCCGCGCAAAGCCACCGCGTCAACAGCATCTTGATGCCCATTTAAAACTTGGCATGTACCACCCTTCGCCAGATTCCACAGCCGTACGGTCGTATCTGCCCCGCCGGAAATGATGCGTGTTCCATCCCCGTTCACCGCGATACTTTTGACTGGCCCGTCATGCCCCTTCAGCCATCCCCGCTTTTCAAGGCTTTGTGCATCCAGCAGCGTAATCCCCTCGGCGCTTGCCACCGCAAGGGCGCGTCCATTCGGCGACCAAGTAACTTGACGAATCCAGCCTTGCCGTGTCCTCGCCGCTTCTACCAACTGTCCTACGGTTTCGCGCGTAATCAGCATATCAACCCTTCGCATCTTGAGCGTAAACTGCCTATAATCTTATCCTATGACACACATCGGACTAAATGCCCATCTTCTTTCCAGCAAAGCCGGTTATCGCTCCGCAGGTATCCACGGTTATATCTATCATACCTTGGCGAACATGGATGCTGTCGCACCGGCTGATTGGAACTTCACGGCGATGGTCGGCGCGGCCAATCAAACCCAGTTTGAAGGGATTACCATGCGGCGCTCCGGCTTGGACACCGAATCACCCCTGCGGCGTATCGTATGGGAACAAGCGCTTCAACCCTTTCAACTCGGCAGTTTTGACCTGTATCACGGGCTGGCCTTTGTCTCGCCGCTGCTTATCACCAAGCCGAGTGTCATCACCGTCTATGATCTCAGCTTTTTGCACTACCCGAAGGTACTTTCCACCTCACGCCGTCTTTACCTGCGTCTGTTCACAGCGCTGTCGTGCCGTCGTGCCAAACGGGTCATCGCCATATCAAAAAGTACCGCTAGCGACTTAACCGCATCGCTTGGCATCGCCGCCAATAAAGTGGATGTTGCCCCACCGGGATACGATACGACCATCTACAAACCCCTTGCTGAAACTGTGGTGCAAGAATTCCGCCAGCGCCGCAATCTGCCAGATCGCTTCTGGTTGTTCCTCGGCACATTGGAACCGCGCAAAAACCTGCCCATGCTGCTCAATGCCTATGCCGCCCTCGCGTCGGAAGATCGGCTGCCGTTGATCTTAGCCGGAGGTAAAGGCTGGGACTATGAGGACATCTTCCAGACGATTGATCGCCACAAACTTGCTAACGATGTCCACTTTCCCGGTTACGTCCCTATCGAAGAATTACCCCTCTGGTACAATAGTGCCGAAGTTTTCCTGTACCCATCGGTGTTTGAAGGCTTCGGCATTCCGGTATTAGAGGCGATGGCTTGTGGAACACCGGCTATCGTGTCGGACGCTTCGTCCCTACCGGAAGTCATCGGTAAAGGCGGGGTGATGCTGCCGCCACAAGCAGTTGACCAATGGACAGAAGCACTGCGGCGTGCCAAGCATGACACCGAATGGCGCAAACACGAATCGGAACGTGGGCAGCAAGCCGCCCTACGCTATACTTGGCAACAAACCGCCGCCCAAACCATCAACAGTTACCGTCGAGCGCTGCAATAGCGCCAACGTTTAGAGATGCACTAAGGTCTATGAGCAGTAGTACGATCATTCCGCCCAAGAAAAATCTCTATTTGCCGTCGGGAATTTATCCGATCATTGATATTGTTTTGGTGTTTGTGGCCTTCGTCGCTGCCTATTACATGCGCTATGAACTTCAGCTCATCCGTCCCGTTGGTGAAGCCTTCCGCGCCCCCTTTCAGCCCTATCTCCCCTACACCGCCATCTTCGCGGGCATGATCTACGTCAACTACCGCGCCAGCGGGTTATACAAAAGCAACCGTGGCCGGTCATACTGGGATGAACTCTACGCCGTCATCAATGGCGTGACCAATTCAACGGTCGTACTGCTTGGCCTTTACTTCCTGTTCCAACCGCTCGTATTCAGTCGCTTAATGGCGCTCTATGCCGCCGCGATTAGCATCATCCTGCTCGCCCTCGTGCGTATCATGCGCCGCCTCATCCGCGCCTATCTACGCACTAAAGGCTATGGCATCCAGCGCACGTTGGTCATCGGCTCCGGCGATGTCGCAATGGCGGTCGTTCGTACCATGATCGCCCGCAAGGAACTCGGCTACCTCCCCATTGGCTATGTGGATGACGACCCCGACCGCGCCAGCACCGACCTCGGACGTGTCAAAGGGCTGGGCGGCCTTAAAAACCTCGGCAAAACCATTCAGAATCACGGTATTGATACCGCTATCATTACCCTCCCGTGGAGCGAACACGACCGCATCCTTGACTTGGTACAGATTTGCCGCCGCGCCAAAGTTGAAGTGCGGGTTGTACCCGATTTATTCCAACTGAATTTGCGTCAGGTACAGATCGAAAACTTGGACGGCATTCCGCTGTTGGGTGTCAACGGCGATGCGGTGCTGCTGGGCCATCAGCGGGTGATGAAGCGCTTTATCGACGTGGGCATCATCTTACTCACATCTCCGATCCTCCTGCTGCTGTTCGCCTTCGTCGCCATCGCCATCCGCCTTGAAGGCAGCGGCCCGGTTCTCTACACCCAGCGCCGCATCGGCCTCAATGGCAAACCCTTTGACATGATTAAGTTCCGCAGCATGGTCACGAATGCCGACGAACTGCGCGAACAACTCGTCAAAGAATCCGGCGAAGACCCACGCCATCCCAAGATAAAGAACGACCCGCGCATCACCAGCGTAGGCCGGTTTATCCGCGCCACCAGCCTTGACGAACTGCCCAACCTCATCAACGTGCTACGCGGTCAAATGAGCCTTGTCGGTCCGCGCCCGCCCACCCCTGATGAAGTCAAACTCTACGAACCGTGGCACATGCAGCGCCTTCAAACCCTCCCCGGTCTCACCGGCTTGTGGCAGGTCAACGGGCGCAGCGATGTGCCGTTCGATGAAATGTGCTTGCTCGATATTTATTACATCGAGAACTGGTCAGTCGGCATGGACGCGCAAATCCTCATGATGACCCTTCCGCGCGTCATCCTCCGCCACGGTGCATATTAAGCACGTCATTCTGATGCAGTACTAATCAAATTCATGGTACACTGTGCTTACTTTCACAAAGTAGAAAGTTGCATGGAATGGTTACTGCGATTTACGATGGCTACTGCGTCATCTGCAACCAAACCCGCCGCACCGTACGAGCGCTGGATTGGCTTCACCGCGTCGAATTCCTGAATATCCACGACTGGAACGAGGTCAACAGCCGCTACCCCACCCTCGACTACGAAATAGCGATGGGGCAAATGCACCTTGTCACGCCGGACGGTCAGCTCATCGGCGGCTTCCCTGCCGTGCGCCGGATGCTGCGTGAACTGCCGCTCGGCTTTCCCTTCTGGTTGTTGCTTCAATTACCGGGTATGGATACGCTAGGCAGCGCCGTTTATAAGTTCATCGCCCGTAATCGCTACCGCATCAACCGCCTGTTCGGAATGCCCGTTTGCGAAGACGGCTCCTGCAAAATCCACACTTAACCTGCGAGTAACCCGTGCCAGAAACCACGCTCACCCGCCTGACCGATCACGTCTATTGGATGTCGCCGGGTGCGCCCGACCGCCCCTCGCTCTGCGCCGTCGTCGGCACGAATGACACACTCATGTTGGACGCAGCCGCCTCATCAGCCCACGCGCGGTTGTTCCTCGACGCGCTAAAAGCCGAGAACGTTCCTGCCCCCCGGTTGGCCGCCCTCACCCACTGGCATTGGGATCACATCTTCGGCGCGGATGAACTGGACATCCCCATCATCGCCCACGCCCTGACCGCCGACCAAATCGCTATTCAGGCCGCCTATAAATGGACGGACGAAGCACTCGACCAACGGGTACGCGAAGGCGCTGAAATCGCCTTTTGTGCTGACAATATCAAGATTGAGCTGCCCGAACCCCGCAGCATCAAAATTATCGCCCCGCAAATCATCTTCCACGACAAGCTAGATATTCACCTCGGCGGGGTAAGTGTCCACATGCAGCATGTCGGCGGCGACCACGCCCACGATGCCTGCGTCATGCACATCCTGCCCGACCGTGTCTTGTTCCTCGGTGACTGCCTCTATGACGCGCTATACACACCCGTCCGCCACTATACGAAGTCGCGCTTATTCCCCTTGATCGACACTATCCTCAGCTTTGATGCCAACTACTACATCGAGGGTCATACCCCAACCGTCATGTCGCGAACAGAACTGGTCGCCCTAACCGACAAAATGCGCCTCGCCGGGAATTTAGTCGATGAACTGGCTGGTGATGTAGAAGCTGTTAAAGAGGCTGTCCAAACCCGCACAGGGTCGCCGCCGGACGAGGACACCCTCTCATTTATCGAAGGTTTGGCAGCCGGTTATAAACTGCAAAATAGGGGTTAATCCAGCAGCGGCAGCAGCGTATCACAATCACTTTGAATCAAATGGGCTAGCAGTTTTTGCGCGTCAGCAAATTGGCTCATCGCAATCAGTGATACCAACTTATCGTAAAGATTCAGCCGTTCCTCTTGGCTGTGCAAACTGCGGGGTGCGCGCATCTGCCGGATAATTTCGAGCAGGTAAATACGGTTGTGCAGGCTTGCCAGCAGTTCCCGCGTCTGTGCCTTGCCGCAAATCTGCCCGATCATCATATGAAACTGAAAAATCGCCTCGGTCGACTCTTCCAGTTCGCCGTCCAGCATATCCTTCCGCGCAATTTGAATGAGGCGGGAAAGCTGCGTCAAGTCTTTTTTATTGGCCGTTTTCATCACCCATTGCAGCGCCAATCCCTCGATTGCCTGCCACAACGAGTACAGTTCTTCAGCCTCGTCCCGCGTGAATGAGCGTACGTATACGCCATGCCGCGCACGCTTAACCACCCACCCTGCCGATTCCAACAGACGCAGCGCATCCCGCACCGTGTTCTGGCTCACGTTGAGCTTCGCAGCCAGCATGAGTTCAACTAACCGCTGCCCGCTGCCATACGCGCCAGCACGAATAGCCTGCTTAATTTGCTCGGCGACAATCTCCGCGCGGGTTGCGCCAGCCTCGCCGCCATAGCCCTGCCGCCCACTACTCATAAACACCCGAACAATTTAACGTCGCGCACGTCAACTAATAAATCTAACTTCCCAAAAACTCTGCATTTCCTCTGTGTTCTCTCTGTCTCTGTGGTGAATCGCCTTTGTATTTCTCTGCGTTCTCCGCGTCTCTACGGTTGATCTTTCCCGTTCACTACGGAACCCAGCTTGCCACCTGCCCGCCGTCACTGGTCACTTGCAGGATATTTGTACCGTCCGCGTTCATGACGAACACCTCGTCCCGCCCCGTAATCGGCGACACACTCGTGAACGAAATATAGCGACCGTCAGGGCTGTAATCCGCGCCCCACTCCAAGCCCACGCCGTCATACAGAATACGCGCATTGCTGCCGTCCGCGTCCATCACCGCCAGCGCAGAATCGCCGTTCACCGTCCCGCCGTTAATGCCGCCAGTCAAAAATAGAATCGTGCTGCCGTCAGGACTGTACGCTGGCGAACGGTCGCGGCTTGCGTTATCCGTCAGCAGCCGGAAGGTATCCGTTTCCACCGCATAATGCCCGATTTCCCACTTGGCGCTGTCGCGCGGCGTACCGGTCGTAAACACCAGTTCGGTCATATCGGGGTTAAAGCGCGGGTGGCTGTTGCGCTGATTATTGCTGAAAATTTGCGTCAAGCCGCTGCCATCGGGGTTGATCGCATACACATCAAACGTGCCGTCGTTGCGCGTATCCGACGAGAAAATGACTTGTTCACCATCGGGTGTCCAGCCGGGAACGTTATCAAGAACGTTGTTATCCGTCAGCTTACGCACGTTACCGCCATCCATATCCATCAGATAAATGTCAAAGTCGCCGTCCCGATCAGACTGGAACGCGATCATTGTGCCGTCCGGCGAAACCGCAGGGTAATCATCAACATCACTATCAGTCGTCAGTTGGGTTTCAGCACCTGAAGCCAGATCAATCTTATAAACCTCATAGTTGCCATCGCGCTGGTCAAAGTAAACCAGTGTGCCGCCAATCGCTTGCAGCGCCTCGCCCACCCCTTCCGTCGCCCGCACCCCCACTGGCGCAATCTCTGGCGTGCCAAGCGGCGTTCTTGTCGGCGGAATAAGTGTCGAACGTCCAGCCGCGCTCGTCGGGTCAAGTGTTGGCATCGTACCCGATTGTGCGTCTCCTGAACCATCCGCTGTCGAAGGCCCTTGTTGTGTCGTCGTTACCTCATTCGCGCGTTGGTTAATGTTGCTGACGACAATCGTCACAATCAGCACCACCAGCGCCAGCAAACCGCATCCGATTAACCCGCCGAGTGCAGCGCTCGCCCAGATGTTCCCCGGTCGCTTCTTGCGGCGTGGCTGCTGCACATAACCCGGCGTATAACCGCTGGTCGCGGGGTTCGGCGTAACCGGTGCCATCGGCACACTGTATGCTACAGGGGGCGGTGCGCTGGCGACCTGCTGCACCGGCGGCGGTGAAGGTTCCGGTGCGCTCGGTCGTTGGAAGTTCGGCTGCGTGTCGTGCATCGACATCACCGGCTTATTCAGCGCCCGTTTGAGCGCTTCCGCCAGTGCCACCGCGTTCGGGAAGCGTTCTTCTCGCTTCTTCCGCAGTGCTTTATAAATAACTTCCTCAACAGCGAACGACAGGATGGGGTTCAAACTGCGCGGGGAAGGCGGCGGGGTCGTCACTTGCAGCACCGCGATGCCGTAGGGTGTATCACTTTCGAACGGTCTGCGCCCCGTCACCAGCTCGAACAGCATCACGCCCAGCGCGTAAATATCACTGCGCCCATCCAGCGGCATACCCTGTGCTTGCTCAGGACTCATATAACTCGGTGTACCAACCACCCCTTGCGTCGTAATGCCCGAATGCGCCTGTTCGCCCAGCACCCGCGCGATTCCGAAGTCCGTCAGGTACGCTCCGCCATCGTCATCCAGCAGCACGTTGCTCGGCTTCAAATCACGGTGCAGCACATTCTTACTGTGGGCATAATCCAACGCTGGGGCAATTTGCTCAACGATATTCGCCACCGTTTCCAGTTCAAGCGGCCCATTCTTCAGCAAATCATCCACCGAGCCGCCGGACATATAGCGCATCACAATATACGGCTGACCGTTGTACTCACCGTAATCATGCACCGGCACAATATTGCGGTGTTCCAGCTTGGCAACAATCGCCACTTCTTGATTAAATCGTTGGATATAAGTGTCGTCGCTGACGTACTGCTCAGGCAGCACCTTCATGGCGACCGAGCGATTCATAGAGACCTGATGCGCCCGGAAAACGGTTGCCATACCCCCGCGACCGATCACATCTTGAATTTCATAGCCGCCAATTGTTTTGCCGATTAGCTCATCTGCCATAGCGATTCCTCATTGCAGGGCAGGCACGCCCTTTGGTGATTATACGGCATACCCATACCCGAAAACAAACATGGATTACGCCAATCGTAATGTGAGAGTTTATAATCAACGTTTAGCGCAATACATTCCATACCGGGTATTCAGTAATCACAGCACCTATGTTACGTCTCTCATCGTTAAACATCGGTTGGCAGCGGTGGCGTACCCATTTCATCCTCACGCTGCTAACAATAAGCGCCTGTTTTATTATCCACCTCTATACCCCATACGCCGATTGGGTCTATGTCCTCACGCTCGGCTGCGGGTATCTATCACTGAGCTTCATTGTCTTTTCGCTGCTCATTGGCCCATATAAACTGCTCCACCAACGCCGTAACCCTGTTAACCTCGATCTCCGGCGTGATGTTGGCATCTGGGCGGGCATCACCGGCTGCGTTCATGTGGTCTGCGCCATTGCCGAACGGACACGCGGGAACATCATCGACCTGTTCCTACGCCCCAAAACAGGCGGCGCGGGTTACGACCTGCTGCTCACGCCGGGCGGCATCAGCAACAACCTCGGCCTCGTTGCCACCGTCATTCTTGTGCTTCTGCTGGTCATCTCGAATGACTTCTCGCTGCGCCGTTTCAAAGGCAAACGCTGGAAGTTTCTCCAACGCTTTAACTACCTGCTCGCGCTACTCGTATTTATACACACTGTCCTATACCAACAGTTCAGTCACCGCGAACGTTCCTTCATCTTGCTGACGATTATTTTGGCAGTCGTCCTGTTGCTCGCCCAGTTCGTCGGCGTATGGCTCTACAAAACACAGTATGCCCATAAACATGCATATCCTCAAAGCCAGCACAAGCATTAGACTTTTGTAATACCCTATCGGCAACCAAGTCCAGCGCCTATACTGCTAAAATAAACATCGCAGCCGAATTGTACGCGGTGGTAACGATTGGTGCGGTACAATCGGCCTTTTCAGGACGACTACGGAGGAAGACCTATGACGACGCAGCCCCCCATCTCCCACGCGCTCGTACTACCCAACCTCGACTTCCTAAATTGGCTCAAAGCGACCGACGCATACACAAAGGCTTTCAGCCGCGTCGTCATCGTACGCTCTCCGGCTGGCAACGATCTCAACCGCTATCGCAATATCACCGCCGTTCAAGCCCCCGGCGTATGGGTGGGTAATGACGCGCTTTCCCATATCCGCCGCGTCTACCCCTCGGTCGTGCGTGTGGATGTCATTCGCGCCGCCACCCCCGCTGAACTCGCCGCCATCTTGCAACAGCGCATCACCCTCACCGACCGTTACGGCGAAAAGATCAGCCCCGGCAATATCAGCGACCGCTTTACGTTGGAATGGATGTCCGATGCACGTCCCGCCAGCATCACGCGCGGCTTCAACGAAACCACCACCACAGAAACACGTCCAAACGAAGGCATTGACGTTTACGCCCCCCTCACCACGCCCATCCGCGCCGGTGCAGCCGGTGTCGTAACCAGCGTCGTCCGCATCGCCAACAACTTGGGTTACGGGCAGTACGCGCAAATCTCAACCACTATGGGCGGTCAAAGCTACGTCACCACCTACGCGCGTCTCAATAACATCCGCGTTACCATCGGTCAATCCGTCAAAGTCGGTGATGTCATCGGCGAGTCCGGTTCCGCTACCCAATCCATCAAAGTGGTTGTCCAGCAGCCGGGAAAAGGCTTATCGGGTTACATCCTGCCCAACGTCGTTGACCCAACCATGATGATTTACTGGCAGGGCTTGCTCCTTAAGATCAATGTCACCGGCCTACGCATCCGTGAACGCCCCGGCACCGACTTCAAAGTCATCGGGCAGCTAACCCCCTTCGACCGCATTGAAACCCTAGAGCCGCACGGTCGAACGCTGCTCAAAGTCGGCAAAGAAAATCAGTGGATCAAAATCCGCTCGCCGCAAACCGTCGAAGGCTATGCATCTGCCCCCTACTTGATGGCAGACGAAACCGGTGGCCTGAATGCCCTTAACATGACCGGCATTAACCTCGACATCCTCCACCGCCTCGGCAAGCCAGCCGCCGCCCGTATGAAAGGTACCGGCTTCGTCCGCTTTGCCTATTCCGTGTCGATGGGGCGCGGCTCCACCGACCTTGATGCCGCCTATAATCTGTATGCGCCCTACATCCAAGCCTACGCCAACGCGGGATTAAAGGTCATCCTCGTCCTGACCCACCAAACCTACGGCGAAGGCGCGGGCTATGTCTGGCCGAATATGGATACGGGCAAATGGCGTGAGCTAACAGCCAAATTTGCGGACTTTGCCCGCCGCATTGCCGCACGTTTTGTCTCCACAGGTTGGGTAACCGCTTACCAGATTTGGAACGAGCAGGATACCCCCATGAATATCGCCAGTGCCGCCGTGCCGATGCAGCCCACAGACTACGCCTACTTGCTGTCCGAAAGCATAAAAGCCATTCGTGCGGTGGATACCAAAGTTAAAATCATCACGGGTGGGCATGTGGGTGGGCCGTTTCAAGGTGGCAATTATGCCCGTGCCACTGTTGCAGCCCTGCCCGGCGGCATCTTACCGGATGCCATCGCCTGTCATTCCTATGGGCGTGGGCCAGTCGGCAACAAGTACAGCCCGTTTGGCAGCATCGACGAGGATATAGATGCCTACACCAAAGTGATGCCGGGGGCGCAGGTCTGGATTACCGAGTGGGGCGTGCTAGATCGTCCGAACGATCCGCCAAACGACGTGGCGGACTACGCGGTTGGCTTCATCAATCGGCTCAAAACATTGTATTCCGGCAAAGTGGCCTGCTGCGTGTGGTATGGCTGGGCGGATACGATGCACAACGGGTTTGGCCTCGTCAACCAGAACGACCAACCCAAGCAGCCCTTTTATGACCGCTTCTTAAGCGCCTAATTGCCTGTTAAACAGGTGATAACAGGCAACCTTAAGAATATAATTACGCCGAACCAATAAAACGAGGGCAGAGGATAAGTGAACCGCTGCCTTCGTTTGAAAACCTTGCGCCTTTGCTTCTTCGTATCTGGATGTTTTGTATCCTGCCTTCAATGGAACTTCGGCTCGACCTTCTCATCCTCCGGTGTCAGCCAGTAAACGCTGCCGCCCCGTTCCCGCCGCATATAGCCGTAGTCCACCAGCGTCCGCCGCAGCGTCGCGTAGTCCTCGTGGGCCTCGCCCAAAATCGTGTTGATCTGCTTCTCGGTGTACTGCTTCCCCTGCTCAAATTTGGTCACCAACCAGCGCAAGATCACCAGCGCCTTTGCATCCTTTACCGGCATCTGCACGAGTTTTCCGTCGCGGGTATAATCCCGCAGGATCTTCTTATCACTCTCGCTCCAATCCAGCGCCTCAATCCACGTCGTATCCGGCTTTGCCTTTT
>Ga0209460_1001493_pt1 | contig 13287 bp, 15 predicted proteins | sample EBPBio132013_DNA_FD_185868 | JGI IMG/M metagenome (GOLD analysis project Ga0209460, IMG submission 185868) | Wastewater treatment Type I Accumulibacter community from EBPR Bioreactor in Madison, WI, USA - Reactor 2_5/13/2013_ DNA (SPAdes)... | ecosystem: Engineered > Bioreactor > EBPR >...
GCACCCACGCTCCGGCACTCCGGCCCCTGGTGCATCCGTATAGTCGCTGTGGCCAAAACGGGTGCTCGCAAAGAAAGACAATCACTGGCCGGCCACAGCCACTACACGTCTGCGGGGCCTCCACCATGGTAGCCCGCCGCTTGGCGGCACCGACCGTCCGGCCGAAAACAGTACTGGCCAGAAAAGGTTTTGTGCTTGCCTGGCCGTCCGGCGGGCCTGGCGGCGGGTGCGCCCCCTGCGCGGCCCCGCCACCCTTGTCTTTTAGTACTGCCTCCGCTTCGCTCCGGCGAGTAAGATGGCGCCAGGGGCCTTGGCCGTGCCTTCGTGCTCCGCTTCGCTCGAGCACTCCCGGCCCGGCAGTGGCGGGGCCATGGCGCAGCGGGGGCGCCGGAACATCGATCAGCAGTGGATGATAGCCACGGTCAGCAGGAATACTAATCAACGCCTTCGGATGCAACCATCCGCAGGGAATGGCAACAGCCAAACACTTATCACTAACGGTGATGTATACCTGCACATCAGTAGCGGCAGTAGAAAATCGTACAGCTTCCTTGCTTTTACAACAGAAAAAAGAGCAGCAAAGCTAGCCGCCGCTATCAGCCCTGGAATACAACTGAACAGCAGTTAATCAGCACAAAGCCCAGCAGCCAAAAGACTACGCCATAAAGCAGTAGAACAACGCATCAGCCGGGTATCCTGCACCAGCGGCAGGAAGTAAGTGAGCAGCGGTAATCCACGCATTTATTGCGTTTCCTTTTGGCTTTGGATCAGCGGCGGCTGGTGGGAGGGGCTTTCTTTTTTTCCATTTTAAAACCAATTGTTATGCAGTACTACATTTTACCATCGCCGGTTACCAACGCTGCTGACAGGCAGTACATTCTTATGGTGGTTGAGCCAGGTGATGAAGCGTCGTTTTTGGCAGCGCATGGCCACCAGGTTATTGCCCGTGGTGATAGCATCGCTGAGGCATTAATGAACTACCAGTCCTGGCTCAACAGCCAGCCAGCGGCTTAATACTAAAGGGCTTCGGCCCTTTTTTTATGGCCGGCCAAAAACAGTGAACAAAATCACTCGAGCGCCGAAAAACACAACTAAAAAACGGAACCCCCAAAAACAAAGTAGAATATGCTGCCGCAGCCGATCAGCGGTAGTACAAATCCGGGCAGTAGCAGCGGCTTTGGCTGGCGGCTGCCTGCCGGCGGATAAGCCCGGGCAGGAGAATACCCATCAGCAGCAACAATACCCACCAGCAACAGCACAAACCCCGGCAGCAGACCGGCTTATCCACCGGCCGCCAGCCGCTTTTAACCCCTTCACCACCAAACCATTTTTTCTTTTCAATTGAAAAAAAGAAGGGCTATTTTGGGGGAGGTAATAGCAGTTCTTTGAGAAGGCTTGCAGTGAGGTTCCAGCAAAACCGGTGGCATGGCTAAATGGGGATGGAGATTACTATCCGTTCGGACTTACTATGGCAGGGATATCGGCCAAAGCCATGGGTCGATTAGACAACAAATTTGAATACAACGGTAAGGAGAAACAGGAGAAAGAGTTTAGTGATGGCGCCGGTCTCGAATGGTACGACTATGGCGCCCGGATGTACGACCCCCAAATAGGCCGGTGGCATGTGGTGGATCCACTCGCTGATAAGTATACTATTTTATCTCCATACGCGTATGCTGCTGACAATCCGTTGAAATATATTGATCCCGATGGTCGTATTCTTAAACTAGCAATTTATGGAACAGATAAAGAGGGTACGGCTAATAAGTTCTCGACAATACTGCAAAAGGATTTTGGAAATAAAGTAAATGTTAATGTTCAAAATGGAATTGTTTCTTTAGCCAGGAATGACGGTGTGAAACTTAATAGGCGGGAACAGAAATTATTTGACTATTTAACTAGGGTTATTGAAGATAAAAATACCACGGAAGTAGCAGTAAGTTCAAGTAGTAAAAGTGTTGCTATTGGAAGCTTTGGAAGAGCGATAGGTGAAAACGGTTCATATTATCAAAATTCAATTGATCTTGAAGACGCTGAAGCTGCTGCTTCAAAACATTTCACTGCTTCAGGGTTCATGCTTCACGAGATTTGGGAATCATTCCTAGCTCAAAATGATAAGGACTTAAAAGGAGATAGAGATACGGACAAAGTATATTCAAAAGTACACGGAGAAGCAACGAAGGTTGAAGGTGACATGTTGGGAATTACAATAGGCGATGGGAAGATGTTTGATAAGGGAGGGATGAGTGGGCAGAGCTATGAGAATTTTACTACAAGCGATGGTAAAAAGATGCATCGAATTACAGTTGTGGAGAATGGAAAAGTAACATCAACTAAAGAAGTATCTGGCCCTGCTGACTTCAAAAAGATTATTCAGCAATTAATGAGCCAATGATAATAAGACGTTGTTTTTATTTTGTTTTTATTTTAAGCGCAATTACGGGTGTACGATGCAGAGTACACCAGTCTATGGTTAATTTAAGTGACTCTCTTTCGGTAAGGCGCTTTATTGATAGATCTACGACATGTGATAGAATAGTTTTTGTTGAAAAGAACAAAGCGGCGTTTTGCTCTGAGCAAGGATATTCAAGTTTGATTTTGGCAAGTATTGTAGCAGGTAGAAATGAGCAGGTGTTTATCCCGCTTTATAATAATGGCAACCGCGTGTCAAATAGGCAACAAGAAGGATACTTGCAAGAGCAAATGGATACACTAAAAAAGGTTTTCAACTGTAAATAAGCTATATGACTAGTAGGGGCTATCAATAATTATAGCGCTTGCTACCTTAGGTCTTTTTAGGAGTATGCTTTTTTTGTTTTGAAGTCTCGCAGCGCCATGTCAATCAGGTTGAGGACGAAATTTTTGTTGTCCTGTGATAGTTTAGAAATATCCTCGAGGCGTTTAAGGGCCTGTTTGTCGAGTTCCATGGCGGTTTTACCCAGGAGGTAGTCGACGGATACTTCCAGGGCATCTGCGATTTTAGAAACCACTTCTACGGAAGGGCTGATATCGCCGCGTTCATAGCGGCCCACCACATCGCCGGAGGTGCCGATCATCTTGCCCAGTTCGGCTTGGGACAATCCTTTTTTCTTACGGATGAGGAGCATGTTATCGTGTAAACTCATAACGATAGGTATTGAAAATGCCTGTAAAATCAGTGTTTTGGTAAAATTAGCTGAATGATGGGTCATAAACAATACGGATAGATTTGGTTTTATTCAGACGGATGTTTTAGATTTGTGACTGATAAGTCTTAATCAGGTTGGCAGAAAAAATTATGCACAATGACCAAAACATCAATGCGCCGGGTGAAACTCCAAGGCAAATGGCAGCCCCGGCGGGGCGACTGGAATGGTGACAGTAAAGAAGTTCCCTGGCTGAATGTAAGCGGCCTGTGGTTGGCGCAAGCTGGTTTTAAAGCGGGCGACCGGGTAGCGATTGCGATCAGCGAGAACAGACTGGTGATCACCAACAGCACGAGCGATGGAACTGCAAACGATTAAGGAGCGGCTCTCCATCGGCGCGGTGCTGCAATACTACGGCCTGCAACCAGACCGGAACCAGCGCTTGCACTGTCCCTTCCATGCGGACAAAACGCCGAGCCTGCAGGTCTATCCGGCAACCAATACCTGGTGCTGCTTCAGCAGCAACTGCAAAGCCGGCACCGGCGATGTAATCCAGTTCATCCAGCTGAAAGAAAACTGCACCAAACACGAAGCGTTACTAAAGGCCACCGAACTGGTAAACAGTATCATCGGCACGACAACCGATCAACCACCTACGGCCAAACTAACCATCGACAGCGATCTGCTGGCCAGAGAAGCGGTACTGGGCAAAGTGTTCAGTTATTACCAGCGCGGGTTGCGATCGGCCAAACGGGCACTGGACTACCTGCAAAGCAGGAGTCTGGATTATACGAAGCTGGAAGTGGCTTATAACAGCGGCGGCCTGCATACGGAAAGCAAGAATCATCACCTGGTAGCGAGCATGGTTAATATCGGGCTGTTAAAACCAAGACCAGCCGGTGGTTACACGGTGTGGGCGAAGGATTGTATTGTATTCCCGCTGAAAAGCCCTGACAACAAGATCGTGAGCTTCTACGGCAGGAGCATTACCGACACTGAAACCGGCAAACACTTCTACCTGACCAACCGAATGGGCCTGTATCCGGGGCATCCGAACAAAGCCACGACAAAACTGATCCTGACGGAAAGCGTGATCGATGCCGCGAGCCTGTTGCAACAGGCATCCATCACCGAGAACTACAGTGTGCTGGCCTTGTATGGAACGAATGGCTTAATCGGCGAGCATCTATTGGCGATACAAAGTCTTGCGAACCTCGCCGAAATCATCTTCCTGCTCGACGCCGATCCTGCCGGCAGAAGGGCCACCGAAAAACACGGTCGCACGTTGCAACAACTGCTCCCTGCAATCCTCCTCACCCAGGTATGCTTACCGGAGGGCGAAGACGTGAACAGTGTATTGCAAACGCACGATGATCCAAAATGCCTTACCGACCTGATCGAACAGCGAATAACCGTTGCTGTTGGTAGCCACGCCGCTGCTGCTGACGCGAGCGAAACAACACCTGCTTTTTTGTTTCAATTGAAAGAGAAAAATCCGGCAGCTCCTGAAGTCCTACCCTTTGCTGAGACATCCCCGCCAGTTGGAACAACAACCGCCATTGCAACTGAAAGCGCGCTGCCTGAAACACCGGCAGCCACCGAAAACGCGTTTCCTGAAACACCCCTACGCGCTTCCAAACTCTCGACCACCAACGCCGAGTTATTGGTCTATACCGATGGAGCGTTGCGTATCGAGGTACTGGGTGGCATCAGGATCACCGGATTGGACAGATTACGGGTGACGCTCAAGCTGCTGCACGAGCAGCGACCAGGCTCACCCGTATGGCACAGCCTGGACTTGTACCACCATGCCCAACGGGAGCAACTGATTACGCTGTTAACCGACAGCCTGGACTTGCCGGTAAGAAACACCACCGATACCATCACGGGCCTTACCACGGCGCTGGAACATTACCGGCTCGAGCGCATCGAGGCGCTACAACCGAAAAAAGCCACTGCGCCGGAAATGACCCCGGCACAACGACAAGCGGCCCTCACCGAACTGCAGCACTCGAACCTGTTAGGTCGCACGAGCCAGCTGATCGCGGCCAGCGGCTTGGTCGGTGAAACCACCAACGCGCTGACTGCCTACCTGGTGTACTGCACGCGTAAGCAACCGATCCCGCTGCACGTGATGTTCCTGGGGGCCAGTGGCTCGGGCAAGACCTACCTACAGGAAAAGATCAGTGCGCTGGTCCCCACTGAAGACAAGATCGAGATCACGCAGGTGACCGAAAACGCACTGTATTACTTCAAACAGGAGGAACTGAAACATAAGTTACTACTGATCGAAGACCTGGACGGGGCCCAGGGCGTGTTCTATCCCTTGCGGGAGCTGCAGACCAAGCGGCGCATCAGCAAGACCGTTACGCTCAAAGACAACAAGGGGAACCTGAAGACCATTACGCTCACCGTAGAAGGCCCGGTATCGGTGAGTGGCTGCACCACCAAAGAGAAGTTGTACGAGGACAATGCGAATCGCTGTTTGTTACTGTATACCGACACCAGTAAAGCGCAGGACAAAAAGATCAATGACTACCAAACGAGACTTGCCGCGGGCGAGGTCAACCGCGACCGGGAGCAGCGCTACAAGGAACTGTTTCAATCGATACAGCGCCTGTTGCGCCCCATCGCCATCGTCAATCCTTTTGCCAAATACATCCAGTTGCCCGAACCCGTGTTTAAGCCGAGACGCACCATGACCCTGCTCTTGGGTTTTATCGAAGCGGTGACGTTCTATCACCAGTACCAGCGGGAAGTAAAGCGGGACGCGAGTGGCCAGCTGTATATCGAGACCACCCTCCCCGATATCGAGCAAGCCTTCGCCCTGCTCAAAGACGTGCTGTTCAGCAAGAGCGATGAACTGACGCAGGCGACGCGCGTGTTTTTTGAGCGCCTGAAGGCGCAGCTCACCGAAAGCAACCAGGCCAGCTTTACGGCACAGGCCATCCGGAAGGCCTTCAGGCTCGAGCCGCGAACGATCCAGCGGTATATCCGGGAGTTGCACCAATACGGGCTTATCCGGGCCGTGAGTGGCTTCAAACACCGCAAAGGGGTTGAGTATGCTGTTACCGATGAGCGCGAATACAGCCAGCTGAAAACGGCCATTGACACGCACCTGGAAGCGATCCTGGAACAGTTAAAAAGATGGCCGGCTACTGCGACACCGGCGACAGTCCTGCGACAGTAAGGGTAGTGTCGTAGTAAAACCCAGTCTGGTAGCGGCTTTTGGCTACTGCGACAGTAACGACACGGAAAAAGACTATTAAGAAACTTTTCTTCCTCCTTCTTCAATCAAAGTATATGGAGCAAAACAGCACACTGCACAAAGGCAGTGCATGGACACTATTGTTACAAGGTTTTATGGACTGGTTAACGTTACTGAACTACTCACCCTTAAGCATCCCGGTGATCACGCAAGCGGTGCAACACTTCATCCACCACTTACTCGCTGAGAGCAAAACGAGTGTGGAACAGCTCACGGCCACGGACGCCAGCGCGTATATCCAGCACCTGAAAGCAACCACCGGCAAACGCACGGGTAAACCCCTGAGTGGCGCACACATCAATAAGCAAATCCAGGCCTTAAAGCTGTTCAGTAAATACCTGCGCCAGACGGGTAAATCGCCGGTGGGTTTTGCGCTGGAGAGAGAACCGGAAGACAAAGCGAAACCTGCGCACCTCTCTCAACCCGAAATCACCGCCCTGTATGAGGCCATATCCGATAGTGTTTTAGGCGTTCGTGACCGGGCGATGCTGGCGGTGTTCTACGGGTGTGGACTCAGATTGAACGAAGGGGCGAGCCTGGCACTGAAGGATATCCTGCATGAGAGAAAACTCCTGCACGTGCGCAAGGGCAAACGCAGCAAGGAAAGGCTGGTGCCGATGGCGGAGAAAACCTATGCCGCGATACAGTTTTACCTCGACTGGGCCCGGCCGCAACTCTTGCAGGACACCCGCACCGATGCATTTTTTATCGATGCCAACAAGGGCCGGCCGATGCAGCGGCAAAGTCTGTACATACGGATCAAAGCCCTTGCAAAGCGAGCGAAGATCAAAAAGAAAGTCGGCACCCATACGCTGCGTCACTCGATTGCTACGCACCTCTTACAATCCGGTATGACCCTGGAACGCATACAGCAGTTCCTGGGCCACGCCGACCTGGACAGTACCCAAATCTACACCCACCTTACAAACGACCATCCATGACACGAGCCACTACACGAGCCACCTTCAAGACCTACCTGGAAGCAAAAAAACTGAGTTCGGCCACGGTGCACACCTACGGGCAGTACATCAAAAAATTTACCGCCTGGCTGGAGAGGGAAAACCTGGAACCGCAAACCTTCACGTACAACGACCTGCTAGCGTATATGCAGCACTGCCAGGAGGCCGGCATCACCAAACGCACCGTGCATAGTATCCTGAACATGATCCGGCAGTACTGCTGTTACCTGATCACTGAACAACAGCGCAGCGACAACCCGGCGGCAGGGGTGTTCATCCAGGGACTGGTTAGAAAACTGCCGGTCAATACCTTATCCCCCGACACCCTCGATGAACTCTACCGGCAGTATAACCTTCAACTGCATGTCGATGATGGCAAAAAAGCAATGCTGGGGTTACTCATTTACCAGGGGCTGGTCACCGAAGAACTGATCCGGCTGGAAGCAAAACACATCAAATTAAGTGAAGGCCGGATCCTGGTCAAGGGAACCAAACGCACGGGTGAACGCTGGCTACCCCTGCAGGCCGTACAAATCCCGCTATTACAAGCTTATGTAGCCGCGAATAAGTTCCGGGAAGGGTCTTTGTTCACCCAGCAAAAGAAGGGTGTTAAAAGCCCGCAAAACATCTCTAACCAGGTGCAGTGGATGCTGAAACAACTGAAGCAGTTAAACCCGAACATCATCAATGCCCGGCAGATCAGATCGAGCATACTCACCCACTGGCTCAAACGACACTCCCTGCGCGAAGTGCAATACATGGCGGGACACAAATATGTAAGCAGTACGGAGCGGTATCAGACGGGTAACCTGGATGATCTACAGAACGAGTTAAAGACGCATCATCCTTTGAAATAATCTTCGCCCTTCACCGCTTCCAATAAAAATAAAGTGCGGCTGCCGCCGCGGGGTCAATTTAGATGGCTGCGCCGCTGCGCTCTGCAGCCAAGGAATCAGGAAAAAAGGTGTGCCGTTGCAACCGGTTCGGCAAGCGAGCGCCAGCCCGGCGCAGGCGCTGCCGCGGCATCTTTAGCGCGGATAATTTTAGCGCGGCAGCCCCTGCACCGCCCTCCGCTGCGCTACGGGTGCTCCGCTTCGCTGCGCAGGCTGTCACAGCGCTTGCAGCTCACCGGTCGCCCGGCACCCCGGCCCCTCTGCATCCAGGCAGCAGCAGGGCGGAATGTAACCCCAAAACGAAAAGTAACGACTTGCCGCCCTGCACCTGCCTGTCTGCGGGGCCTCCACCTCTTTGTTGTGCGCCCCCTGCGCGGCCCCGCCGCCCTTTGTCTGTAGTACTGCCTCCGCTTCGCTCCGGCGGGTAATAAGGCGCCAGGGGCCTTAGCCGTGCCTTCGTGCTCCGCTGCGCTCCGCACTCCCGGCCCGGCAGCGGCGGGGCCATGGCGCATGGGGGCGCCGGAACCCTGATCAGCGGCAGGTTATAGCCACGGTCAGCAGGAATACTACTCAACACTTCCGAGTGAAACCGTCAGCAGGAATGGTAACAGAACACGCTGCCGCAGCCGATCAGCGGTAGTAAAAATCCAGGCAGTAGTAACGGCTTTGGCTGGCGGCTGCCGGCCGGCGGATAAGCCCAAACAGTAGAATACCCATCAGCAGCAACAATACCCACCGGCAACAGGCCATGACCGGGCAGCAAACCCGCTTATCCACCGTCCGCCAGCCGCTTTTACCTCCCGCACCTCTTTTTTTCTTTCAACTGAAGCCCCGCAGGGAATAGAAAAAACTTTTCTGGCCAGGAGGGCTCAATTGAAAAAAGAAGGGCTATTTTGGGGGAGGTATTAGCAGTTCTTTGAGAAGGCTTGCGTCGGGGTTCCAGCGAAATGACCGGCATGGCTAAAGGAGGATGTAGATTATTATCCCTTCGGACTTACCATGGCAGGGATCAGCTCCAGAGCCATGGGCCGCTTAGACAACAAGTATGAGTACAACGGCAAAGAGAAACAAGAGAAAGAGTTCACGGACAACAGCGGCCTCGACTGGTACGACTATGGCGCCAGGATGTATGACCCCCAGATCGGCAGATGGCATGTGGTGGATCCATTAAGTGAACTTAGTCGACGATTTACACCATACAATTATGCATTTAATAATCCGCTGAGATTTATAGACCCTGATGGAATGATGAGTATTGATGCGATAGACGACACAAAAGAAAAAATATCTCCTAAGCAAGAAGCGGAAGAAAGGGGGGCTCGACTTGAGTTCGGAGAGCAAGTTATTGCAAACGCATTTGCGAGGGCTGATGAAAAAGAGAATCAAGAGAGTAATGGAGGCGGTGATCCAACGCCAAAGAAAAATGACACAAATGGTGCTAATCTCAATAAAGAGCAATTAGAACAGCTAAAAACAATTTTCGAGAAAGCCGATTATTTAAGTTTAGAATTTGAATATGCCAAAGCGGCGGTAAGCACCCAAGGTATTATGACTATTAAAACAGCTAACGGCGTTGTCAAAATTGTGTCAACTGTTGGTCAATATAACAGTTTGCTTAAAGCAACAAACATTGCTGGAGGAGTGGGTTCCGGGCTTGATTTAGTATTAAATGCAAATGCGTATAGTACTGGAGAAATTAGTGGTGCCAGGTTCGCGTATCGGGCAACAGGAAGCGCGGCGGCTTTTTTTGCTCCAATGATTTATGGCGCTGTTGTAGGATCCGAGGTGCCGGTCGTAGGAACAGTAATTGGTATTGCTGTGGGATTTACCTTTTCAACCGGAGAATTCCTTTACGATACATATCCAAAAGTAAAAGAAGCAACAATAAACAATATTAACCATATTGATAACATTGAAAACACCTTACGTAGTGGAAAAATATTCATTAGATGAAAAACAAATATTACATAAAAGGAAGACAGCAATTTTTAGTCGCATGTTCAGGATTAATAAAATACATTGGGTTAGGTGTTATATGTTGCTATTTTTTAAATTTGAAATATCATCCTATTTACATTTTTATTGCCCTATTTTTCTTCATCTTCGATATTTTGCCTGCTCTCATTCTTCATCTGCAATATTTAAAAGTGAATTGGGGAGCAGACCTAATTATTGATACAATAAATGAAGATATATTATATAGGAAAGGGGGAATAGCTGCCGAACATAAATTTCATGAAATAACTTCTTTTAAAATTATTAGCTCGTTTGGTGGTGGCCAATACAATGCGGGGTGGTATGCCTTTGGTGAATATCGCTATTGCGAATTCGTTTTTAAGGACGATACTCAGATGATAATTACATGTCTTATGATAAATGATATCCAAAATACTCTTGAAAATTTGCTGAGAATTAAACCAGAAAAGAGAAGGAAAGTATTTGCTTTCATCTCTTCGTAATGAGTAATTTAAAAAAAGATAAATCCAGCTTAGCTGAAAGTTTTTCAATTGGGTATTGGCAGGCAGAGAAAAAAATGTAGGAGTATTGTTCTAATTGATTGCGGGTAGGCAAGGTCACATTGTGGCACGATAAATAGTTAAGCAGAATCAATTTGCTTACATCAATTTTTTCAATCTTTCATTGATGGTGTTGTCGGAGATGTTATCGAGGTCGCTTTTGTCGTAGATGGCGAGCAGGTAGACGGTGGTGTTGGTGACTTGGACGTGGGTGATGATGCGCGCGCCGCCAGATTTTCCTTTTCCTTTGGAGGTGATGGCCAGGCGAATCTTGTAGCAGTTGTTGCCGAGATCGGTACCGGTGGTGGGCTGTTGTTCCAATTGTTCAACCAGGGCCGCCAGGTCTTTTTTGAGGGAGCGGTGCTTTTTGGCCAGGACCTTGAGCTCCCGCTCAAAGAAGGCGGTAGCCAGTACACTATAGTTCATCGAGCAGGGCTTTGGCCGACTTCAGATTGGCTTTGCCGTCCTTATGCTGGTTGACCTGCCGAACTGCTTCTTCCAACCTTTCCAGCCATTTTTTTTCTTTTGCAGAAAGATCGGCGGGTTCCAGCACTTCCACGTAATCGAAAGCCTGCAAGAGTTCTTTGATGAAGGCCAGCTTGCTTTTGTTTTTGATGTGTAAGACCAGTTGTTCCATGGGGTTGTTTTTTGGCGTTCGTTGGTTTTAGGAGGCAAATACCTTTTTTGCCTTGTGCGATTGCAGAAAGGCGTCGAGCAGTGCGAAAACATGCGCCTTGTCTTCGGTATTGAGCCGCTGGATATCTATAATCTTATTCACCACATTTTTTTCCAACAGCAGGTCGGTGTTGCCTACCAGGTAATCAAGGGATACCTCTAGCGCTTCGGCGACCGCGGCAGCCACTTCAATAGAAGGCTTTACTTCATCGCGTTCATACCTTCCTATTACAGCGCCGTGGACGGCCAGTTTTTTGGCGAGTTCGTCCTGGCTCATTTTCTTGTTTTTTCTCACTTCTCCGAGGCGTTTGCCGAATGTAGTTGACTTCATATATGTATGAAATAATACAGTTAAAAAGGCTATTCTGCGAATTTACGCAACATAAGTAGCGTAACAAAGGCATAAAAGTTTTGATTTGATAAGATTTATCTGTTAGGTTTGCAACAGATATGTAGTCAAGAAATATTTTTCAATGGAGTTAAAAGAGATTAAAGCGCAGCTCTCGATCGGCGCGGTATTACATTACTACGGCCTGCAGCCAGACCGTAACCAGCGGCTGCATTGTCCCTTCCATGTGGACAATACACCGAGCATGCAGATTTATCCTGCAACCAATACCTGGTGCTGCTTTAGCAGTAATTGCAAAGCGGGTACGGGGGACGTGATCCAGTTTATTCAACTCAAAGAAAACTTCACCAAACACGAAGCGCTGGTAAAAGCCACTGAACTGGTGAACCATACCACCGGCACGACCACCGATCAACCACCTACGGCCAAACTAACCATCGATACCGAGCTGCTGGCCAGAGAAGCGGTACTGGGCAAAGTGTTCAGTTATTACCAGCGCGGGTTGCGATCGGCCAAACGGGCACTGGACTACCTGCAAAGCAGGAGTCTGGATGAAGCGAAGCTGGAAGTGGCTTATAACAGCGGCGGCCTGCATACGGAAAGCAAGAATCATCACCTGGTAGCGAGCATGATTAATATCGGGCTGTTAAAACCCCGGCCGGCCGGTGGTTACACGGTGTGGGCGAAGGATTGTATTGTATTCCCGTTGAAAAGTGCCGACAATAAGATCGTGGGCCTCTACGGCAGAAGCATTACGGACAGTGAAACCAGTAAACACTTTTACTTAGCCAGCCGGATGGGCCTGTATCCCGGTTACCCGAACAAAGCCACGACAAAACTGATCCTAACCGAAAGTGTGATCGATGCCGCGAGCCTGCTGCAACAGGAAAGAATCACCGAGAACTACAGCGTACTGGCTTTATACGGCACCAATGGCCTGACCGACGAACACCTGCAGGCGATACAACAACTCAAACAGCTAACAGAAATCATCCTCTTGCTTGATGGGGACGATGCTGGCAGAGCAGCGACCGAAAAGCATTACAATATCCTGCAACAACTCCTCCCGGAAATCCCTATCACCCAAGTACTCTTACCAGAGGGGGAAGACGTAAACAGTGTATTACAGGCGCATGATGATCCGCAATGCCTCGCTGGCCTAATCGAACAGCGCATAAGCGTGGCTGCTAGCAGCCACGTTGCTACTGCTGCTGATACGAGCGAACCGAACACAACTTTTTTGTTTCAATTGAAAAAAGAAGCGTTGGTTGCCTTGGAAATACCACCTGCTGAAATCCCCGCCCCACTGGCAACAGCAGCCACTGAAAACCTCTCCCCTGAAATCCCCCCACCTCTCGCTTCCAAACTCACGACCACCAATGCAGAACTATTGATCTACACGGATGGAGCTTTGCGCATTGAAGTATTGGGCGGCATCAAGATCACGGGCTTGGACAGATTAAGAGTGACCCTCAAACTGCTGCACGCGGCAAGACCTGGCA
>Ga0209460_1001495_pt1 | contig 13279 bp, 8 predicted proteins | sample EBPBio132013_DNA_FD_185868 | JGI IMG/M metagenome (GOLD analysis project Ga0209460, IMG submission 185868) | Wastewater treatment Type I Accumulibacter community from EBPR Bioreactor in Madison, WI, USA - Reactor 2_5/13/2013_ DNA (SPAdes)... | ecosystem: Engineered > Bioreactor > EBPR >...
GATTCTTTTTTCTTTGGCGGAAAGTCAGGATGGTTCATTTTATGTACCGTATATCTTGTACTAAAGGCGCATAAGGTTAGTTTTTCAAAAGACATCAATTAAAGCTTCTTTCATAAATGTAGAAACTTGTTATTTTTGTTTTAGAAAAGGTGAAATTTGAACGATTTAGTTGTCTCCATTGCGCATTTATTGTACGCAAAGCATATTGGATTTTGTATTTATAGACTACCATCAGACAATACTTTTAAAATTGCCATAGAGCAAGGTGTTTTTAAAAGTGATTCCAAAAAAGTACTATTGGTAAAGCCATTTGTGCCGCAGTCAAAAAGAAAAGAGTTGACATTGGATTGTTTGGATAGTATGTCATCTTTAGTGGAAGTAGAAAGCTTTGTCAGGGATTGGAAAGGCAATAAAACAAGTGTTGAGGGAGATTTGCCCACGGCAACAGAGCAATCAGAATATCTGGAATCCTTTGAAAAATATAAGGATGCCATTGAGTCAGGTGTTATTAAAAAAGCGATACTTTCTCGCGTGATTCGAATTGAAAAACCCAAGAAATTTGATGAAATAGCCTGTTTTGAAGATTTGGCTGCGTCATATCCTGATGCTTTTGTGTACATGTTGATTCATCCCACATCCGGAACATGGCTTGGTGCAACTCCAGAATTATTACTGCAACAAAAGGATTCCAAAGCTTTTGTAATGGCATTGGCCGGTACACAATCCAGGCGTGACGACTCTTTATATCAGTGGCGAGACAAGGAGGCCGTTGAACACGAGATGGTCGGAATTCACATTAAGGATGTTTTTTTGCGACACAATTATCGACTTATTCATTCTAATGGTCCGTATTCTGTAGAGGCCGGCAAAGTGGCACACCTGAGGACGGATTATATGTATGATGTTCCGCCTTCAGTAAATTTAGAAAAACTGGTGACAGAACTTCATCCGACGCCTGCAGTTGGCGGCATGCCGATTATTGAAGGTATTGAATGTATATTGGAAAATGAAGGCTATGACCGTACATATTACAGTGGCATAATTGGAGAGATAGATGACGCCGGTGATGCACAACTGTATGTTAATCTGAGGTGTATGCAGGTGGGCGAGAGTGAAATAGCTGTATATGTAGGCGGTGGAATAACCAAAGATTCACAAGTGCAGGAAGAGTGGGAGGAAACGGTTTTAAAAAGCAAAACATTGATTGATAGAATTGTTCAGAAATTTGATATGAATTAATCATAGTTTCATTAAATGCTTTTTACCTTTGCTGTACTCATTGATATAGTGAAACAGATCTGTTGAATATAGTGAAGGTTAAACCTTTTTCAGCAGTATGAATATGGGCAAGACAAATAGTGCTGATTATGCAGGATGTTCCGATGTAGGAAGAACTTCAATGGTTTCTGTAAACCATTGATTACGAGCCGTACATCGATTGCGTATTTGTATAATGCGGAATTTGGGTTCAATATGGGTGTCTTTAGAAAAGTAACGAAGTGATAAATGGAATTAACAAATAAAGAAGGAGTAAGACTAATAGTTAATGCATTGGCTGAATTGGGGATGAGGCATGTCGTGATATGTCCGGGATCTCGCAATGCTCCCTTTGTTATATCTTTCAACCGGCATTCTGCATTCAAGTGTTACAGCATCAGGGATGAGCGAAGTGCGGGTTTTTTCGCATTGGGATTAGCCAAAGAGACACATCTTCCGGTAGCTATATTGTGTACCAGTGGTTCTGCAACCGTTAATTTTGCGCCAGCTATCACAGAGGCTTATTATCAAAGAATACCTCTTGTTGTCCTTACAACCGATCGTCCTGAAATATGGGTTGATCAAGGTGATGGGCAGACGATACGGCAACAAGGGATTTACAATAATTATATCCGCAAAAGTTATGTTTTAAAAGGAGATGCGGAGAAAGCCGATGAGTTTTGGTATAATTCGAGATGTTTAAGTGAGGGTTTTGCGATAGCTACTTTGTCAGATCCCGGTCCTATACATTATAATATACCACTGCATGAGCCTTTGTATAACATGGTTGAAGCACTTGATAAAAAAAATAGGATTTTTCTTCAAAAGCCAATTATAAGTCAATTGTCGCACGAAAATGCGGAGACAATGGCATCAGCTTTGTCCCTTAGTAAAAAGGTGATGATATTAGTAGGTCAGTTATCAGACCAAGATGGGTTGTTGGATCTTTTGATAGGGATAAATGCCCATCCTCAAGTTGTTGTATTGACAGAGACACTTTCCAATATGTACCATGCTTCTTTTATAGGATGTATAGATCGGTGTATTACGGGGTTGACAGATGAGGAGATAGGTGGATTGATGCCTGATATACTCATTACAATTGGAGATGCCGTTGTGTCAAAGCGTATAAAAAGTGCTTTGAGGAAGTTTAAGCCGGTAGAACATTGGAATATTCATCCCTTTGATAGCAGGACTGACACATATCAATCATTGACCCAAGCTGTTCCATTAAATCCGGCAGTTTTTTTCCAACAAATAATCCATCAAGTGACTTCCAATCATTCCGGTTATCAGGAAAAGTGGAAAGATTTAGATAAAAGGCGGCGGAATAGACATCAATGGTTTGTCAATCGGTGTGAATATAGTGATTTGTACGTCTTTGGCAGGATTTTCTCAGCCTTAAAGGAAGGAAGTAACTTACATATAGCCAATAGTTCACCTGTACGGTATGCCCAGTTGTTTGATGATTCCTATCGAGTTAAAATGCATTGCAATAGGGGAACCAGTGGAATAGAGGGATGTACCTCGACGGCGATGGGTTCGGCTGCTGCCTCTTTGGATAAGTCTTTTATTCATATCACAGGCGATGTCGCCTTTCATTACGACGTAAATGGGTTGTGGAATGACAACTTTGAAGGGAGGTTGAAGATTATCGTTATCAACAATGGAGGTGGTGGCATATTTCGAATCATTGAAGGTCCAAATAAGGTGCAGGAACGAAGGGAATTTATTGAAGCTGCTATGGCCACAAATGCCGAAAAAATTGCAGAACATTTCCAATGGAAATACATCAGGGCGGTGGATGCAGAGAGCCTTGGGGAGGCTTTGGATAGCTTTTTAAAGGAAGATGTTGAGAAAACAATTTTGGAAATATGTACCCATCCGGATGAAAATCCATTAATTTTGGAGCAATATTGGAAATATTTAAACGAAGAAAAAGTGCTATGAGTCACATTAAATGGGAAGATATAAAAGAATATCAGGATATAACATTCCGCTATTGTGAAGGAGTCGCCCGGATTGCATTTAACCGACCGGAGGTGCGGAATGCATTTCGGCCGGAGACGGTATCGGAGTTGTTAGATGCACTCATCATCTGTCATGAATCGCAAGAGATAGGCGTGGTGCTGATCAGTGGTGAAGGGCCTTCGCAGAAAGACGGTGGCTGGGCTTTTTGCTCAGGTGGGGATCAGCGAGTCCGGTCTAATACCGGTTATAAAGGAGGAGATGGTGTCAACCGTTTCAATATCTTAGATGTGCAGCGGCAAATCCGTTTTATGAACAAAGTAGTCATCGCTGTGGTGCCCGGCTGGGCTGTGGGCGGTGGACATAGCTTGCATGTTGTGTGTGACCTGACCTTGGCAAGTAAGGAATATGCAATCTTCAAGCAAACAGATGTTGATGTGGCGAGCATTGACGGCGGTTTTGGTTCGGCTTACCTGGCACGTCAAGTCGGACAAAAAAGGGCAAGAGAAATCTTTTTTCTGGGAAAGTCCTATTCTGCTCAGGAAGCATACGAAATGGGTATGGTCAATGCTGTGGTTGATCATGACAAGCTGGAAGCAACAGCATACGAATGGGCGCAAGAAATCCTTGGAAAAAGCCCGACTGCTATAAAGATGGCAAAGTTTGCTCTCAATCTCATTGATGACGGTCTGGTAGGGCAACAGGTGTATGCGGGAGAGGCGACTCGACTTATTTATACCACAGAAGAAGCGAGAGAAGGCCGCGATGCTTTCCTTGAAAAAAGAAGACCTCAATTTGATAAGTTTCCTAAGTTTCCATAAATAAATAGATTGATGACGTCAATTCGAGCATGGTTGGAAGCATTTAGGCTTCATACATTGCCTCTGGCACTGTCCACGATACTCATGGGAAGCCTGTTGGCGGTATATTATCACAGCTTCCAGCCATCAATAATGATATGGGCAATGTTGACTACATTGTTTTTGCAAATTTTAAGTAATCTTGCTAACGACTATGGAGACACAGTGCATGGTGTGGACAACCAAGATCGGATAGGACCAAAGCGAAGTCTTCAGAAAGGTGAAATTACACTTCGCCAGATGGGCATCGCCATATTTATTTGCATCGTGTTGGCATTGATTTCCGGTATTTCATTGATAATACATAGTATGCGCTCTATGGAATTTTCCTATAGTGTAGTGTTTTTCTTGATTGGAATAGCCGCTATTGTCGCAGCCGTCAAATATACCATTGGCAGTAATCCTTATGGTTATTCGGGCTTAGGGGACTTCTTCGTATTCATATTCTTCGGTATTGTGGGCGTGATAGGGACTTATTTTTTACATACCCATCACCTTAGTACATTGGAAATTTTACCGGCAATAACCATAGGATGCTTCAGTGCCGGAGTACTAAATTTGAATAACTTAAGAGATAGGGTCAATGATGCTGCCTCCGGCAAGAATACCTTGGTTGTAAAAATAGGATTAGAAAATGCTAAGTATTATCATGCTTTCTTATTAACTGTGGGCATGCTTACTGCGGTAATATATAGTCTTCAAAGCAGGGCAGGTGTCTTTCAATGGATATATTTAATTGCCTTTGTTGGAATTGTACGCAGCATAATTATTGTTCAAAAAAATGAAAATCCTGTTGCTCTATATCCCGAATTAAAATATTTATCACTCAGCACCTTGTTGTTTACAATATTATTTGGAATAGGCCTCAACGTATAATTGCTCGAATTTTTGACAATGTAAGTTATACGAAAATGATTTTTTAATATACTGAAAATTAGACGAAATCCCGAAAAGTCTGAATTCCTTTAACCCAGATTCCTCATTAGACAAATGCGGAATCGATATACGACTCGTAATCAATGGCTTACAGAAACCATTGAAACGATTCGTACATCGGGATTAACCCTCATAATCAGCACTATACGGTTTTTCAAAACCTATACTGCTGAATTTGGGTTTAACTGATGCTTCGGTTGTATTGATGCGAAGTTTGTTGATACGACTGATTAATAACTTGCAGTCTGACATATTACCTTCAAATAGATTGTGTAATTCTGCCTTTTAGATGATCAAACCTTATTCCGATGGGTATATAGATTCCCCCTTAATGTACTGAATTTTTGGGAATATATTTAATATTTCTCTCGTCAATATAGAATTCATTTTTACCTTTTTTCACAAAAAAGAAACATTTTTGTATGATTTCCCCATTGAACTTTAATTTTCTTACATAAAAATCCATGATTTTATCATAATTATCTTTTAAGACAAATTTCGCATTATTAAGATCCAAAACATTTTTTTTTCCTCCTTCAATATTTACTAGTAGATAATGGTCAACTATGTAATTATCGAAATTAATAACATCCGGGAAATCAAGTTTATTATGCTCGAAATCAAAAAATATGGCTAATTTATTATTTGGCTCCTTAGTAACGAAGATAATTTTTTTATCTTGATTTATAAAATAAAGTATTTTTTCGTACTTTAAATCAAAATTAGAAACCACATCTCCGTTATTATATATTACACCTTGTAATTTATTTTGGTCTGTTACAATAGCAATTTCTCCTCTTGGGCTAACATAACCTTTGATAATATGAATTTCATCATATTTATTTGAAAAGTATATTACTTCACCATCTTCCGTTTCGAATCCGTCAATACTGCCACGTTCTATGGGTGGATGTGCCACTATCGCATCAAATCGTTCCAATTTTTCAACCTTATTTGGAGGAGTTATTGAGAATTCAATCCCATTATAATAAAAATCCATGGAATTATAACGAACTGATCTTGCTTTGTCTAAAGAAGGAACAACTGTGACTTGCATAGTCCGGCAGTCTAAGTACCCCCATTTGCCATTTGTCCCTTTGAATGGTACCAAATAGGCTATATTTTTACTGTTTACATTCTTAGTTATTTGGTAAAGTTTTTTGGATTGCGCTTGAGTTATAAGGGCACTGCTCAAAATTAAAATTAAAATTAAAATAAAATGTTTCATTATAATACTATTTAAATAAATGTGAATAATAGATAAGAAATATTTAAACAAAAGTTATTAAAATAGATAATTGTGTTATATATTAACATCTGAATAACATGAATATAAAATGATGATTCTCTAAGGATGAAGATAGGGATTTTACCTGATATTTATGTAATGGTTGACGACTTTTTTAAAGAATTGTATCAAGAAATAAAAAATGTGTGAATCGAAAGTGGAATATTTTCGGTTCGGAACAGGAAAACTTCCATTTCAAATCTGAACTGATGACGATTTATGTTTTTTACCATCTTAGCTACTATACAAACTTCAGAGCATAGTAAAATGAATTTGAATGTGTGAATCTGAGTGATTATTTTCCGAGTTTAGTCAGTTATGAAATCTTTAACTACTTATAGAAAAAACTGTTTGTTCCATTAATTGTCTTTTTAAAATATAAATTTATGGGACAATGTAGAGGTATTAATTTTATTGATTCCACTACCATCAAGGTGTTTCATATTAAAAGAGAGCATCAGTATAGTGTATTTAAAGGTGTTGCGAATAAAGGCAAAAATACAATGGTTGGATTTTCGGCTTTAAGCTCCATCTAATCATCAATGAAATAGGCGATTTATTATCCTTTTACCTTTCAAAAACACATTGTTGACGATAGAAATATGGATTTCAAGGAATTTCTAACCAAAAATATATTTGGAAAAACCTTTGCAGACCGGGACTTTATCTCCCAAATGATAACAGATTACTTGTGAAATGACGACATTCATTTATTATATAAACTTAAAAAGAATATGAAGAAGCATAATATATCAGACATTGCTAAATTACTTCTAGAATAACAGTCATTAATTGAATCTGACAATGATGAATTGAAGACCATCTGCTCAGTCGAACCTACCCGGCATAGACGTTTACAAAGCTTCTTAAACAATTTTATCGCCGCAATATATACCTATAACTTCTTACTTAAGAAACCCTCTCTGAATATTCAACCCATCTTTGATGATGTTCCGAAATTACCCATCTCCTCTTAAACACTATTCACCTTAATTATGCTTGTATGTATCTTTATAAAATGCCGCCCCAAAACCCTGATTTTAACATAAATTTTACCAGTTGGAAGGGTAGCTTACGCAACCTGGGCTAATAGACATTTTTAGGCTCAAATTGACAGAAACGTTTAATATGATTCGTTTTGAAGGTAATCAAAGGTTTTGAATAAACCGCTTGGCGCGGGTTGTTTGAAACGTCCCGATATACAAATCTTTTAATAAATGTGGAAAAATCGTTTATTGCGAAAAGTTTAGCGATTAGGTGTTTTCTTATGAGGAAAGTGGGCTTCTTGCTTTCCCTTTCAAAGCTGAAAAAACAAGCTGTGGGCAGTATTATTCCAATGTCTTTTCTCTTATAAATTTGTCGTCTCCTTGCTCTACTACTGCATTTTCATTATCTTTGCGAAAATTTATAAACGGCTATCTTATTGTTTTTTTACACTAAGTAAGCGTTTTAACGATCAACAAAAGCAATATGTCAATAATCCCTTCCATTTATAAGCCGAAGAACAAGATTCGTATAGTCACAGCAGGATCACTCTTTGATGGACATGATGCTGCCATCAATATCATGCGACGTATTTTACAGTCATCGGGAGCTGAAATCATTCATTTGGGGCATAATAGGAGTGCCGATGAAATTGTGAATACTGCCATTCAAGAGGATGTTCAGGCTATAGCGATAACTTCTTATCAAGGTGGGCATAATGAATTTTTCAAATATATTTATGACTTACTGCACCAACGGCATGCCGGGCACATTAAGGTTTTTGGAGGTGGAGGCGGGACTATTTTGCCAGAAGAGATAGCTGCTTTGCAGGCCTACGGTATAGCGCGAATTTATTCTCCTGATAACGGAAGATCCATGGGGTTGCAAGGGATGATTAATGATGTTTTGGAGAACAGCGATTTCCCGGTAGGAGAGAAGCAAGACTTTCAAGTAAATCAGTTGAATAGTCATAGTCCTCATGTTGTCGCACGGATGATTACTGCTATAGAGAATTATCCAGAACATCATGAAAAATTGATGGCGGAGCTTCATCAAAAGAGTGAAGCAAGTAAAATTCCTGTAGTGGGAATAACCGGAACGGGTGGAGCAGGTAAATCAAGCTTGATTGATGAATTAATCAGACGTTTTTTACTGGAATACAATAATAAAACACTTGCTATCATTTCAGTGGATCCGAGCAAGCGCAAGTCCGGTGGAGCCTTATTGGGTGATAGAATCCGGATGAATGCCGTCAATCAGTCCCGAATATTTATGCGTTCGATGGCTACACGTCAATCGAATCGAGCTTTAAGTAGTGAAATTAAAAGCGCTCTGGATGTTCTCAAAGCCGCCGGATTTGATTTGATTATTTTGGAGACAAGTGGTATCGGTCAGGCCGATACGGAGATTACTGAATATGCTGACATGTCACTGTATGTGATGACTCCTGAGTTTGGAGCGCCAAGCCAACTGGAGAAAATAGATATGCTTGATTTTGCTGATATTATAGCTATCAATAAATTTGATAAAAGGGGAGCCGCCGATGCCCTTCGCGACGTCAGAAAGCAATATCAACGCAATCATTTGTTGTTTGATAAACCTATAGAGGAAATGCCTGTATTTGGGACTATAGCCTCTCAATTTAATGATCCGGGAACCAATTCTTTCTATTACAAAATTATCGATATCCTCAATGAGCGCACTGATAATAGGTTTGCCGGTGAGATAGACCTTCGTACCGGAGACTCTGAGAAAGTCTATATTATACCTCCTGGCCGAGTTAGGTATCTATCCGAAATATCTGAAGAATGTCGAAAGTACGATGAGTGGGTGGAAGCACAATCTGAAGTGGCCGGTAAAGTTCAATTGTCGGCGATGATGTCAATGTAATAAACTCTTTACAAAGTATTGAAGATAAAGTTAAATTGCAGCTCACAAGGGAGAATGAAAATCTTTTGGTAGAATGGCCGACAAAGAAAGCCAACTACGAAGGCGATTATTTCACCTATTTTGTCCGTGGCAAAGAAATCAAGGTTGAGACCTTTACCAAATCGCTTTCCCACCTTCGTATTCCAAGGGTTAGTTTGCCTAAGTATCATGGATGGCAAGATATATTGAAGTGGATATTAAAAGAAAATGTTCCGGGAGAATTTCCTTTTACTGCGGGCGTATTTCCTTTTAAACGGAAGGAAGAAGATCCTACGAGGATGTTTGCCGGCGAAGGTCATCCTGAAAGGACGAATAGACGTTTCCATTATGTGAGTATCGGGATGCCTGCCAACAGACTTTCTACGGCTTTTGACTCAGTGACTCTTTATGGAGAAGATCCGGATTATCGCCCCGATATATATGGCAAAATAGGGAATTCCGGCGTTTCAGTGTGTTGCTTAGACGATGCCAAGAAGTTGTATTCAGGCTTTGATTTGTGCGACCCCCGCACTTCTGTCAGCATGACAATCAATGGTCCGGCAGCCACGATATGCGCCTATTTTATGAATGCAGCCATTGATCAGCAATGTGAAAAGTATATTTCTGAACACGGAATGGAAAATCTGGTTGAACAAAAGTTGAAAGAGAAATACGATGCCAAAGGTCTTAAGCGACCTGAATATCAAGGCTCGATTCCGGAAGGCAATAATGGTCTGGGCCTCATGCTCCTCGGCGTAACAGGTGACGAGATACTTTCGGCAGAGGTATATCAAGAAATTAAAGAAAGGGCATTGGACGGTACAGGCTGATATCCTCAAGGAAGATCAAGCACAAAATACATGTATCTTTTCAACTGAATTTTCTTTGAGACTAATGGGCGATATGCAGCAATATTTCATTGATCATAAAGTTAAAAATTTCTATTCCGTTTCCATTTCGGGGTATCACATCGCCGAGGCAGGTGCCAATCCTATTTCTCAACTTGCCTTTACGCTTGCCAATGGCTTTACGTATGTGGAATATTATTTATCACGAGGAATGGCAATAGATTCTTTTGCTCATAATCTATCCTTTTTCTTCAGCAATGGTGTTGATCCGGAATATGCCGTCATTGGTCGTGTAGCCCGAAGAATTTGGGCAAAGGCAATGAAGTTAAAGTATGGAGCTGACGAAAGGGCACAGAAGTTGAAATATCATATCCAGACGTCAGGTCGTTCTCTCCATGCCCAGGAGATTTCTTTCAATGATATCCGCACCACATTACAAGCGTTGTATGCTATCTATGACAACTGTAATTCGCTCCACACCAATGCGTATGATGAAGCTATCACGACACCTACCGAAGAGTCGGTTCGCCGTGCTATGGCAATTCAATTGGTTATAAATCATGAACTCGGTCTTGCCAAAAATGAAAATCCGAATCAAGGTTCTTTTATTATTGAAGAATTGACAGACTTGGTTGAAGAAGCCGTATTGTCAGAATTTGACAGGATAACAGAAAGAGGTGGCGTCTTAGGTGCCATGGAAACCGGATATCAAAGGGGCAAGATTCAGGATGAAAGTCTTTATTATGAACGACTGAAGCATACCGGTGAACTGCCACTTATCGGTGTGAACACCTTTTTGTCGGACGACGGTTCACCAACTGTTTTGCCACGTGAAGTGATTAGGGCTACAGAGGCCGAAAAGGAATCTCAAATTGATACCTTGCGTACGCTACAAGATTTAAATAAGGATGTGGTTAATGAAAAATTGGCTGAGTTGCAACGTGCTGCCATCCACAATCACAACCTTTTTGAAACTCTTATTGAGATAGGAAAATATTGTTCTCTTGGACAGATTACACATGCATTATTTGAAGTAGGAGGGCAGTATAGGCGGAATATGTAATTATGGATTTACAATGCGTAGCTTTGAACCAAGAAAGGGGGAATAAACAATTATGTTTTTCTAACCATTAAGAAGTTAAGGTTCATTAAGTATAAAAACTTAATAGTCATCATTCCTTAATGGTTATTGTTTTATAGTATTGTGGTTTTTCTACCATTAAGAAGTTAAGGTTCATTAAGTAAAAAAAACTTAATAGTCATCATTCCTTAATGGTGATTGTTTTATACCATTGTGGTTTTTCTACCATTAAGAAGTTAAGGTTCATTAAGTAAAAAAACATAATTGTTTTCTTTCCTTAATGGTTATTATTTTATACTATTCTGGTTTTTCTACCATTAAGAAGTTAAGGTTCATTAAGTAAAAAAAACGTATTAGTCATCATTCCTTAATGGTTATTGTTTTATACCAATATATTTTTTACTATTAAGATAAAAAAAGGCTCTGGAATTAATATCACAGAGCCTTTTTTTTGAAATTCAATTACTTATTCTTCAATCAGAAGATTGGTCATTGCATTTTTTAGTTGCTCGTTACCTTGGTTTTCGATATAGGATTTTACGATACTATTGGAGCGCTTGACGAGGTCGCCAGACTCTTGAGGTGAAAGTGCTTCATTGGATTGGGCTGCTGACGCAATGTCAAATAAAGACTTTGCTACAGCAAATTTCTTCCATTGTGAAAATTCACTATTTTTAGCGATATTTTCTATGACGGCAAAGCTCTTTAAAATTGTTGCTTTGTCACTATTATTGACCAACTCAGAGTATTTGTTGAATAAGCCAAATGCCTCAAATCCCTCTGTCTTATCCAATTTACTTTCAAGCAATGTCAATGCTCTCGGATCATTATTCCCAATATAAATCTCAGAGATGGCCGATGTAAGCGTGCTATTGTCTTCTTTTTCATATTTGGATAAATAAGGTGCTGCCTTAGATACGTCTAATTTATTTAGTCCCATCAACGCCGAGGCAAGGATTGAATATGCTACATTGTCATTTATATTTTTTACAAATACGCTTTCGTAGGTAGGCTTGGGAGACTCTGCCAAAATGTCTATTGCAGTTGAACGAACGGAAGGTGCCGGGTCATTGGTTGCCAATTCGATAACTTTATTCTCGAAAACAGGATATTCATTCAGATCAACTTGACCAAGAGCCTTTCTGCGCATTGTCTGAGATGGGTCAGATAGAAAACCGAGTATAATTTGATCCACTTCGGGCGTTAATTGAGACTTTATCTTGTCTAAAGCTATCATCCGGTCGTTGAGTGTCTTGTAGTGGGTCGCTTGATATTTATATGCATCAAGTGGTTTATCGTATTTAATCTTGGCAAGTAAGACGTCATTAGCGTCAAATATAACATTGACTGGAGCTTTGTCCACATCGAAAGAAAAGGTTTGGTTTCTTTTGCAGATAAAAATATCTTTTGTAATGGGCTTGGTATTGCCTCCGGGATAGATGTCCACTTTAACCGGGAGTTGGAATATATGTTGCTGTTGTTCTCCACTTTGAGTTTGTTGTACTGTCAAATATAATTTTTTGCCTGAGGCGTCCATACTATCTGTAACAGTAAGTTCCGGTTGTCCGCTTCCAAAGAACCATTGGTTGAAGAACCAATTTAAATCTTCGCCTGACACTTCTTCCATTGCCATTCTAAGTTGAGCTGCTTCCACAGCAGTGTAGGCATTTTTAGTCAAGTACAGTTGTAAACCCTTGAAAAAGACATCGTCACCCAGATAAGAGCGGAGCATGTGTAACACCAATCCTCCTTTGTTGTATGAGTGTGCATCAAACATATCTTCCTTATTCTCATAGGAGTAATAGATGAGATCGTGTGTACTTCTTCGTGCCGTTGCCAGATAGCCTGCCATTTCATTCATACGGTGAAAATCCGCTTCGTCTCTACCGTTTTTATGTTCTTCCCATAAATATTCCGCATAATTGGCAAAGCCTTCGTTGAGAGTTAAATTAGACCATGACTCACAGGTAACATAATCGCCAAACCAATGATGAAACATCTCATGTGCAACGATACCGTCATTGTCGGCATCTAAAAGTTCACGTGTGGTCTTTTGACAAAAGTCTCCAAATACCACTGCTGTAGTATTTTCCATGGCTCCTGATACATAGTCTCTAACAATGACTTGAGAAAAACTTGGCCACGGGTA
>Ga0209460_1001498_pt1 | contig 13244 bp, 13 predicted proteins | sample EBPBio132013_DNA_FD_185868 | JGI IMG/M metagenome (GOLD analysis project Ga0209460, IMG submission 185868) | Wastewater treatment Type I Accumulibacter community from EBPR Bioreactor in Madison, WI, USA - Reactor 2_5/13/2013_ DNA (SPAdes)... | ecosystem: Engineered > Bioreactor > EBPR >...
CGCAGCCTCGTCGAGCAAATCGGGGCGGCCAAGATCGCCGACGAACACGAAGTCACCGGTGAGCATGAAGCCCGGCTCGGTCGCCTGCGCGCCGTCGGTGACGAGAAACGACATGTGCTCGGGTGTGTGACCCGGGGTGTGCACGGCCTTCACGGTGATGTTGCCGAGCGCGATCTCGTGCCCGTGCTTCATGCGTATTGCGCCCGAGCCAGCGGGGCCGTCGAACTCGGGGCCGTACGTCCAATCTGGGCCGCCCTCGTCAGAGACATACATCTGCGCGCCGGTTGCTGCCGCGAGTTCGCGCGTGCCAGAAAGGTAATCGGCGTGAATGTGTGTTTCGGTCACCGAGGTGATCTTCATACCGTTCTTCTCGGCGATTGCCAAGTAGACGTCGAGGTCGCGGCGGGGGTCGACCACGAGCGCCTCGCCCTTGGCCTGACAGCCGATGAAGTAGCTCGCCTGGGCGAGGTCTTCGTCATAGATGCGTTCGAGCAGCATGATGCTCCAATCGGGGGTGTTGGTGGTGTGGGTGTGAGCTGAGGGGATACGAGATGCCCGAAAGTATTTGTGGGTACCCGTGGCTACTCGCCGCAGTGGCAGCGGTCTGCCTCAGCCACGCCGTAGAGGGCGTCTTCGATATGTTGGCCGCAGCCAGCCCAGGTCGGCTTCTGGCAATTCGGGCAGGTGACTCGTGCGCACATGGGGTACTCCTTCTAAGTAATGCGTTGTGTAGTGGTGTTGATTGTTGAGTTGTTGAGTGTGATTACGTGGTCGTTCGTGGTTTGAGCTTGACCAGTTGCCACCAAGAGCAGCGGCTCAGCGGTCAGACCCGCGCCCCGTCAGCAAACTCGCCGGCGGTCTCGTCTGCTTCTTGCGCGGCGATCTGTTTTCGCACCTCGCCCATGTCGAGCGCGCGCACCCCTTCGATGACTTGCTCAAGCTGAGGGGCCGCGAGGGCACCCGGCTGCGAAAAGACGATGATGCCGTCGCGAAACACCATCAGGGTAGGGATCGATGTGATGCGAAAGCCCGCTGCGAGCTGCTGCTCGGCCTCAGTGTCGACCTTCGCGAAGGTGATATCTGGGTGGGCTTCACTCGCAGCTTCAAAGACCGGAGCAAACGAGCGGCAGGGCCCGCACCATGCGGCCCAGAAGTCGACGATCAGAATGCCGTCGCTCATGGCCGCTTGCTCGAAGGTATCTAGGGTGAGGTTTTTGGTTGCCATGTGAACAATATACCCCCGGGGGTATTATTTTGTCTAGTCCGGTGTGTTTTGTGATTTCCGGCGCGGCCGGCGCCCCGACCAGCCCATTCGCCAGCGACCCAACCGAAGCCCAGAGGCCCGGCATTTGAAGGCCCAGCGCCCGAGGGCCCGGCACTTGAAGGCCCAGCGCCCGAAGGCCCAGTGCCAAAGGCCCAGCGCCCAAAGGCCCAGCGCCGAAGGCTCAGCGCCCAAACATGCGAGCAAAGAACCCCTTGTTCGCGTTTGCCTCGTCGATCTCTCGCTGGCTGTGCTTGCCCCCGCACCACTGCGAGGCCGGCACTGACTTCTTCACCTGCGAGACGTGCTGGCCACAGCCAGCCCAGGTCATCTTGCCGCATACCTTGCAATTTACTGGCCTGCACATTGTGGTCTCCTCATATTTGCTCTTGCGCTTAGCTTCTTGCCAATTTCACACTCGCGCCAATGATGACGCGCACGCAAAAATACCCTTGGGGGTATCAAAATAATATACCCACGGGGGTATCATTGTCACCATGATCGATAAATCAGTCGAGGCCCAAGACTCACAGCGCAAGATCGAAAACCGCCTCAGGCGGGCGCACGGCCAACTCGCCGCCGTCATCGCAGCCGTCGAAAGCGACGCACCCTGCCGCGACATCGTGCAGCAGCTGAGCGCGGTCTCAAAAGCGATCGACCGCGCAGGCTTTCTCGTCGTGTCGACCGCCCTCAAAGAATGCCTCACCAACCCCGACGGTGAGGGCGAGCTCGACGCCGGTGAGCTTGAGAAACTCTTTCTCTCACTTGCCTAGCACTCGCTAAGGCGGCTCTTCATCTCAGCGTGATACTTTTTAGTGATCAACCCCGCCAGGGGCACGCGAAAGGTGAGGTATGGCCATCGATGCTGCACTCGAAGAGCAGGTGCTCACTTGGATCGAGAACGACCCCGACCCGGCCACACGCAACGAGGCGACCACGCTGCTTCACGCAGCGCAAAGCGGTGACGCCACAGCCCTCACGCAACTGAGCGATGCGTTCTCGGGCCGCCTGAAGTTTGGTACGGCTGGCCTGCGAGCAGAGCTCGGCGCCGGCCCCGCGCGCATGAATCGAGTCGTCGTCTCGCAGACGAGCGCCGGGTTCGCCCAGTTCTTGCTCGAGCGCGCGGCCCGCGGCGAGACCAGCACCCCCCCAAGCATCGTGATCGGCTATGACGGCCGCATCAACTCCGACGTGTTTGCACGCGACACTGCCGAGATCATGGCCGGTGCGGGCATTCGAGTCACGCTACTGCCCAAGGCTATGCCGACCCCAGTCACCGCGTTCGCGGTGAGACACCTGAATGCTTCGGCCGGGGTGATGGTGACGGCGAGCCACAACCCACCCCGAGACAACGGATACAAGGTCTACCTGGGCGACGCCGATGCGGGGTCGCAGATTATTCCGCCGGTTGATGGCGAGATTTCCCAGAAGATCGCCGCAGCCGCCGCAGCGCCACTCGCCAAGCTCGCACGCTCGACCGACTACACCGTCGCGGGCGACGAGGTGCAGCAGGCCTATATCGACAGCGTGACGAAGGCCGTCAGCGAGGGGCTGCCCCGCGACCCAAGCAACGCGGCTCATGCCCTCGCCGCAGATGTGTCGCTCAGCGTCGTATACACCGCGATGCACGGCGTCGGCTCAGAGACGGCGAAGCGCGTCTTCGCGAAGCTCGCGCTGCCCGAGGTGGTACCCGTGCCCGAGCAAGACCAGCCTGACGGGCGATTTCCCACCGTGTCGTTTCCGAACCCCGAAGAGCCTGGTGCGCTCGACCTCGCGTTTCGCACCGCACGCGAGGTGGGGGCCGAGCTCGTCGTTGCGCACGACCCCGACGCAGACCGCCTAGCGATCGCGCTGCCCGACCCCGAGTCACCAGACGGCTACCGCCGCCTGACCGGCAATGAGCTTGGCTTACTGCTTGGGTGGCGCGCCGCCGAGCGAGCAGCAACGCAGGCGCAGCAGCAGGCTCAACAGCAGGGCCAGCAGCAGGGCCAGCAGCAGAGCCAGCCGGCGCGGGGTGCGCTCGCTTGCACCAACGTCTCGTCACCCGCCCTCAGCGCCGTCGCCAGAGCCTACGGCCTCGACTACGCCGAGACGCTCTCGGGCTTCAAATGGGTCTCACGTGTACCCGGCCTCGTCTTCGGCTTCGAAGAGGCCATCGGTTACCTCACCCACCCCGAGGTGATTCGCGACAAAGACGGCATACTTGCCAGTGCCGATGCGATCGCAATGGCCCGCGAAGCAAAGGCGCAGGGCAAGACCCTCTGGCACCTGCTCGACGACGCCAGCATGAGGTTTGGCCACTTCGCGAGCACCCAGGTCGTGGTGCGCCTGGGCGGCATGGCAGAGGCCACGCAGCTCGCGTCAAAGTTGCGCGCGCAACCGCTCACCCAGCTCGGCGGCGTAGCAGTCACCGACTTGCAAGACCTCATGACGCCAGGCAGCGCCGCGGTGCCCGCGAACGTGCTCTGCTACACCCTCGCAGACGGCACTCGCGTCATGATTCGCCCGAGCGGCACCGAGCCGAAACTCAAGGTGTACATCGATACGTTCTCTGACATGGGGTCTCTCGACGAGCGACAGCAGCGCGCCGTGAGCGCGCTCGATACGTTCGAGACGGCTCTGCGCGAATACCTGGCGCATGCGGCTGATTAGTCATGCAGCCAATTGAGTGGCGCTGTGCTGATGCGGCGGCACTGCTGAGCGCCCCGACTGCAACAAGCCACAAGTACACTCGAGGGGTGCTGGGCTTGCGCACCGGCTCGAACGCCTACCCCGGAGCGGCAGTGCTGGGGGCCGAGGCTGCCTGGCGCACCGGCATCGGGCTCGTGTGCTACTTCGCCCCGCACGAAGAGGCAGCGCCCGCACTCGGCCTGCCCACACCCGCTGCGGCGATCCTCGCGAAACGACCAGAGACAGTTTTTTCGCAAGATTTCGACAAGGATCAAGCCCGCTGCGATGCCTGGCTCATCGGTAGCGGCACCGACCCCGCGAGGCGCGGCCCCGCCGAGCAGCAGGCACTGCTTGCCCTGTTGGCAGGCACCGCACCAATCGTTGTCGACGCGGGGGCGCTCGACCTGGTCGCTCAGCACCAGCCACAGGCTGCAACAATCATCACCCCACACCGGGGCGAGTTCAACAGGTTATGGGTGGCGTCAGGGCTCGACCCAGTTGGCCTTACTGAGCGGGAGACCGCAGAGCTGGCCCCGATGCTCGCCTCAACACTCAATGCAACCGTGCTGCTGAAAGGCGCTATCACCGTGGCCGCTGCCCCCTCAGGCGAGGTCTACGCCTACGGGCCGGCCACCCCATGGCTGGCAACAGCCGGAACAGGCGACGTGCTTGCCGGCATTTTGGGCGCGCTCGCCACAACCCACGCACTTCGGGCGCGTAGTGACGGCCCCCTGCTCGCTCAACTCGGGGTGACCGCAGCGCTATTGCATGACACCGCCGCCCGTCTCGCGTCTGGTGACCCCAAAGCACACGGTGAGGGCGCAGCAATCACCGCATTCGACGTTGCAGAAAAGTTGCCACGGGCAGTTCAACTGGTGAGATCGGAGATCTCTTGAGCTTAGAAGAAACGTCATACGAGGTCATTGCGGGCCCATCACTCGAGTCGCTGATCGCCGAAATTGAGGCGACATTCGACAGCGGTGATCATGCGAGTGCAGGTCAGCTCATCAAACGCAACCTCATCGAAGCGTGGTTTGGGTTTCGGCCAGAGCACCTGCGCCAGATGCTCAGCACCATTGCGAACTCAAATATGGCAAGCAGACCATTTGCCGTCGGCATGATGAATTTTTTCGCCGCATCAGCGGGCTCTGGTGATGATGACGGCAGCGCCCTTGCTGCGCTGAGTGACCAGACTGTCATGAGTCCAGTCTTTTCACAGATCGCAAAGGCAACAGCGCTGCGCATCAGTGGTCGCAGCCTAGATGCATTGCGCCAGTTCGACAGACTCGACCCAGGTTCTCAGACAGTGCAGACCGTGTTTGACACACAGGGCGGGTGGCAGCTGTTGCTCGCCGTACAATCCGGCGTCACCGCGATGCTCGCCGGCGAATTTTCGCGAGCACTGACCCATTTTGACGCCGCAAAGCTACACCCACTGCGGGGTTCGCTCGTATTTCTCACGAGAGATGCGTACATTAAGTCGGCCGTGATTCACTGCACTTTCGGTGACGTCAAGACCGCGCGCAGAGACCTTGCGCAGGCTTCACGGCTACCCCGAAGCACGAGCTGGGTAGAACCGCTTATCGATGCCGAAGCCGCGATGGTCGAGGCGCTACTCTCAGCAGACTCTGCTGAAGCAATCAACCTATTTCTCGACATTCCGCTTCGAGACGTTGGCGAGCTTTGGCCGTTTTACGTGGTGATCATGCACCGAATCTATCGCCGAGCTGATCGTTTGCACGAGTTCAATTCACATCTCAGCAAACTCGAGCAGCTCTCATTTCCGTACGAAAAAGGCGTGGGGTTTGCTGGCAGTGTGTTTCGACTCACCCGCGTGGCGTTGAGCATCGACCTACAAGATTTTGAGGCTGCACGTCGGCTTGTGAGCGAAACAGACGACTCGTTCATGGGCAGCAAAATACTGTCAGCGGCCATAGACCTGTACGACGGCCAGCCGCAACGAGCAATTGACTCCGTCTTACGATTTTCGCTGCACTCAAATGCACTTCGCCAATGCGAACTCTGGCAACAGTTCATTCTCGCGCATGCGTATGTTTCGCTCGACCGCCCCGACGAGGCGCGCGTCTGCCTGCAAGCCACGGCGCAGCGCTGCGGCCCGATTCTCGCGAGCGACCTTGAGTTTATTTCACCCGAACTCAACGATTTTGCGTCAGCCACCACCGGTTGGCCTCACCATGCCATGCCGAGAGCACGGGCCGCTGACACACCGCTCAAAGAACAACCTGCAGGTCTGACTAGTCGAGAACGCGAAATTCTTCGCCTACTCGCGCGCGGCACATCGCGCACTGAAATCGCAGAAGAACTCTTCATCAGCATCAATACGTTGAAAACCCACCTCAAAGCCATCTATAAAAAGATGGGGGTCAGCAACCGTGATGCTGCACTGCTGCGGGCAAAGAGCGAGGGCTGGCTGTTCTGATTGGCAAGTTAACGCCCGCCTAGCGGCGCAATGCAGAAGCCAAAATAAGGTGCCGCGAACGAGAGCGAGTCGGAAGATCTCTCGTTCGCGCGAAGCAAGCAGCGACAAGGTTGGGGGTTACCGCTACCCACTCCAGACGTGCCGGCGACAGGTTTCTTCCAAACCACTGTGTGCCTGCAGTCATCTTCAGGCTATGCATCTCACCGAGTCGCCTCTTGCATACAGATTGATAATCACCCGCTTCAGCGCACAAGATCACCCTCTGCAGGGTTCAGTAGTGTTCAGCAGGGTTCAGCAGGGTTCAGCAAAATCGGCAACCCGAGCGTTCGGTCTAGGCCTGTCGCGATCCACGAAGCGGTCAATAGCAGCACCCGGCAAATAAAGTTGAACCACAACAGCACACCGATGAACAGCGCGAACGAGGTCAGCAACGGGTTGCTGGTGGCCCCGCCGAGCAGCGCTGCACCGAGCACTTTCAAGCCTAAGAGAGTGAGCCCACCCAGCGAGCAACCGACAATAAGCCTGAGCCTCGACACACGCACCTCGGCAAGAAAACGGTGCATTGCCATCAGCATGAGCACATCAAACACATACATCGCCGCATAGCGGGTGAAGGTGCCCATGGTGCCAAACAGCCAGGTGTCTTGCCGCCAACCAAGCACACCGAATATCGCATCAACGAGGTTCGAACTCAGCACAGTCAGTGCCGCCGAAATCAAAATAGCTGCCCCAAAGAGCATGGCCAACACGAAGTCACGCAGTTTCAGCAGCACTGCGTTGCGATACTGCTTCACATCGAGCCCAAAAATGATTCTGATCGAGCGCCGCGTGCCTGTAAACCAGTTGATCGCAACCCACAGCAACGACACCGCGGCAACCACACCCGTCCAGCTGAGAATAGACGCTGACAGCAGCACATCAACGTCTACGAGACCACCCTCGCCCGCCCCGATCAGGCCAGGCACAAATGTATTGAGCTGTTCGATGAGGGTGTTCAGCAGTTCGACCCGCCCCGACAGCATGATGCCAAAAATGCCAAACCCCACCCACAGGGCCGCAAACACCGCAAACAGCGCCTGATAACTCATGCCCGCCGAAAGCACGCTGCCGCCGACGTCTGTGAAGTGTGAGAACGTGCGGTACGGACGGGTGCGCTGTGCCCACTGCCAGAGCTCGCGGGCACGTTCAATCATGCTTCGAGTGTAGCGAAGGGGTGAGCAGGCAACGAAAAGCGCGGGGTGTCAGCAAACTAGCCGACGCCCCGCGCTTTTCGTAATCGAACGCTGTCGCGCTACTTTGTCTTGCCCGAAATGATCGCGGCCTTGACCTCGGCGATCGCCTTCGTCACCTGGATGCCGCGGGGGCATGCGTCGGTGCAGTTGAAGGTGGTGCGGCAGCGCCACACGCCCTCGGTGTCGTTCAGAATGTCGAGGCGCACCTGAGCCTGGTCGTCGCGCGAGTCGAAGATGAAGCGGTGCGCATTCACGATGGCAGCGGGGCCGAAGTACTGACCGTCGGTCCAGAACACGGGGCACGAGGTGGTGCAGGCCGCGCACAGGATGCACTTCGTGGTGTCGTCGAAGCGCTCGCGGTCTTCGATCGACTGCACGCGCTCCTTGCCCGCCTCGGGCTTCGAGTCGGCGACGAGGAACGGGTTCACCGCGCGGTATGCCGCGAAGAAAGGCTCCATGTCGACGATGAGATCCTTCTCGAGGGGCAGGCCCTTGATCGCCTCAACGTAGATCGGCTTCGAGATGTCGAGATCTTTCACCAGCGTCTTGCAGGCGAGACGGTTGCGCCCGTTGATGCGCATCGCGTCGCTGCCGCAAATGCCGTGCGCGCACGAGCGGCGGAAGCTGAGCGAACCGTCCTGATCCCACTTGATGCGGTGCAGCGCGTCGAGGATGCGGTCGGTCGGGTACATCGGAACGTCGAAGTCCTCCCAGTACGCCTCGCGGCCCGACTCGGGATCGTAGCGGCGCACCAGCAGGGTGACGTTGAACGGCTGAATGCCAGCCTCTTCCGAGGGGTTTCCGGGCGAACTGGAGGTCACGGTCGCGCTCATTCTTAGTACTTCCTCTCCAGCGGCGGGTAGTTCAACTCGCCCTTCTCGTTCTTGGTGAACACGACGGGCTTCCAGTCGAGCCTGATGTGGTCTTCGGCGTCGGCAGAGTGCGGATCGCCCACGAGGTACGCCATGGTGTGCTTCATGTAGTTCTCGTCGTCACGGTTCGGGTAGTCGTCGCGCATGTGGCCGCCACGGCTCTCCTTACGGTTACGAGCGGCGAAGACGAGCACCTCGGCGAGGTCGAGCAGGAAGCCGAGCTCGATCGCCTCGAGCAGGTCGGTGTTGTAGCGACGGCCGCGATCCTGGATGCCGATGTGCTTGTAGCGCTCGCGCAGGTTGTGGATCACGCCGAGCACCTCGGTCAGCGACTCCTCCGTGCGGAACACCTGGGCGCCACGGTCCATCGCCTCCTGCAATTCCTTACGGATTTCTGCGACGCTCTCGGTGCCTGCGCTCGTGCGCACCTGCTCGACGAGCTCGCGAACCTCTTTCGAGGGGTCTGCGGGCAGCTCGACGAACGAGGCGGTCTGCGCGTAGTCGGCAGCGTTGTTGCCGCTGCGCTTGCCGAACACGTTGATGTCGAGCAGCGAGTTTGTGCCGAGGCGGTTCGAGCCGTGCACCGAAACGCACGCGCACTCGCCCGCGGCGTAGAGGCCGGGCACGATGGTGTCGTTGTCCATCAGCACCTCGGCGTTGTTGTTCGTCGGGATGCCGCCCATCGCGTAGTGCGCGGTCGGGAACACGGGCACAGGCTCGGTGACGGGATCGACGCCGAGGTAGGTTCGGGCAAACTCGGTGATGTCGGGCAGCTTCGTCTCGAGCACCTCAGCACCGAGGTGGGTGCAGTCGAGGTAGACGTAGTCCTTGTGCGGGCCGGCGCCGCGGCCATCGAGCACTTCTTGCACCATGCATCGAGCGACGATGTCGCGCGGGGCGAGGTCTTTAATCGTGGGCGCGTAGCGCTCCATGAAACGCTCGCCGCTTGCGTTGCGAAGGATCGCGCCCTCGCCGCGAGCACCCTCGGTCAGCAGAATGCCGAGACCGGCAAGGCCCGTCGGGTGGAACTGGTAGAACTCGATGTCTTCGAGCGGCAGGCCCTTGCGCCACACGATGCCGACGCCGTCGCCGGTAAGGGTGTGCGCGTTCGAGGTCGTCTTGAAGATCTTGCCGAAGCCGCCGGTGGCGAAGACGATCGACTTCGCCTGGAAGACGTGCAGGTCGCCGGTTGCCAGCTCGTAGGCCACCACGCCCGAGGGCTTGCGATCCTTGCCCTCGCCTGTCATGACGAGATCGAGCACGTAGTACTCGTTGTAGAAGTTGACGCCGAGCTTGACGCAGTTCTGGAACAGCGTCTGCAGAATCATGTGGCCGGTGCGGTCGGCAGCGTAGCAGGCGCGGCGAACCGGGGCCTTGCCGTGGTCGCGAGTGTGACCGCCGAAGCGGCGCTGGTCGATCTTGCCCTCAGGGGTGCGGTTGAACGGCAGACCCATGTTCTCGAGATCGATGACTGCGTCGATCGCTTCTTTCGCGAGAATCTCTGCGGCATCCTGGTCAACGAGGTAGTCGCCACCCTTGACCGTGTCAAAGGTGTGCCACTCCCAGTTGTCCTCCTCGACGTTGGCGAGCGCCGCTGCCATGCCGCCCTGAGCCGCGCCGGTGTGCGAACGCGTCGGGTAGAGCTTGGTGATAACGGCGGTCTTGGCCTTGGGTCCCGCCTCGATCGCGGCGCGCATACCCGCGCCGCCTGCTCCGACGATGACAACGTCGAACTGGTGATAGGTGACGCCGTCTTTGACGGTCACTTCCTCGCCCTCATGGGTGTTGGTAGTCACGGGTTTGCTACTCCTTCAGAAGAAACGTAGATCAGCTCAGGCCACGCAGAACGAGGCGACCAAGTCGGGGAACTCGTCGGCGCCGAGGCACGGATCGAAGGTCAGCACCACGAGGGTACCGAGCAGGATCAGCAGCGCGGCCGAGAGGAAGAGTGCGACCTTGAGGCCCTTCGCCAGTGCGGGGCGGCTCACGTAGTCGTTCACGATCGTGCGCATGCCGTTCGCACCGTGGATCAGCGCGAGCCAGAGCAGGAGAATGTCCCAGACCTGCCAGAACGGGTTTGCGAGCTTGCCACCGACGAAGCCGAAGTCGATCGCCGAGATGCCGTCGCCCACCATCAGGTTCGAGAAGAGGTGGCCGAAGATCAGCACGACGAGCAGCACGCCCGAGGCGCGCATGTAGATCCAGCCCCACTTCTCCCAGTTGGTGCGCTTCTTCGCGGGGGTCTGCGAGCGGGGGTTTTCGATAGTCATAGTCATCTCTGTAACTCCTCGCCCTTAGTGACCGAACACGTTCATCAGGTGGCGCGGCGCGAAGCCGAGCATCACAACAACCCAGAGGGCGATCACGATCCAGAACATGGCGCGCTGGTACTTGGTGCCCTTGCTCCAGTAATCGACGAGGATGATGCGCAGGCCGTTGAGCGCGTGGAACGCGATCGCGCCCACAAGCGCGGTCTCACCAAGGCCCATGATCGGGTTCTTGTAGGTGCCCATGACGGCGTTGTAGGCCTCGGGGCTCACGCGAATGAGCGCCGTGTCGAGCACGTGCACGAGCAGAAAGAAGAAGATGGCAACACCGGTGATGCGATGGAGCACCCACGACCACATTCCCTCATTGCCGCGATAGAGCGTGCCGCCTGGGCGACTCTTCTTCGCGACCGCGGGCGTCGCCTGTGCGGGCGTAGCTGACACGAGCATCCTCCTTGGATCGGGTTGCACCGGAATTCGATATCCGAAAAGCGAGGATCACAGTCACGCGCGCACGCCTGAGCTGGGAACCTGCCGCGAATCTATTATGTCACTCTTCCAAGCGCTTCCCGCGCCACCCGCCACTCATGGCTTTTTCGTCGACATGCACCTCCCACGGCTATCCCCACCCGCTTCCTCACCTGCGCAGACAGAAGGTAAGTGTCGCTTCACTCCGAGCAAAGAGACACTTACCGCCCGTCTCCGCCGAGCGACTGCGAGAAAAACTCACGGGTAGGCTTGAACGCATGAACGAACACACGGCGATGGATCGCTTCACCTGCGTGATTCCGGCGGGTGGCGCTGGCTCGCGGTTGTGGCCGCTCTCGCGAGCCAACGCCCCGAAGTTTCTGCTCGATCTCACTGGCAGCGGCAACTCGCTACTGCGCACCACTTGGGATCGCCTCACCCCGCTCGTTCCAGCCGAACGCATCATGGTCGTTACCGGCTCGGCTCATCGAGAGTCAGTCGAGCGGCAGCTCCCGGAGATCGGTGCCGATAACCTCGTTATCGAGACCGAGCCAAAGGACTCGTCTGCGGCAATCGGTCTCGCGGCGGCCCTGCTCGAGTTGCGAGATCCGGAGGCCATTCTCGGTTCTTTCGCCGCCGACCACGTGATTCGCGGCAGCGTGCTCTTTCAGCGCGCGGTGCGCACTGCGGTGCAGGCGGCAGACCAGGGCTACATCGCGACGATCGGCATTCATCCCGCGTTTCCCGCCACAGGTTTCGGATACATCGCGTGCGGGCAGGCCCGTGGCGACCTCGCGCCCTTCGACGTGTACGACGTGACAGAGTTCGTCGAGAAACCAGACGAGGCGACGGCGACCGAGTACTTGCAGCAAGGCGGGTATCTCTGGAACGCCGGCATGTTCATTGCAAAGGCGAGCGTGCTGCTCGAGCAGATGGCGCTTGCGCAGCCCGAGATGGTGGCCTCGCTGCGCGAGATCGCGGCCGCCTGGGGCACCGACCGCGCCGCCGAGGTGCGCGAGCGCCTGTGGCCCGCGCTGCCCAAGGTCGCCATCGACTACACCGTCGCAGAGCCAGCCGCTGAAGCCGGCCGCATGGTGTGCGTGACGGCGCACTTCGAGTGGGACGATGTGGGCGACTTCGCGAGCGTCGCGAATCTGCTTTCGCGCGGGCGCGCGGGCGACCTTGCCGTGCTCGGCGACGGGGCACAGGTGCTCAGCGACCGCTCGAGCGGCATCGTCGTCAGTGAGAGCGACCGACTCGTCGCCCTCGTCGGCATGCAAGACATCGTGGTCGTCGATACGGCAGACGTATTGCTCGTCACGTCAAAGCAGCACGCGCAAGACGTCAAGGGTCTCGTCGAGCGCATGAAGGGGCGGGGCGGTAAACACCTGCTCTAGAAGCAGCTCGTCTCTCGCCTGGTTGTTGGAATTTCCAATAACGACAGCCGAGAAAGGGATCAGGGCATCGGCCGCGAGTCGACCGCTCCGAGACCGCCGTTGCGCGACGCATGCAGCCAGGCGAGCGTCGCCGCCGCGATCAGGCACGCGGCGATCATTGCGACGGTGCCGCCCCAACCGGCAGCGGCAAACGCAAGACCTCCGGCCCAGCCGAGCATTGTCGACCCCGTGTAATAGGCGAGGTTGTAGAGCGACGGCGCGAAGCTCGTCGCGTTCGGGCCAGCGCGCCGGCTGACCAGCGTCAGAGCGATCGAGTGCGCGCTGAAGAAGCCGATCGTGAACAGCACCAGGCCCGCGATGATGGCGATCAGCCACGGCAGCAGCGTCAGGCCGAGCCCGGCAAGCATCGAGGTGATGCCCAACACGAGCACGCCGACGGGAGGGATCCTCGCCGTAAAACCCCAGGCCTGTCGAGACGCGAATGCGCCAGCCAGATACGCGAGAAACAACCATGACACCTGGGTGAGGGTCAGCCCGAACGGCGCCTGCTGCAGCCTGAACGCAAGGTAGTTGTAGGCGGCGACAAACCCACCCATCAGCAGGAAGGCTTGCAGCACCATGACCATCACGGCCGGGT
>Ga0209460_1001499_pt1 | contig 13218 bp, 10 predicted proteins | sample EBPBio132013_DNA_FD_185868 | JGI IMG/M metagenome (GOLD analysis project Ga0209460, IMG submission 185868) | Wastewater treatment Type I Accumulibacter community from EBPR Bioreactor in Madison, WI, USA - Reactor 2_5/13/2013_ DNA (SPAdes)... | ecosystem: Engineered > Bioreactor > EBPR >...
AAGGCTGCTGGCAAGACCTTTATCGACAACCTTAAGCTGTTCTCGCACCTTGCGAATGTGGGTGATGCGCGTTCACTGGCTATTCATCCGGCAACCACCACCCACAGCCAATTGAACGCTGAAGAACAGGCGATCACGGGTGTGAGCGATGACTACGTTCGTTTGGCAGTCGGTTTGGAAGACATCAACGACATTCTGTGGGATCTCGATCAAGCACTGGCGATCTCGCAGGGTGTAACCGTTCACGCAGTCAGCTAAACCAACCCCCTCCCCAACCCTCCCCCGTAAACAGTGGAGGGAGTAGCACGGTGAGGTATGAGGCATAAGAGGGCGATCTCATCGGTCGCCCTTATAGGATCGAAGGTTCGTAGCAGCGGCTTATCCCGCCAAAAGTTGATAAGGCCAGTTTGCAGGACTGCAAAGAGACGTTGCAAAATAAGCGCCATCATCAACAAAGATAAGCCAGTAGAGGTTGAGCAATGATATTTCAGGACGACACAGATACCTACGAAGATTTTGAAAGTCTGGCTTTACGCTGGCGCGGGGAGCGTTTCGGCTCGGTGGGGATTGTGCAGAAGCAGTTCATCACCTTTAACAACACGCTGAACCTCCGCAGCGGGCAAACCTTGGAAGGCTTTACGCTCGCCTACGAAACCTATGGAACACTCAATGAAGATCGTTCGAACGCGGTATTGATCTGCCACGCGCTTTCCGGCGACTCGCACGCTGCCGGTTTTTATACAGGCGAAAAAGGTGAGAAACCGGGTTGGTGGGATCATTCCATCGGCTCCGGCAAGATGTTCGACACCGACAAGCTGTTCGTCATCTGCTCAAACGTCATCAGCGGTTGTCAGGGCAGCACCGGCCCATCATCTATCGCGCCGGATGGCAAGCCCTACGGGATGCGCTTCCCGTTTATCACCGTGAGCGACATGGTAGCAGCACAGCGTTACTTGATTGATTATCTCGGCATCGACAAGCTGTTCAGCGTCGCGGGTGGCAGCATGGGCGGAATGCAAGCGCTCCAATGGGCGGTTGATTTCCCTGAGCGCGTGGGGTCAGTGTTATTCCTCGCCAGCACACCACGCGCCTCGACGCAAAATATTGCCTTCAACGAAATCGGGCGGCAGGCCATTTATGCTGACCCGAACTGGAAATTTGGTAATTACTACGGTGGCGCGATACCCGCCGCAGGGTTATCAGTGGCGCGGATGGTCGGGCATATCACCTACATGAGCGAGAAGTCGTTGGAGGAAAAGTTCGGGCGGCGCACCCAAAAAGGCAGTGAACTGAGTTACCACTTTAAGACTGACTTTTCGGTTGAAGCGTATCTCAAGCATCAAGGCGAACGGTTTGTCGAACGATTTGACCCGAACAGCTACCTCTATATCACCAAAGCGCTGGATTACTACGATGTCGCTGATGGTTATCACTCGATGAATGAAGCGCTTAAGCGGACGCAGTGTCCGTTCCTCGTGCTGACGATTTCGAGCGATTGGCTGTATACCGCCGCGCAGGGCATCGAGTTGGTGAACGTGCTGCGGGATCTCCAGCGGGAAGTCGAATACCGGCATGTCGAAGCGTCATTTGGACACGACTCGTTTTTGGTCGAGGTCGAAACCATGACCACCATCGTCGGCGGTTACATCGACCGTTTGCTGGAAAAGCAGCCTAAGAAAAGCGAAGGTTTACGTTTAGAAACCGCTGAACACTAAGTTTACCCCTCCCTAACCCACATCAGCACGTTCGCAGGCTCACTCCGCTGATAGCCCGTAAACGGTGGAGGGAACAATAAAGAGGGCTAATGATTACAAGTTGAATACGTCCCGGTAGCCAAACGGTAAGGCGACGCACTGCAAATGCGTTAATAGTGGGTTCAATTCCCATCCGGGACTCTCACCTCATCACCCTTGCCCGCCTCACGTATACAGGGGCGGGAACCAACAAGTGTGGAGGGGATGCACCAAATTTGGGCTACAGAAGCATGTTTGAGGAGACAAGATGACCAGTATCAAAATCCCGACCCCGCTGCGCATTTACACCGCTAACCAAGCGCAGGTCAACGTCAGCGGCGAAACGGTCGGCGCGGCCTTAAACGACCTCGTGACGCAGCACCCGGAACTGCGTCAGCACCTGTTTAACGGCAGCGAACTTCGTAATTTCGTCAACGTGTTTATCGACGACGAGGACATCCGCTTTTTGGATGGCCTGAAAACCGAAATCACGGAGGGCGACAGTCTGCGTATTATCCCCAGCATCGCCGGGGGCGTTTCGTAATCGTCAAACCCATTTAACTCTTTGGAGCGTGTGTCGTGGCAGCGTTAACCCTCCGTAAAGTCGATCATTCCGGCCTCAAAGTCGGTCAGGCATCCACCATCATCTTGTTGATTGTGGCATTCGTGCTAAACAGTACGCTGCTCGTCGCCTTCGTGGCGCTGGCGCAGTTGCTCGGCGCGTTGAATGTCCCTTTCGCCCCGTATCGCTTGTTCTACCAGAATGTGCTGAAGCCCAGCGGTTTGGTCAAGCCAAACGTGATTGACGACAACCCTGAGCCGCATCGATTCGCCTTTTTGGTGGGTTCGATCTTTAATGGCGTAGCCACACTCGCGCTGCTGGCGAATGTGCCAACAGTAGCGTGGGTGTTGGTCGGTATCGTCATCGCACTGGCGAACCTGAACTTCTGGCTGAACATCTGCGTAGGCTGCCTGATGTACTATCAACTGAATCGTTTGGGCGTACCGGGTTTCACACAAGCACCGATCAGCAGCACGTAGTAGCACGGGGATACGGCGATGATTGAACGTCTGCAAATCGCGATTGGGTTAGCCATTATTGGGTTCTTGGCATATCAACTGCTGCGGCGGTATCATATCCATAAAACAGCGGCAGCCAGCAGCCATGACCCAATCTTGAGTGACCTAAAGCCGGGTGTGCCTGCCATTATTTACTTCACGACACCGGGCTGCGTCCCTTGTGTGACGCAGCAGCAGCCAGCGCTAATGCGGTTACAGACCGAACTCGGCGAGGATATTCAGGTACTTCAGATTGACGCAAGTGAAAACAGCGAGGTTGCTGATCGCTGGGGCGTATTTTCGGCACCCACTACGTTCATCCTTGACCCAAAGTGGCAAGTGCGGGACGTGAACTACGGGGTGGCGGATGCGCCTAAACTTATTCGTCAGTTGAACGCCCTGAGAGTCAATCATTGAATGATGTAACCCGGCAAGAAAAGCATCCCGACTTCATCGTTGTTTCCGAAGATCCGTTTAATGGCAGTGCGCCGATGGCGTTTCTGGTGCAGGAATTTGTCACGCCGAACGACACCTTTTTCGCACGCAACCACGGCACGATACCGGATGTCGACATCGACACCTTCCGGCTGACGGTCGAGGGGATGGTCAAGCAGCCAATCAGCTTATCGTTTAGCGAACTGATCGGACGCTTCCCCAAGACGGAGGTGATGACCACCCTCCAATGTGCGGGCAACCGGCGGCAGGAACTCATGACCGTCGCGCCCATACCGAACGAGCTGCCGTGGGGCGGCGGCGCGATCAGCAACGCGACGTGGGCAGGCATCCGTTTGCGGGATGTCTTAATCGCGGCGGGGGTTGACCGCAAAGCACGACACACGGCTTTCACGGGCTTAGATCAGGTGCAGCGGTTAGGGCAGACGTTCGGCTTCGGTGGGTCAATCCCGCTGGATAAAGCGCTGCTGCCGGAAACCATTCTGGCTTACGAGATGAACGGCGAACCACTGAGCAACCTACACGGCTACCCGCTGCGAGTGATCGTCCCCGGCTACATCGGTGCGCGCAGCGTGAAGTGGGTGACGAACATCACGATACAGATGCAGCCTTCGCAGAATTACTTTCAGCAGCGGGCATATAAACTGTTCCCGCCGGAAGTTGGGCCGGATAATGTGAAGTGGGAAGACGGCATCATGCTCGGCGAAAATTCGCTGAACGCGGTCATCTGTTTTCCGGCAGATGACGAGGGCGTGCCGCTAGGCCAGTTCAGTGTGATGGGCTACGCGCTGGGCGACGGCCATCACTTAGTCGAGCGGGTGGAAGTGAGCAGCGATGACGGCAAAACATGGTCGCAGGCATCCTTCCTGACCGAGAATAATGACCTGTGGGCGTGGAAGTTGTGGGAAGCGCAGGTGGAGATCACGCCGCTGACGACCACCATTATCGCACGGGCGACCGATACGGCAGGCAACTCGCAGCCGCAGGATACGCAAGAAATATGGAACTTTAAAGGCTATGCCAATAACGCATGGCATAAGGTTAACGTGACGGTGACGTAAGAAAGCCGCCACACGCCAGCACAGATGAAGATACACATTATTGATAATTCAGGCAGCCATCTAAGGCGATATAAGAAAGGCTTTGTAATGCAACCGATTGTGGATGCGGTTAGCGAACTGACAAATGATGAAATCCGGCGCTACAGCCGCCACCTGATTATGCCGGAAGTGGGCATCGAGGGGCAGAAGAAGCTGAAGGCCGCCAGTGTACTGCTGATCGGTACGGGCGGGTTGGGCAGCCCGTTGGCGCTGTACCTTGCGGCGGCGGGTATCGGGCGCATCGGCCTCGTGGATTACGATGTGGTCGACGAAACCAACCTCCAACGGCAGGTGATTCACGGGCAAAGCAGCGTCGGCGTGTTGAAGATCGACAGCGCCGAAGCCAAGATGAAGGACATCAACCCGTACTTGCAGGTGGATAAGTACAACGTGCCGCTGACCTCGGAAAATGCCGTCGAACTGTTTACGCCCTACGACGTGATTATCGACGGCACGGATAACTTCCCCACCCGCTACCTTGTGAACGATGCCTGCGTGAAGCTCGGCAAGCCAAACGTCTACGGTAGCATCTTCCGCTTCGAGGGGCAGTTGAGCGTATTCTACGCCAAAGAAGGCCCGTGCTACCGCTGTATGTTCCCCACCCCGCCCCCACCCGGCCTTGTGCCGAGCTGCGCGGAAGGTGGCGTACTCGGTATTCTGCCGGGGACGATTGGTACGATGCAAGCGACTGAAGCCATTAAGTTGATCTTGGGCATCGGCGAACCGATGATCGGCAAGATGCTGCTGTACGATGCACTCGAAATGAGCTTTACTAAACTGAAGGTTCGCAAAGACCCGAACTGCCCCGTGTGCGGTATTCCGCATGAGCAGGTGCAGCTCATCGACTACGAAATGTTTTGCGGGATGCCCGCGCATGACCGCAGCGACTACAAGGCCAGCACGAACGGTACCGAGAAGAAAGAAATCTTATCTGAAATCAGCGTCAAAGAACTCAAGGCACGTATCGACAGCGGCGAAAACGTGACGATTGTCGATGTGCGCGACCCGCACGAATGGGAAATCAGTGCGCTTGAAGGTTCGCTGCGTATCCCCAAGGGCAAGATCGAAGCGGCCAAGAATGATGTCCTCGCGGGACGCAAAACGGCTGACATGACCGTACTGGCGCAAATCCCCACCGAAGGCGAAGTCATCTTCCAATGCCGTTCGGGCAAGCGCAGCGCCGACTCGATTAAGTTCTTGCAGGAAGTTGGCTACAACAACACGCTCGTCAACCTCAAGGGCGGCATTCTAGCGTGGGCGGATGAAATCGACCCGTCGATGCCGAAGTATTAGCCACAAGTTGCACGTTTCAAGCAGCAAGTTCTAAGATAGAGGGCAGACACAAGGTCTGCTCTTTTTATTTCTTAATAAGCGAGTCGCTATGAAGATGAACTTTGACTTTACGGGTAAAACGGCGATTGTTACCGGCGCGGCGCATGGCTTCGGTCGGGCAATCAGTATGGTGCTGGCGGAACATGGCGCACACGTCTGGATCGTAGACGTGATTGAGGATGAACTGCATGAAACCGACCGCCTGTGTGAAGAACTCGGCGCACGGTCGGAAGCGCGGGTGGTGGACATCACCAACCCCGACGCGGTGAAAGCGCTGGTCGATGAAATCCTACTGTCGAGCAATCAAGTTGATATTCTGGTGAACAACGCCGGTGGGGTTTTGGGGCAAGTTGGTCGCCCGCTGGAAACCGTGACACCCGCCGAATGGAACGCGATCTTCGCCGTGAACGTCAGCGGTGCGTTCTACCTCAGCCAAGCGGTCGCACCGGGTATGAAAGCCGCCAAAGCTGGTCGCATCGTCAACATTTCCAGCGGCGCGGGTCTTACCATCAGCCTCACCGGTATTCAAGCCTATGCCGCCGCCAAAGCCGCGCTCATCAGCCTCACCCGCCAATTGGGGCATGAACTCGGCGCGTGGGGCATCACCGTCAACTGCATCGCCCCCGGCTTCGTGCGTTCCAACGCCAACACCGAACGCCAGTGGGAGTCCTATGGTGCGGATGGGCAGCAGGCGCTGGTCGACAGCATCGCCCTCAAAAAACTCGGCACACCGGAGGACATCGCGGCTGGCGTGTTGTTCTTTGCATCTGAACACGCCGGTTGGATTACCGGACAAACGATTGCGATTGATGGCGGGAAATAGGCCCTCACCCCTATCCCTTTTCCCTCATGGCGAGGGGAATTAAACCGCTAAATCGCTGTGCCGATAATGTCCCACAGCACAATTTCCGGCGGACACATAAATCGTGCGCGGGGTGCGCCCAAACCTTCCAGCCCGACTCCGCGTGCGGTATACAATGTCGTCCTACCCAACTCGTAACGCCCCATGATGAAGCGGTTGCCGAGGTGACTGCTGGAAAAAATCGCACCGATCAATGGCAGCCGGATTTGCCCGCCGTGTGTATGCCCACACAGGTACAGGTCAACGCCGAGTTCGTTGGCCTCCGGCGCGACATCCGGCGGGTGCATCAGCAGCACATGGAGACCTTTCGGCGGCGCGGACATCATCATCTTCTTGAGTATATCCCGGTCACGCTTCATATCGTGCGTGACAACTAAGCCCAAGAAATTCAGTGCGCCTGCCGGTGTCTGAAGGCTGATCCACTGGTTTGGCAGCAGTTTGAGGTTATCCAGATCTTTGGTGAAGGCTTGCACCCGTTCCAGCGGCTCGACCAGCGGCGTACCCGAAACACAGTACACACCCAGCGGCGCGTGCCACTGGCTGATGAGCGTCCGAATATCACTTTCCGAACGTGGGTCGTTCGTATTCGACAGGTTAACAAAATCACCCGTAAATACAATCACATCCGGCTTGAGTTCAGCAATCACTTTATTCAGGTGCCGTTCACGCGGGCCAATGCGCTCGACATGAATATCCCCGATTTGCAGCAGGCGAATAGTCGGCGCGTCAGCCTTGAGCTTCAACGTCTGGTATTTCTGGCGCGTCACGCCCAGACGAAACGGCTCTACCCACGTCGAGTAATAGACAATTGCCGTCATCACCAGCAGTACACCTACCGGCAGCCACCACGGCACGCTGAACAACCCTAGCACCACCAGCACCGCCGCCGAAACAATCGCCAGTGCGATCACCGTCGGGCGGTCGGGGCCAAAGCTGCGCCCGGTGCGCTGCAAGCCAATTAACCCTGCCCAATTCACCCCAATCGCGGTGATAAATGTCAGCAGTACGCCTAGGCCAATCCACCCAAATGGCAGCCAGACAACGGCAACTAACGCGGCGTTGAATGTGATGATCGCTACCACTAACCAAATAGGCATCGCCTGCAATCGGTTGGTATTAACCAGCAGCGTATGCAGCGGGGTATGTTCTAAAGGATCAACGTAGGGGGCAGGGCTTTTTGCAGACATAGACTCACTCACGGGTGAATAAAAGAAAGCATTAGTATAACGTTGGTCGCTAGTTGGAGAAACGCCTAAGGGGCTTTCACGGCTGCGGGAATATCGACAATGAAGCGGCTGCCGACCCCCGGCACACTCTCCACCGTGATGTCACCCTTGTGGGCGCGCACAATATCCCGTGCGATGCTCAAGCCCAAGCCCGTGCCTTTGGTCTTTTCGCTTACCCGGAAGAACGGCTTAAACAGGTTCGGCAGCAAGGCGGCGGGTACGCCAATCCCCGTATCTTGGATCGTCAGCCGGATATGCTCCTCGCCATTCTGCGCCGTGACCAGTTCCGTCGAGGCGCTCACTTGCCCACCTTCGGGCGTGTAGTGGATAGCGTTCATCGTCAGGTTGGTGATGACCTGTATCATCCGCTCCGGGTCAACCATACTCATCAGCGGTGTATCCGGTAGGGTTGAAAGCAGGTTGATATGCTTCTTATCGGCTTCCGGCACTTGCAGGTTCACCACTTGGCTCACCAAACCGCGTATATCCATCAACTTCGGTTCCAGCGGGATCACACCCCGTTCGAAGCGCGAGTGATCGAGCAAATCTTCGACCAGTGTCCGCATCCGCCGCGCCACCTCATCCAGCACCTGTAAGTGGGTTTCCAGTGCTTCCGGCTGGCGGCGAATGAGATACAAGCGGGTGGTCAGGTTGGTGATGGGTGTCCGCAGTTCGTGGGAGGCGTTCGCCACGAACAACGATTTTTGCTGCTCCAGCGCCTTTTCTTGGCTCACATCGCGCAAGATGGTGACGGTACCAATCGGGCTGCCGTCGTGGTTATCAATTCGTGTCAAGATCATGTGGGCATCAAAGATTACGCCGTCCTTGCGCCGCACCGGCCCGCGCCCTTCCCACATCATGCCGGAAGACAGCGAATCGTATACCGCGTCGAGGTCTTGCACAAAGTCGGACACTTCATCCGGCTTCTGCGGCCTCATCAACTCATAAGACCATTCATGCGCCTCGTAACCCGTCAGCCGTTGGAACGAGCAGTTGGCGTAGCGTACCGGTTTTTCGCCAAACAGCACCCCGAACACACCTTCGTTCATCGAGTCCATAATCGCTTGAAGCTGCGCCCGTTCGTTCACCAGTTCAGCCGTACGTACCATCACCCGCGCTTCCATTTCGGTCGCGTGCAGCGTAATCGCTTCAAACAGGTTGGCGTTACGAATGGCGATACCGGCTTGGTCGGCAAAGGCTAACAACTTGTGGGCATGGCTTTGGTCGAAGGTATTGATGACGGCGCTGTCAAGGTTAATGAACCCGATGACCTTGCCTTCAATTTGTATCGGCGCACCGATGTAGGAACGAATCCAGTTGGTGACGATTTCGACGCGCCAGTTGGGGTATGTGGTCGTATCCGAAATGATAATCGGTCTGCCGGTTGCAGCCATCTCGCGCAAATTGGCATGTTTGTTGAGCGGGAAGCGCAGAGTCACCACTTCCTCGGTCTTCAAGCCGCGCTCCGCGAAGCCGCGCCCGTGCATGACCCGCGCCGCGTCCCCTTCCAGCAGCATGATCGAAGCCGCGTCGTAGGGCAGCACCCGTTCTACATAGACCAGTAACGAATCGAGAATTTCCGAGATATTCAGTGTGCTGTTGATGGCCGCTGCCGTATCGCGCAGCGCCTCCGCCAGCGCACGCTGCTCATTTGCCGCCGCCTCGACGCGCTTACGCTCGGTCATATCGCGGTGGACGAGTACCATACCCGTGATATGGTCTGTCGAGTCTTTGATGAGCGAAGCCGCAGCGATCACATTCAGCTTGGTACCGTCACGGCGAGTATCCACCATCTCGCCGTGCCAATCGCCACTCGTCAGCACATGATGCATGATGTCGTCGATCTTTTCAGGCGTGATTTCAGAGCCGGTTAGCTCAAAGGCGTTCCGCCCGATGGCCTCTGTTTCCGCCCAGCCGTACATGCGTTCAGCCGCTTTGTTCCAGCTTCGCACCGTAAACTGGTAATCGACCGAGATAATCGCCTCGGAGACGTTCTCCAACAGGCTCGCGTGGTATCGCAGTTCGGCTTCCACCTGTTCGCGGTCAGCGATTTGCTCGCGCAGTAAGCTGTTGGTGTGCGAAAGTTCCGCTGTTCGTTCCGCCACGCGCCGCTCTAAGTCCGCGAAGGATTGCTGCACCAGTTGCTCGCTGCGTTTGTGTTCAGTCACATCCCGCGCGATGCCCACCATGCCGATCACCACGCTGTTGTCGTCACGCAGGGGCAGCTTGCTCGTCAAATAGTGGCGCTGCTCCTCGCCTTGAAGATTGCTGCTCTGCTCAATATTGAGTACAGCTCGCCCGCTGCTCATGATCTCCTGTTCCATCGCGTGATACGCAATGGCTTGCTCCTTGGGGAAGTAATCAAACACACCCTTGCCAAGCAGGGATTCGGGTTTGGTTCGCAGGTAACTTTCTTCAAGCGCGTGGTTAATCAGAATGTATTTGCCGTCGCGGTCAAGCACGAAGATGTGATCCGGCACATTGTCGATCACTGTCCGCAGCAGATTGCGCTCTTTCGCCAGTTCCCTTTCGTAGGCTTCCCGCTCGGCGATCACGCCCATCAATTCTTCGGTGGCGATCTCATACACGCGCATGCGTTCGGCAACCTTGACTTCGAGTTCGCCGTTGGCCTGTTTGAGGGTGGCCTCGCTCTCTTGAATAATGCGGTTTTGGTCATCGGCGATCTGGTTGCGGAAGTACGTCCCTAACAAGATCATCAACCCGGAAAGCAGCTCAAAGCGCAGGTTCGGGATCAGCACATAAGCCCAGTCAGCCTCCGACCGGCCGGATGCCAGTACAATCACCGCCACCATCTGAAGCATAATGTAAAACAGCGTCCAGCGAACGGAGAGGAGCAAACTACTGAGCAAAATCGGCAGGATCAAAAAACCCAGCGCGGTTTCATCCAAATTACTGCCGGGGAATAAGCTGCTGAGTACCGAAAGCGCCCCTCCCACCACGACCACATGCGCGGCAAAGCTATGATAGCGTGTGCGGCTCAGGGTGTAGGCAATCAAACCAGCGGCAAGCGCGATCATGGTGATCGAAAATTCGCCGTTGAAGGTTAGGATGTTTTGGTGGGTGGTGAGGTTGTGGATAAATCCGGTGACGAGAACGACCGGGACAATGAGAGTCAGTAATGCTGCCAAGAACTGCGCCTGCCGACGCTGGTACAAACTTTGTACCTTAACCGATGGTTCGGTCAGCAGGTGCCATGTCTTGTGCAAATAAACCGAGATGTGTTGGGGTACAAATAATCTGACCAATTACGTCAGGTTCCTACGTACAACGTTGCTTTAGATGACGGGAACAGGTTGACCGGGTAAAGGGTGGGGGGTGCGCTTGAATCATGGTATGATGTCCACCCTATCTAGAATCACCTCTTACACAGGTACTGCTGCGAAGTAAACTTGATGTTATTCCCTATGTAACAATCATAAGTCAACAATTTAAGGGCAGACCTTTAGATTTCCTAAAGTTGTACGAAGAATGAAACGTTTAATGGTTCTCGGTAAAGCACTCGCGAAATTGAACCCTCTGCGCGGCATTCGGTGGCTCGTGTTCACCCTGCGTAACCGCTTGCGGGCGCGGGCGAAAATTGATTATGTGGTCATGAACCTGCCCGCCGAAATGCCGACGCTGCCCGAATCACGGGGTTGGGTGATGAGCCGCGCGTTGGGCGCAGCACCCATCAGCCTAATCGAGCTGAACCGTATCTTCGAACGCATCGCCGATGACCCGCGTCCGAAAGGGGTTATCCTCATCCTGCACGACTTCGCCATGCCGCTTGCCAACCTCCAGACGCTGCGTGCCAGCATCAGCCGCCTGCGTGCCAGAGGCAAACGGGTTATTTGCTACGCGCAGTCCTACAGCAACGCCGTCTATTACATCGCCAGCGCCGCCGACGAAATCGTGCTGCAACCGATGGGCGGTGTAGATACTGTTGGCTTGCGCTCAGAAGCCACCTTCCTCAAAGATGCGCTGGATACCATCGGTGTGAAGCTCGATAGTGTAGCCATATCGCCGTTCAAAGGGGCATACGACCAATTCACCCGTGATGAAATGTCGCCAGAAGGCCGCGCCCAACTCGATTGGCTGCTGGACTCGCAGTTCGACATGCTCGTGAAGGGCATGGCGGAAGGTCGTAAGCAGCCGCTAGAAGCCATCAAAGCGATGATCGACGGTGCGCCCTACCGCGACAGTGAAGCTCTCGCCGCTGGCTATGTCGATGCTGTCGAAACCGAGGAGGCACTTCACCGCCGCCTTGCCAGCAAGCACATCCTCACATGGCAAGCCGCTAAAAACAAACTGCTCAAAAAATGGACGAAAGCCAGTGACAAGTATGTGGCCCTCATCAACGTCAGCGGCCTGATGATGCCCGGCACCAGTGCCAAGCCGCCAGTCGATATTCCCATCCCTTTCATCGGCGGCGAACGCGCGGGCGACATCACGGTCGTCCAGCAGGTGCGTCAAGTCATGCAGGATAAACAAGCTGCCGCCGTCATCCTATACGTCAACAGCGGTGGTGGCGCGGTCATCGCCGGGGAAGCCATGCGCGCCGCCCTCGCCGAGCTTGCCGCAGATCGGCCGCTCATCACCTATATGGATGGGGTCGCCGCATCCGGTGGTTACTACATCGCCACGCCTACCCAATGGATCATCGCCCAACCCGGCACGATCACCGGCTCTATCGGCGTACTCAGCGCCAAGCCCGTGACCGCAGGGTTATTCGAGAAACTGCGGGCAAACCGCGTCGAAATTACACGCGGCGCAAACGCCAGCATGTATAGCGACCATACCCCTTTCACCGACGAGCAGCGCCTACGGATGCGGCAGTCCATCGAGCATATCTACAAACACTTCGTCGGTTTGGTCGGCACCAGCCGCAAGATGACCGACGAAGCCGTTGATGCGGTCGCCGCGGGCCGCGTATGGACGGGTGAACAGGCTAAAGCCAACGGCTTAGTCGATGAACTCGGCGATATTCACACCGCCTTAGCGAAAGCGCGTAAACTTGCCAACCTGCCCGACCACGCGCCGCTGGTTATTATCAGTGGCAAGGGCAAACCGCTGCTGCCCCAGTTGGCGGAGAAGGTTAATCCCGCCGCCAGTCTTCATTATATGCATGACAACCTGAACATGATCGCCGATGGCAGCCCACAGATCTTAATCGACATGACCTTCAAACCTTAACCACATAGGAGTCTCGACGTGAAAGCATTGGTTACAGGCGGAACGGGCTTTGTTGGCTCGCATATCGTCCGCGCCTTGAATGAGGCTGGGCATACCGCCCGTGTGCTGCACCGCAAATCATCCAAGCTCGACGCGCTGGTTGGCCTCACCTACGAATCCGCCCTCGGTGATATTCTCGATGAACAAGCCCTCGCCGCTGCCTGTGATGGCTGCGACTGGGTGTTTCACGTCGCCGCTGTCGCCGACTACTGGCGTGCTGA
>Ga0209460_1001510_pt1 | contig 13143 bp, 9 predicted proteins | sample EBPBio132013_DNA_FD_185868 | JGI IMG/M metagenome (GOLD analysis project Ga0209460, IMG submission 185868) | Wastewater treatment Type I Accumulibacter community from EBPR Bioreactor in Madison, WI, USA - Reactor 2_5/13/2013_ DNA (SPAdes)... | ecosystem: Engineered > Bioreactor > EBPR >...
TGCCGTCGTCGCTGGCCCAGCGCAGGCCGTCGTCCTTGACTTCCAGGACGCGTCGCCCGCGGACAAAACAGCTTCCTTCGGCGATCCTGCGAAGCATGCTCTCCTGGAGCAGTGCCTGCTGGACACCAAGAACGACGACCCCGACGAGCAGCACCAGCGCCGGCCACTTCCCTTCGCCGCCGCCCAGCCAAGCCTCGCTGACCAGCAGACCGACGGCCACAAAGACCATTATCAGGGTCGCCTGATACACCACCCGGCGAGTCCACGACGATCGCTGGCGCATCAGGCGCTGCTGATTGCGCTTCAATAACGTCGCATAGTGATCGGCGTCGAGTTCGTAGGCTATCGTGGTAAGCATTCGCTTCCTCGCCGGCTTCTTGGCAGGTTTGCCCGGCGGCCACTTCCAGGGGGTCGTCTGTTCGGTGGTGCCGCCCGGCCATGTTAGCACGCCGGGAACTTCGAGCTCTGCCGCCATTTGGGGCGGCGCCTATTCCTCACCAGCGCCCGGTAGTTCGCCTGCGTTGCCCAGCACACCTCGTTCACACGAAGGATCACCACGAAGGGGGCGGCCATCACCATCACTGTCGGCAGCAGATGGTGCGGCTGTTCGGGGAGCGATTTCATGGTGGTGGCCTACGGTCCCGCGCCCGGCAGAACCAGCGGAACAAGAGATGCCGTCCGACCCGCGCGGTGGCAAGCCGCCGCAATGGCAGTACGAGCCAGACGCGGGGCGCCAAAGGGACGAAGCCATGCTAGCGGCGCTGCAGCGTTTTCATTTAGTATCGTCACGACACGTCGACGAGCCCCATCAATGACCGCACGCCTGCTTCATCGCATCGCCATCGACGCCGGGGGCCATTGGCGCAAGCCGCCCTTTCCCGGCACGCGCATTCGGTGCAGCCGACATCGGTCGCGAGAAAGTCAAGTAACGCTGCGCTGCCAAGGAGGCCTGACATGACCACGATTCAGATTGAATTGCCCGATGCGACCGTGCAGGCGGCGCGCGATGCGGGGCTACTGACGACGCAGGCTCTGGAGCGTCTGCTCAACGAGGCCATCCGTCGCCAACAGGCCGCCGATGCGCTGCTGTCCATCGCCGATCGTGTAGCTGCTGCGGGTATCCCACCGATGTCGATGGAAGAAATCAACGCGGAGGTCAAGGCGACACGTGCGGAGCGCCGACAGCGTGCTGCGGGTAGTCATTGACACCAATGTAATGCTCTCTGGCCTGCTCTGGCACGGCGCGCCGCACGTCTTGCTCGAGCATGTCCGCGCGGGCACGCTTGGCCTGGTAAGCAGTCCCGCGATCCTGGCCGAGTTGGAGAATGTCATCGCCCGCCCTAAGTTTGACGTGATCCTCGCACGCTCGAACACCTCGCGCGAAATCGCCCTGGCAGAACTGCGGCAATTGGCCGAGGTGATCGAACCGCCACGTCTGGACTCTCCAGTTTGCCGCGACGCGGATGACGATGCCGTCCTCGCCCTGGCTCTCGCTGCTCAGGTCGATTTGATCGTCTCCGGCGATGACGATCTGATAGCGCTCACGCGCTTCCAGGGCATCCCTATCAGCACACCCGCGCAAGCCAACGATCGCATAGCGGCCGGCTGAACAGCAGCGCCCGCTCAAAGCTTGGGGGTCAGTCGACGCACGGCTCCACACCGCCAGAAAGAGCGCGGCAGGGCGCTGACCCGCTTGGCCGTCGCAATCCCGGGAACGGTTTCCCGGCGGCCGTCCATTTGTAGTTCTGGCCACGAGGGCATAACATTGCTTACCTCGTACAAGAATTTTGGCATGCCACACGCTGTCCTCGTTGCCTGGATAGGCCGAACTGATCTCAAGGCGGCGGCGGGCGAGTCGGAAGCCGGTCTTGGGCCGCTGGCGCAAGGCGTTCAGGCCGGCGATTACGACGAGATCCTCCTGCTCAGCGACTTCCCGCCGGATCAGGCCCAGCCCTACATCAGGTGGTTGGGGTCGCGGACCACTGCCAGCATTCAAATGCGCCCGGTCAAGCTCTCCTCACCAATCGATTTCGGCGAGATCTATCAGCGCGCGGTCGAGGCACTCGAAACCATCGACCGCCACAAGACCCACCTGACGTATCACCTCAGCCCCGGCACGCCCGCCATGGCGTCGGTCTGGATCCTGCTGGCGAAAACGACTCATCCGGCGCGGCTGATTCAGTCCTCTCCCCAAGCTGGCGTGCAGGAAGCGGAAGTCCCTTTCGATATCGCCGCCGAGTTCATTCCCAAGCTGCTGCGGCAATCCGATCAGCGTCTGGCCACCCTCGCGCAAGGAGTGCCCGACGAAGGAGCCGAGTTTGCGGCCATTATCCATCGCAGTCCGGCGATGAAACGCGTCGTCGCGCTGGCCAGGCGCGTGGCAATCCGATCGATCCCGGTCCTGATCGAAGGCGAGAGCGGTACCGGCAAGGAATTGATGGCGCGCGCCATCCACCAGGCCAGCCCCCGTGCGGCGAAGCCCTTCATCACGGTCAATTGCGGCGCCATCCCACCCGAACTGGTCGAGTCCGAGTTTTTCGGTCACCGCCGGGGCGCTTTCACCGGAGCGGTGAGCGACCGCAAGGGCCACTTCGAGCGCGCCGACGGCGGCACGCTGTTTCTCGACGAAATCGGCGAGCTGCCGAAGGCGATTCAGGTCAAGCTGCTGCGCACCTTGCAGGAAGGAGAAGTCACTCCCGTCGGTTCCAGCGAAGCCAGGAAAGTCGCTGTCCGCGTCGTCGCTGCCACCAACCGCACCCTGATCAGCGAGGTTGCCGAGGGAAATTTCCGCGAAGACCTTTTCTACCGTCTAGCGGTAGCGATCATCAGGCTGCCACCACTGCGCGAGCGCGCCGGCGATCTCTCGTTGCTGATCGACGCGCTCCTGCAACAGGTCAACGGTGCCGCCACGGATCTGGGTATTCGGCACAAGAAACTCTCTGCTGCCGCAAGAAATCTTCTGCTTCAGCATCCCTGGCCGGGCAATGTTCGCGAGTTGCTCAACACCCTCCAACGCGCCGCCGTCTGGTCCGACGACGAAACCATCAGCCTGGAGGCGATCAGCGATGCAATTCTGCTCTCGCCGCGGGTGTTGCACGGTGAGCACGACATCCTGAACCGACCGCTCGACTCTGGCGTCGAGCTGGAAGCGCTGATGGCTCAAGTGGCGCGGCATTACATCGAACGGGCGCTCGCTCACACCCGCAACAACAAGACACAAGCCGCCAGATTGCTGGGTTTCGGCAACTACCAGACCTTCACCAACTGGATGAACCGCTATGGCGTCGGGCACCCTGAGAAGTGAAGGGCGCGCGGCAGTACTGATCTGGCACGGTAGTTGCTGCTGGATGTACGTCGGGATTTCTTAACACGGCAAGTCAGACAGCACTTTCACCGCGACTTCAACATTGGCGAACAAGGATTCGAAATGCGCATCACCGCGATAGAAATTGAGAACTTCAAGGGCATCTCGGACCGCGTGCGCGTGGACCTGAAACCGATCACCCTGCTGTTCGGTGCCAACAGCGCCGGCAAGAGCACTATCCTGCATGCGCTGCTTTACATGAAGGACGTGCTGGAGCGGCGTAATCTGGACGCCATCACGACGCCGGTTTCGGGGCGGGCTCTGGATTTGGGTGGGTTCCGGAATTTTGTGCATGGGCAGGATCTCAATCGGACGGTCCGGATTCGGGTGTGCATGGACGGGAACGGAATGGACTTGCCCGTGATGGCTCCAGATTATGACCTGCCGATGCCTATGTCAGGTAAGCCGCTCGAAGTCCAGATGAGCCTACAGGACACCCGGCTGCAGATGCTCAAGTCCATCACTTCCGCGACCGTAGAAATTGAAGTGCGCTGGGACCAGGTTTCGGGAAAGCCGGTCACCTTTGCCTATGCGGTGGGACTGAATGGCACGAACTTCGTACGTATTGAGTACGTGAATGACAAGCGTACAGTCGGAGAGTTTAACCTAACCAATCCAGCAGTTAGTCGCCCATGCACAGAAGAAGAGCGCTGGATTCTCGGGGAATTAACCGATGATGACGTGATTCCTGCGGAGATAGGCGCGCCATTCCCATTGTTGGGCCAAATCCTGCCGCTTTTCGAGGGCGGGAAGTCGAGATTGACCGGGCTTATTAACTGGCTGCCACCACACGACCCGATACCTGACTTCGCCTTTCGAGACGCTCTGCGTCTTCCGTCTACCAGTTGGCAATTCAAGGATTGTTGGAATGACGATGAGTCCGACGAGGAGTGCATGGAGATCGCCAACTCGTGGGCCTGGGATGGCACTACATTTCTAGCCAGATTGATTGTGGGCCCAGGGAAGCTGGTCCGGGATTGGCTCCAAGGTTTGCGCTACATCGGTCCGTTGCGTTCGCGACCGCCTCGTGACGGCATTGCACCGGAGGAACTGGACGACTGGTCAGAGGGCCTGGCGGCATGGAAGGCTTTGGACAACACCACCCCCGAGATTTTTCGCGAGATTAGCGACTGGTTATCGCGCAAGGATCGGCTGAATACGGGATACTCGCTGCGATCGACGCCCTTGGTAGAACTGGAAGCCAATGATCTCAAGCGTGAGGTTCTTGGCGGCATAACTCCGGAACGACTCGCAGAGTTGCTCGAAAAGGCACCAAAGCGCACACGAATCAACTTGGTCACTGAAGCACCCCCCCATCTCAGGCTCTCCCCTTCGGACGTGGGTGTGGGCATTGCCCAAGTATTGCCTGTGGTCGGTGGGGCGATCGTACCGAATCCACAACAGGAGCCTGCAGTGACACTGGTCGCCATCGAGCAGCCGGAACTTCATATCCACCCGGCAATGCAGGTGGCCCTGGGCGATCTATTCATCGAGGGTGTTGCCAAGCGAGGGATGAGTTTTCTCATCGAAACACATAGCGAACACCTCTTGCTTCGTCTGTTGCGCCGAATTCGCGAAAAAGCAGAGAGCGAATCGCCATCAGAACTTCCCGGGTTGTCAAGTGACGACATCAGCGTGCTATATGTCGAACGATCGGGTGCCGAACAGGTAGAGATCCTTTCGATTGAAATTGACCAGAGTGGCAAGTTCGTGAGTCGCTGGCCACGGGGGTTTTTCCCCGAGAGAATGCATGAGGCGTTGCCCAAGGAGATTCGAGAACGAGTGGACTCCAAAACGCGGGGTGTGGAATGATCTACGAATACGCGCTGGAACCAGCACTCGTCGTCGATTGGGCACTGGCGAGGATCGGCCGTTGTGTAGGTCAGTTCGGTCTGGACCATCGGCGGCTGGTTTCGGACTTTCCCAAGGATTGGAAGGGGCGGGTCTATGCCGATTTCCTGGCTCGTTACGACTACGATTACGAGCATCCGGACGTAACGAACGCTCGACCTGTACTCGATGCCTTCTTGCAGATTCTGACCGATTGTATGGTACCGCGGAGGATCGACCTCCCCCAAGAGTCAGGCTGGTTGAACGAGGCCGTCAAAGAGCATTCACAACGGCCTTTCCACGCCATATTTGCTCGCGAACGCGCCGAGAGCTCACCGCCTGACGTCATCACCGAGAGGAATCTCGACGACGTGCGGGATAAGCACTGGTGGTTGCCCACGATCAGGACAACTCTCAAATCAGCGCCAGATATCGCCCTCAAGCTCAGGCCGCTCCTGCAGGCTGCGAGCCAGATTTTCATCGTTGATCCGTATTTTGACGCTAGCAAGGCGCGATTCCGGGAAACCTTTGCCGAAATCATGCGCCAGACCGCGATGCCGCCAAGGGCTGTCTCATCCCGTCCAGTCATTTCTCTGATGACCGGTGTCGATAGAGCTTTCAGGGAAAGCGAGAAACCGACCAACGAGCAGGAACCCGGAAAACGTCGGAACGAAGAAGCCAAGGTTGCTGCCCACATCATGCATCAGGCTCGCTGCCATCTGGCGGCGCTCATTCCCAATGGGTTATCCGTCAATTTTTCTGTCCTAAAGAATGCAACTGGCGGCGATCCTCTGCACAACCGTTTCGTCTTGACCAACGTCGGCGGAGTGATTGTGCCTTATGGGCTTGATGACTATGAGCGCGACGACGGCCATTCTGCCAAGGACGATCTTACTCCGATGCCACAGGGCATCTACTCGGAGCGTTGGAAACAGTATGCCGGCGGCAAGGACGTCGAGGTGGTCTGTGGTCCTGAAGACATACCGGGGAGCAGGCGATGAAAACTATCAGGATGTTCGTTACGCACGTCGGCAACATCCCTCTGGTTGCGCGATGGTATCTCTCCGATCTCAGCGAACTTCGTGGGAAGCACGAGATTCACACTCGCCAATCGCCACAGCGGCTCAATGTCCTGCGCGGGCATGTGCCGAACGAAAGCGTAGTATCGTCCAACCGAACCTGCTACGGCCATGCGCAGACCAAGTCACTGGGGCGTCTCTCGTGAGCGTCAAGAGCAAAGTCCTGCAGCTCTACCACTTCCTGAAGGCCGCCAACGAGCTGCGGTTTCGGCCTGTCCGAGTTCTTGCAGAGCAGCCGCGAGTGGTGAGGTTGTCCGACATGCCGAATCATCCGGCTCTGCAGATCTTCCGCCCAGTGCAGACCGAGACGAATACGGAAGTCCCGGATACCCTGCTGCGCGTGAAGCGCCCGGTGCTCACGCGCTGTCCCGCACCTCCTGCGTCGATCGGTGCTTGGCTGCTACCGAACTGGGATGACCCTACACAAGCGGCCGCTGTCGCAGAGAGTCAAAACCTCACCGACGAGGGCCGGACGGTCACGGTTTCCTTCGATGACGACCGCAGACGACGTGCTGATTTCGATGCCTGGGTTGAACAACGCAAGGCATGGGTCGAACCTGAACTCGCCGCACGCAAGGCGATGACTTTTTTCCAGGTCTTCTACGATATCTACTCGCTTATCGAGAAGGACGGCGAGGAGCTGGAACTGCTCGCGGCCGACGGCCACTTTCTCTGGCAGGCCACGTCCAGCGTCGACGGTGCAGTCACCATTAGCCACCCGGTTCTGCTCAAGCGCGTCGAGCTTCGCTTCGATCCCTCGGTCCCCGAATTCACGATCCACGAGACCGATCGTGAGCCCGAGATTTATGGCAGCCTGTTCGTCGATCTTCAGGACGTCGCTCCGACGGCCATAGCCAACAGAAAGAAAGAACTCGAAGCCTGCGGCTGTCACCCTTTCGGCTGGCACGACACCGTAGCCTTCCTGCAAGCCTTTATCCAGACGGTTTCGCCGCTCGATGGAGAATTTCTCGGCGCGCTGCCGCGCGAGGGCCCAAGCACCACGCCACGCCTCTACCGCGACCCGTTGCTGGTTCTGCGAAAGCGTGTCGCCGGCATCGCCAATGCCGTCGACGCGATCATCGACGACATCGAAACCCGGGAAGTCTTCCCGCCAGCTCTTGCGCAGATCACCGGCACGATGGGCGAATGGGAAGCTGTTCGCCTCGGCAACGGCGCCAGCGTGAACGGCCTCTCCGCAGGGTTCGGCGACGACGACATCCTGCTCGCGAAAGAAGCCAACAACGAGCAACTGCAGATCATCCGCCGGCTGGAACATAGTGGGTCGGTGATCGTCCAGGGGCCGCCCGGGACTGGCAAGACGCACACGATCGGCAACCTGATCGGGCACCTGCTTGCGCAGGGCAAGTCCATCCTGGTTACCGCGCAAACCGCCAAAGCCCTGCGGGTCGTACGCGACAAGGTGCCCGAGATCCTTCGACCCTTGGCCGTCTCGGTTCTCGGCAGCGATCAGGATGCGCGCAAACACCTGGAATCGGCGATCGGATCGATCACCGAACGTCTGACGAGCGATAACGCCGAGGGGCTGTTCCAGAGGGCGCTGCGGTTCGAGGCGCAACGGCAGGAGTTGCTGACCCACTCAAGGCAGGCGACCAAGCAACTACGTGAGGCTCTCGAAAACGAGTATCGCGACATCGTCGTCGGCGATCGGCATTTCACGCCTTCCGAGGGTGCCCGATTCGTTGCGAAGCACAGCGAAGCGCATGGCTGGATTCCTCAGCCGATCAGACTGGGTGCCGACCTGAGCGTGTCCGCGCCGGATCTGGCACGGTTGTATGCCCTCGGCACGTCCTGTACTGCCGCTGAAGAACAGGATGCACGACTCCCATTACCCGAACTGGCAACGCTTCCTTCCGAGCGGCAGTTCGCGGTGATGGTGTCCGAGTATCAACACCTGCTCACCCAGGATCTGACTTTCGGTGTCGATCGCTGGCTACCGTCCGATGGCGGCAGCGAAGTCCTGGAGGACCTGGCGAACGGATTGCCTGCCGAGTTTTCCGACGGACTGCGCCGCCAGGCGTGGCGTCCGTACGCAATTACTGCGGGAATCCATGGTGGCGACGAGCGGGAAGTCTGGGAGCGGCTGGTCGCGCAGATCGATCGGGCGGTAGCGGCCAATTCGAGGTACGCCTTGGTGCTTGATCAACGCCCGCAGCTTGCACCAACCCTGTCTGTCGCCAAGCAACTTGAAATTGCCATCCAGATCGGCGAACACATCGCCGCCGGTGGCAAGCTGGGGTTCCTGCAGCTCGCCACTCGCTCGGAATGGCGGGAGTTCATCAAGACCGCACGGGTCATGGCCGGGCAACCCAACCACCCTGAGCATTTTTCGGCGCTGGCGCGCCTTGCCGAACTGGACGTCTCTCGTCTGCACCTTGAGATGCCCTGGAATTCGATGATCGGCCAGCATGATGGCCAGCGCGCGTTCGCTAGCCTTGGACAGGCGCCGGAACTTGCGTGTCGCTCCCTGCTTTCCGAGATCCGTCGCTGCCTCGAGTGGCATAGCGTGGTCTGGTTACCACTCACCGCTCGGTTGAAGTCTGAGGGACTGAATCTGGACGAGCTTCTGGCGCGGATTCCGCGAGAGGCCAGTCCGATTTCTGAATACCTTGCGATCGAGCGCCTGGTTTCGTCGATTTTGCCTGCGACGCTAGTAGCGGAGGCGGGGCGACGTAAACTGCGCGAGTGCGAGCTGGGCTTCAAGCACCTCGCCAATCTGGCGACGCATGTCGATCCGACGGCGGCTAACCAGGGTTGCCTCGGCCAGATCACAGACGCTGTTCGCTTGCGCAGTCCTCAGGCTTACGCCACGGCATTGAACTATGCTCGACGCCTGCATGTGGTAAAGCCGCTGATAACTGAACGTGACGAACTGGCTGGCAGACTTCGGCTTGTCGCAGCCGGTTGGGCGGAGCTGATCACCCAGCGCGTGCCGCCACACGACACGGGGACGATTCCGGGCGATCTCGGCATGGCGTGGACGTGGCGACAGCTCCACGACACCCTGGGCGAGCGCGATCGTTTGGATGCGCATGAGTTGCAGCGGCAGATCGACCACTATCGCGAGCGACTTCGGGAAGTCACCCAAGAGCTTATCGACGCTAGGGCATGGGGCAAGCAACTCGAACGGCTGCAGGGCGATCACTCGATCCATCAGGCATTGGTCGGCTGGCTGGATACGACCAGACGACTCGTTTCAACCCGCCAACTGGACAGACGCCAAGACCTGCTCTTGGAAGCGCGGAAGTCGATGAAGCAGTGTGCCGAGGCGGTCCCAGTCTGGATCATGCCAATCACGATTATGGCCGAGAGCTTTGATCCCCGTTCCACGCGCTTCGACGTTGTGATCATCGACGAGGCGAGCCAGGCCGATCTCAATGCGCTGATTCCACTCTACCTCGGCAAGCAGGTGATCGTGGTTGGCGATCACGAGCAGGTAACGCCGCTGGGCGTCGGCAAAGGACAGGCGATGCTTCACAACCTGCGCAAGTCCATGCTGCAGGATATCCCCAACGCGCATCTATTCGACCACCAGTCCTCGATCTACGACATCGGCCGGCAGTCATTCGGCGATGCGATCCGCCTCATCGAGCATTTCCGCTGCGTGCCGGAGATCATCGCCTTCAGCAACCAGCTCTCGTACGAAGGCACGATCCGTCCCTTGCGCGAGTCGAACTCGACCGACATCAAGCCTGCGTGCGTGGCCTGTCGCGTAGATGGTATCCGCGAAGGTGACACCAACCAGACCGAGGCGCGACGGATCATCGACACGATCAGGGCCATGCTCAGGCACTCGACCTACGCTGGCAAGACCATCGGCGTGATCTCGATGCGTGGCGAAGCACAGGCCTTGCTCATCCAGTCGCTGTTGCACAAGGAGATAGACGGCGTGGAGATCGCCAGTCGTCGAATCCAGGCAGGAATTTCGGGGGAGTTCCAGGGCGACGAACGGGATATCATTTTTCTGTCGATGGTCGACAGTCCGCGTCGTGAAGGAATGCTCCACACGACCGGTGAAGGCGCCTTCGAGCTGATCAAGAAGCGCTACAACGTGGCTGCCAGCCGGGCGCGCGATCAATTGTGGGTGGTTCACTCCTTCGACCCAGATCACCACCTCAAACCGAACGACATCCGGCTCAAGCTTTTGCAACATGTCCGGGATCCGCTGGCCTACCTGCGGGCCAACGAGAAGGAAGTCGGCAAGACCGAGTCGCCGTTCGAGAGGGATGTGCTGAAGCGCCTGACAGACGCGGGTTTTCGAGTCAGGTCGCAGTGGCCGGTGGGCTACTACCGCATCGACATGGTGGTCGAAGGCGCAGGAAAGCGGCTGGCCATCGAGTGTGATGGAGATCGCTATCACCCCATGGATAAGCTTGGCGACGACATGGCACGGCAGGCCGTCCTCGAACGGCTTGGGTGGCAGTTCGTGCGTATCCGCGGCAGCGCCTTCTACCGCAATGGCGAAACTGCCATGCGGCCGATATTCGATCGGCTAGCTGAGTTGGAGATTCCCCCGGAGGTGGATTCCGACATCCACGTCACGGAGGGTCCAGGGTTGACGCTCATTCGCGAGCTCGATGCCTTGATCCTCAAGGAACTCCAGGGGAATGGAAGTCAGGTCGATACACGGCAGAGGATCGACCATCGAAGCAGACCAACGGCGGTCTTCTGAATGGCTCCGCGACAGCCAAGTCGACCGTTGCCGAAACGGTGAAGGTGTTCAGCATCGTCATTACCCAGCAAGCATCCACCGTCGTGGCGTGACCAGGCAGTTGGTCTTCCGCGAAACGTACCGGTGACAGGTGTTGCCGCAGACTACAGCAGCCCCGCCAGCGCCGCCACCCACGCCTCGGCGCTCGGTCGCAGCAGTTCGAGCAGCGGTAGCGGATAGACGCCGATCGCCAGGATCAGCAGCGCCGGCAACAGCAGCAGCGCCGTCTCCCGCGGCAGCAGGTCCGCGGCTTCGGCCACGTCGGGATTGCGCACCGGCCCGAAAAACGCCTGCCGGAACGGTGCCAGGAATGCCGCCGCCGCGAGCACCGTGCCGAACAGCGCTGCCAGTCCGGCGCCGGTATGGCTGTGCAGCGCGGCGACGATGATCAGCAGTTCGGCGGGGAAACCGCTGGTGCCGGGCAGGCCGATGCCGGCCAGGCCGAAGAGGAGGAAGAAGCCCGACAGCAGCGGCATGCTGCGCATGACGCCGCCGAGATGACCGATGTCGGTCGAACCGGTGCGGCGCTGCAGGAAGGAGAGGATCAGGAACCCGCCACCGGTCGACACACTGAAATTGAGCATCAGCAGCAGTGCTCCCTGCAGCGCGGAAACCGAGAATGAGGCCAGTGCGAGCACCACCAGCCCGACGTGCGACAGGCTCGCATAGGCGAGCACGCCGCGCAGATTGCTTTGCGCGAGCGCGGCGACACCACCGTAGAGGATCGCCAGGGTACCGAAGCCGGCGAGCAGCCAGTGCAGGTCGCGCGCCGCCAGCGGCGCGAGGGGAATGGCCAGGCGGATCAGCCCGTAGGCGCCGAGTTTGAGCCCGACGAGCAGTGCGGTGACCGCCGCCGGCGCGCCCATGGCGATCGACGGTAGCCAGGTATGGACAGGTACCAACGGCACCTTGACGCCAAAACCCACGAGCAGCAACAGGAAGACCACGAACTGCACACCCTCGGGCAGCGGGGTCGCCAGCAGCGTCGGCAGGTCGAAAGCCAGCACACCGCCTTTCGCCTGCCCGAAAACGGCGGCCAGCAAGCCGAACAGCAAGGGCACGCCGCCGGCCAGCATGACCAGGAAATAGCGCACCGCCGCCGCCTGCCGGCCATTACCGACGCCCCAAAGGCTGACCAGGAAGTACAAGGGGAGCAGCGTGAATTCCCAGCAGAAGAAGAACAGGATCGTATCGAGGGCACAGAAGACGCCGAGCGTTGCCGCTTGGAGCAACAGCAGCAAGGCGAAATACAAGCCTGGCGACAGGGGCGATGCCGCAGCGGTGACGCGCCAGCCGGCGACGACCGCACCGCAGAAAAGCAGTGCCGTTGCCGGCAGGAAGAGCAGCGAGATGCCGTCGACGCCGACCAGATAGCGGACCCCGAGCCCGGCGATCCACGTCGCCGACTCGAGGAACTGAAAGTCGGGATTGCCGGCGTCAAAGGCGAACACGATCAGCAGCGACAGCAGCAAGGTCAGCACGCTCGTGCCGAGCGCCAGCCGCGCCGCCCAGGGCGGGCGCCGCCACAGCGCCGTCGCCACGGCGCCCAGCACCGGCAGTGCCAGGAGCGCAGTCAGCAAGGGCCAGGAGTTCAGCTCAGCCATGATGGAAATAGGCCGACAGTGCCTGCGTTGCGCTATCGGTGAGCTTCAGCCACGGCTCGGGCCAGAAGCCGGCGGCGAGCAGAACGACCAGCGTCGCACCGCCGACGAGGTACTCCATCGGCCGGGTACGCGCGATCCTCGCCGCCGGCACGTCGCGCGGCCGCGGTGCCAGGAAGGCGCGCTGGAAAGCCCAGAGCAGGAAACCGGCGGCGGCGACGTTACCCAAGGCGGTGGCAATCGTCGGCAGCGCGCCGAAGGTTTCGATCGACGCCTCGAGGACGAGGTGCGCGGCGTCGAAGCCCGGCGTCCCGGGCATGCCGAGGATGGCCAGGCCGCCGATCAGGAAAGCGACGGCGATGAAGGGGACGCGATCGAACAGGCCGCCCAGCCGGTCGAGGCTGGTCGTGCCCGTGCGGCGGTACACATAGCCGACCATCAGCAGCATCACGGTGATCGCCAGGCCGAAGTTGACGGCCAGCAGCAAGGCGCCCTGCAAGCCGGCCGGATGCAGCGTAAACAGGCCGATGACGATCAGGC
>Ga0209460_1001513_pt1 | contig 13134 bp, 11 predicted proteins | sample EBPBio132013_DNA_FD_185868 | JGI IMG/M metagenome (GOLD analysis project Ga0209460, IMG submission 185868) | Wastewater treatment Type I Accumulibacter community from EBPR Bioreactor in Madison, WI, USA - Reactor 2_5/13/2013_ DNA (SPAdes)... | ecosystem: Engineered > Bioreactor > EBPR >...
AGAATTTGACAAAACCGGAAACTGGCTCTTCAGATACCGGACTTATCTCCCTCTTGTCCTGTACATTTTTGCAACACTCGTCATCTTTCTGGATAAAACTCCATCCTTTTCTCACCTTGACCCCGTTGCCATCGGATTCTGCCTTGCAGTATCTTTTCTCGGACTTGTTATCAGGTCGGTTGCAATCGGGTACGTTCCCCGGCTCACCAGCGGAAGAAATACAAAAAAACAGGTTGCTGAAGTTTTGAATACTGAAGGTATTTACTCCATTGTGCGGCATCCCTTATATCTGGGTAATTTTTTTATGTGGATGGGGATCGTTCTATATATCGGAAGCTGGTGGTTTTCTCTCACTATTGCCCTGGTTTTCTGGCTGTATTATGAGCGGATTATGTTCGCAGAAGAATATTTTCTCAGAAATAAATTTGGTGTAACTTATCTTGACTGGGCTGGAAAAACACCTGCTTTTATTCCAAGATTCAGACAATGGAGCCGTCCGGGAATGGAATTTTCTTTTAAGAATGTTCTTAAACGTGAAGAGAACGGATTTTTTGCTGCGGTGCTTTCTTTTGCCTATGTTGATTTTTTCAAAAATCTGGTTCTGTTTAACCAATTTAAACTGAGTCTGTTCTGGATTATTGTAACGGCTGTCAGTTTTGTCATTTTTCTTGTAATCAGGTTCATCAGAAAGAAAACAAGCCTTCTGAAAGTACAGGGAAGATAATATGAGTCACGTTAAAGGAATTGGCGGGATTTTTTTCAAATCCCCGGATCCGAAAGCACTTTCAGCCTGGTACGCCAGCACTTTTGATCTGAAACCATCTGAATATGGCGGAATCGAATTTCAATGGTCTGATTCTGATCAAAGTTCTCAGGTCAGATATTCAATCTGGACACCGTTCAAAGAAAACACCCCCTACCTGAATCCGTCAACAAAATCATTCATGATCAATTTCATTGTGGACGATCTTGATGCTTTGCTAGCTGACCTTGAACAAAAAGGGGTTAAGATTGAACCGGAGCGGGATAATGCAGATTACGGAAAATTTGCGTGGCTGATGGATCCGGATGGAAATAAAATCGAACTGTGGCAACCGCCGGAGAAAAAGTGATATGTGGTAAGTGGTAAGTAGTAAGTAGTAAGTGGTAAACAGATCATAATGAACGGTCTACTGTCTACTACCTACTGACTACTACCTACTTTCTCCTCCTGCAAGCAACTCCTCAATCTTTTCTTTTAGTTTTTCCGGCTTGGTAGATGGGGAGAATCTGCCAATTACTTTTCCATTACGGTCAACCAGAAATTTGGTAAAATTCCATTTGATTTTTTTTGTTCCGAGAAATCCTGGTGCTTCAGATTTAAGAATTTTGAAAAGCGGATTTTCATTCGCACCATTCACATCAATTTTGGCAAATAATGGAAAGGTGACGCCGAAGTTCACTTTGCAAAAATTTTCAATTTCTGAATCTGAACCTTTTTCCTGCTCACCAAACTGATTGCAGGGGAACCCGAGAATATCAAACCCATCTTCCCGTTTTTCCTCATATAATTTTTGGAGGCCTTCATATTGGGGTGTAAATCCGCACTGGCTGGCTACATTCACAATGAGCAGCACTTTTCCCTTATATTCTGCCAGATTATTTACCCGTCCTGAAATATCAGTAACCGGAATATCATATAAATTCATGGTGACTCCTTAATAAAAGATCAAACATGGATTTTGAATGAAAGAATTCCCGGGATGTGGGTGAATTCACTTTTTAAGATCAAGTGAATTGGGATGAGGAAATGATTCTGATTTAAGGGTGCTTCAAATTCCGACCGGACGAAGGTTTGGCACAATGTAGAATTATTTGCCCGGTCGGATTTTTCCTTGTTCATTACCCCGGGTTGGCACCCGGGGCTACAAACATATCACCCCTCCGGGGTTAAATTAATGCCAATCTCAATTTTATATATCGTGGTTTAAATCAAATTGACCAGTTTTCTGACCTGGCTTACTACCTACTTTCTACCGTATTCCCCTACTTCAGATAAATCATTTTGCCGGTAGCTGAGTGAATTCCGGTTGTAAACCGATAAAAATAAACACCGGATGTCAACTCTGCTCCTGATTGGGCGGGATTCCAGGTAACCGATTTTTGTCCAGCCGGGATGAATTCACTGGTGACTTTTTTACCGGTCAGGTCATAAACCTCAAACTGAATTTTATCAACAGAAGGTGAATTCAATGTAAAAACGGTTCCGCCATTGAATGGATTCGGATAATTCTGACTAACCGAAAAAGAGGAAGGTTTTTCCATATCATTTACACCAACCACAACGGAGTTGATTTCAGCCAGCAACCAGACATCCGGATCAGCTGTAAGAGATAGCACTTTAAATCCGACAGGAATTGAAAAGGTTTCTGATTTACCTGTAATTTCAAGGGTAACCACGGTATCTTTTGCACTTCCCTGAAGTTTTACATCCAGTAAAAAGCGATAATCCGTTCCGGACATTGAGCGCTGGTCAACCCGAAGATTTATCAGTCCTGTCTGATCTGCATTCCAGGTCAAATCTAGAACAGGATGACCTGCAACGAAAAGCCACTGATTAAAAAACCATGTATAATCTTTTCCGAGGTAAGTGTTGCACATGGCAATAAATTCTTCAGTTGAAATGGAAGAAAACCGACGGGTTTCAACATAATGCCGATTCAGTCCGAAAAAGGCATCGTCCCCGATTGTTTTCCGGAACATGTTCAAAATCCATCCGGCTTTTGAATAGGTTGTTGCATAATTAAAAATTAAATTTTCCGGCGGACCCCAAACCGGAATTGTATTATATCCGGCCAGATATCCATCCCGGTCTGCAGCCGAAACAGCTTTACGTGCCTGTGAACCATACATTTGTTCATTCCAGATGGCTTCGCCGTAGGTCGCAAATCCTTCATTCAGCCAGATATCATCAAAGGTTTTGCAGGTAATGAGATCACCAAACCACTGATGCATCAGTTCATGTGCAAATCCGTCATCATTTCCTCTCAGCCAACTCCGGTTTCCGGTTGTAATCGTCTGATGTTCCATTCCACCAAAATAAAACGGTGAAACAATGGTGTTTCCATATTTTTCAAAGGGATACTCACCGTAAACTGACGAGTAAACTTCCATCATTTTCGGAAGATTTTTCAACGCATTGACGGCATTGAAGGTACTTCCGTTCCGGTCGGTGGCCCAAAAGTAATTCAGGATGGGAATTGAGTCGTTCGGATTGGTAACCTTGTGATAAACCTGGTGAAAGGTGTCAAACTTTGAGGCATTGACAACAACGAGATAAGATGGCATCGGGTCAGCCGCTTTCCAGTGAAAGGTTTGGGTGTTGTCTCCATTGTCTTTTACCGACTGCAGAAGTCCGTTAGAGGTGACCGTATAGCCTGCAGGAACTCTCGTAACCGTTTCAACAGTTGCCCGGTCATCCGGATAGTCGTAACACGGGAACCAGTTCCGTCCTTCATAAGGTTCAGCCATGGTGTAAGCCATTTTTTCAGGGATTTTTACGGAAATGGTTGGCCGGTAATAGTACAAACCAAACTCATTCACATTCTGTCGTTTAAAATCAATTTTAATTTTCAGAGTATCCGAATGGGTAAAAAGCTGTCCGGATTTGACCAGAAACATACCTTCTGGTTCTGGTTTAATGGTTGCAGGCTGATCATTGATAGTTGCAGATAGCAAATCCATCGATCCATATTGCAAACGAACAAAGGATAACGTATCGTCAGGAACCAGCCAGAGGGTAGTTGAGCCCGGAACCCGCACATCGTTGCTGTTGAACAATCCAAACCAGTCCTGATCAATCCTGTAATGCAGAACATCGAAGTTCCTGCCCGGACTTTTGGGAGTCTGGGGTGCCTGTCGTTTATAAAAGGGTTTTCCTTCCTGAGCAAAGCCAATGGAAGCTGATAAGAAAAGAACTGTTAAAATCCTGAAAATCATAAACTCTCCGGTAAAAAGAGTAAGTTACGAATTTCCGGAGTGGATATCGAGGCAGGATAAGGATAATTTGGTCGGAATTGGGGTGATTCGCAAACCAGGTTTTGATGAGCAGTTAGTGTTCATTTTGTCGGGACAAATAAACATGGACGTTTGGGTTCTAAATGCCCACACCGGCGGGGGGTGGTGGTCTGAAATTTACTTTCAACCAGAACCCGATTGAAGGATTCTCACAGCCAGATTTCATCTTAGCAGGCAACTGAAGCAAGAGAAAAGAGAAATTTAAAATGACGAATTTTAAATTTTTAAAGGGTGGGGAAATACAATGTAACTCCGACCTCCGGGTCGGAGATTTTCTTTGTAAGCTTTCGATTTGGCGAACTTTGGAACTGTTATACCAGCCAAGACCGATATAAACTCCACCACTTGCAGAACCAGCTTTGCCCCAGGCTTTCAGGAAATAAGAATTTCCGGCAGTAACCCCTTTTTGTTACCGAAGCAATCTGAACATACTCATAGGGGTAGTAATTGGCAATGGTCGTCAGAGTTAATGATTTACCGCCCTGGGTTTCTGTTAAGGTTGCAACCCTGGCTAAATGGGAGTCGGAAAAAGGCTAATGGAACAACCACCGAATAAAAAATAAAATGACAAAAAACCTTTCCAATTGCTTTCACCTAAATATCTTTATCGCTTTCTGGAAACAGACCATATAAAAGGTATAATTCCGACTTCGATATCTTCTCAGTCATAAAATCCCGTTTATTGTAAGAATCCTCATCCATAAAATATTTGGCAACTTTTGTGTTCAATAAATGTTTTCTTTCCAAATATTTTTTTACTTCCGAGTTATAAGAACCGAAATAATTTGCAGAAATTAAATTGTAAATTTGTATCATTTCTGTATCGGATAAAGTAAGTTTTTCAATTTCAGCCAGAACATTTTTTCCTGGATTAAAAATCTGACTTTCAGAGAAAAAATGAAGATGAACCTCCCCAGTAATCTTAATCAGGTCAATTGTAAGATTTTCTCTTATTGAATCCGGTATTGGTATATCAATCAGGTTTAAAATGGTAGTATTATATTTCTGCCAACTCCATTGCCTATAATCTTTAAGGCAGGAAAACATTAAATTATAAAGCAAAGCCGAATTGTAATGTAAAGATTTTGTTTTAACGGAATCCCACTTAATTTCGGCGATTCTGTTCTGATAGGGGTTTATACTGTCACCCGGTTGATTGATTAAATCAACAAGAAAAGAAATTTCTTTTGAACGGGATTTAAAGGAATCTGGAATCGTTCCAAAAATTACTTGATTATCAGAAACGATAAAAAGCGGCATTGACACTTTAGTTGGACTTGATGGAATAGTCATTTTTTCTGAACAACCTGAAAAAGCTAAGCAAAGAATTAAGCCCATGTTCCTAAACCAGTAAGTTAAAGAAGTACTTTTTTTCAAAATATTTTCCCATTATAATATATTTGCATTAAGAACATCCGTACCTAAATAATCTTGTTTACCAGTATGCCCCATCCAAACCCCAATCAACAATCTTTTTACTTTTTTTTCCAGGTTTCGCCATACCACTGAAATTCATTCGGTTTCGAAAAATAAATAAATTGTTCTAATGGCATAAATGTAATAAAACATCTATCGAAAAAAGGTAAATTGATTGTGATGTAATTAGTCTTGCTCGATTTTATGTCTAATGTAAATATTTCGAAATATGTTCTGGCAACATAATTAAACTCTCCATCCAATGTTGGTCGTATTTCAAATTGTATTGTAGGGCCACTATATTGGTATTCCCAATGTTCTTTGACTTTAGGTATTCGTATAAAAGTGTCTCTTGTTGTATAAGTTCTTGAAGAGCTTCGGTAAGGTTCAAATGTAAAATACAGAGTCACCGGATGAAAATCAGTCGGAAATTTTATTTCAATATAAACACTATCATCCGATAATTTCCTCTCCTCTTTCAATTCATATTTATAACCATCTTCAGTCATGTAATAATTCTCACTGAGAAGTAAAGCAACGTTTTTGTCTACCTGTTTCCATTTTCCCTTCGATAAATAAGCACATTCCTCCACTGGCATGTGGCCAAAGTAACCCGAATTATGAATGATATATGTACTATCTGCCAAAAGTTCAATTGTTTTAGTAGTTTCGTTTGTTTCATAAACTCCCGCCTTACTTCCAAGTCTTTCAATTTCACTTGAACTTTGACAGGAGATTAGTAAAAGAGGTAATATAATTTGAATGTATTTCATTTTTTCTTCCCATTCCCTGAAAATAATTTCTCGTAAATCTTTTTATCATCTTCATCGGTAAGTTTGGATAACCACTTGGCGTTTATTTCACTTCTTTTCATATTCATTCCGTTGGGAGAATAAGAATAAGAAATATTATAAGTATCCAATTCGTTATCAATTTTTTGGTTAACATCCTTGCCCGGGTTTTGGAGTTGACTCGCAGAATAGAAAGTTAACCCACCACTTGCAGAACCAGCTTTGCCCAGGCTTTCAGGAAATAGGAAGTTCCGGCAGTAACCCCTTTTGTTACCGAAGAAATCTGAACATACTCATACGGGTAGTTATTGGCAATGGTCGTCAGAGTTAATGATTTCATTTTGAGCATCGGAAACTATTGCAGGTCGTAAAACGGAGGATATGTAATAAAGAACTAATCCAATCAAAGAAAATATTTGTAATTTATTAAGCCAAAAAAGTAGATTCTGAAAATTTTCGTTTTATCTATTTTACTATTTAAGTTCAAGAATGAAAATAATACATATTCGTTTTATTTTATTTTAATTGTATCGAGAACATTTCCTTTTTCATCTAATTTTAGCCAAGTCCCCTTTACATTCATTGAATCAAGTATGGTGGTCATTCTCATGACATAGTAATCGTCAATTAAAGTTGTATCAATGGCAGGTCGGTTGTGTTTCCAGTTAATGTAATCTTGAACAACAACATACTGATTAGGTTTAAAAACATTTTTAAAGACAATGTATCTGTCATATTTTGGCTCATAATCAATTTTTTCAATAGTATACTTCATAAAAAAAAGAGCAAGAATACCAGTTGGAATTCCAGCAGCGACAAAAATGACCTTTCCAATTTTAGAGTAACTGGTAAATAACAAACCAAATAGAATAATTCCAATTATCCAAATTCCCCAAATAAATATTCTCCAAAACTGGTTAAAATCAATACTAGAAAATTCAATTCTTGGTACGATCAAAATAATTGTTATGTTCAACAACACGATTGAAGTAAAAACAATTGCAAGATATTTAACACCTTTTGCCACTTTTTTATTCATTATCATAATAATCCATTCACATCAAACATCTGTAATTAAAAGAAATATTTTAAATAATTTCATTTTTTCATCCTGCTTTATAATATTGACTTCAGTTTAAATCGAGTGAAAAAAGAGTGAAATCAAAGTCATTATTTCCAGAAAACTCTTTAATCAGTCTGGAACCATCAGTTATTCTTTTATAAAAAGCATTTTTGAGTAATCCATTTTATGCCTTTTCTCGAAAAACTCTTCAATTTGTCGTTCAACCTGAAATAATAAAAAACCGGTATAGTTAAATTCAGGATGCTTCAAGTCACTTTCAACCTCACTGAATTTTCGCAATTCTAAATTATATTGTTGCCACTGAAATTTTTGGATAAAGAAATCGGCTAAATTGGAATCCAAAAAACAAAGCATCAACAGTCCTTCCTGAAGTTTTACACAAGATGCAGATGCTTTCCATTCACCATCCTCTTCATCTTTAATAAGAGAAAAATGAATAAAAAAGTCTTTCGTTTTTAATTCAACAATAGTCGACATTCATTCCCTCCAATCCTTCAATTTACTTACCTTTTCCCCAAAAACCGAACCCGACTTCTGCTTCACTATGTCCCGCCTTCTCCAGTAAAAGCGAGCCCAAAATCCAATTCTCCATTTCCCGTGCTTTTTTCGTATTTTTACACTTTTAAATTCAGGACTTCAATATGCCTTTAATGGTCAGCGTCTCCGGAATCCGGGGAATTGTGGGTGACGGACTCACTCCGCAGGTTATCGTCGATTTTTCTTCTGCTTACGCCACCTGGGTCAGGCAATCTTTTCCAAAAGCAACTATCGTTCTCGGCCGGGATTCCCGCATCACCGGAAAAATGGTTTCCGAACTGGTAAGCTCAACTCTAAACTGGTGCGGATGCGATGTTATCGATCTTGGCGTGGTGCCAACTCCGACCGTTCAGATTGGTGTTGAACAATTTGGCGCACAAGGTGGCATTATTGTCTCAGCTTCCCACAATCCGGCAGAATGGAATGCCCTGAAACTCCTGAATCATACCGGCGAATTTATGTCGCCCGAAGAAGGTGAAGCCCTCCTGAAAATCAAAGAATCGGGCAAATTCATTTCCGTCAGCTATAATAAAACCGGTTCTTTCAAAAAGATCAGAGACTACCACAAAACCCACATCAGCATGATGATGGAATTTGATTTTATCGATTATACATCCATCCAAAAAAGAAAACCCAAAGTGGTTCTAGATGCAGTTGAAGGCGCCGGTTCAGTTGCCCTTCCTGAATTGCTTGAAAAACTGGGTTGTGAAGTTATCAGGATGAACTGTGGTGCGAACGGACTTTTCCCACACGTTCCTGAACCGCTTCCGCACAACCTGACCGATTTAATGGCCCGGGTGAAACTCGAAAAAGCGGATCTCGGACTTGCCGTTGACCCGGATGCTGACCGTCTGGCGGTGATACTCGAAAATGGCGAGCCCATGGGCGAAGAATACACGATTACGGCAGCCGTTGATTACATCCTTAAACGGAAAACGGGTGACGTTGTTGTCAATCTTTCGACCACACAGGCAGTTGAAGAAGTTGCCAAACGGTATGGTGTGACCTGTCACCGGTCAAAAGTCGGTGAAATCAATGTGGTGAAAATGATGCAGGAAAAAGGGGCCGTCATCGGCGGTGAAGGCTCCGGCGGTGTGATTCTTCCGGCATCTCATTATGGCCGGGATTCCCTGGTTGCCGCGTTGCTGATTGTGGCCTGGTTTGTTGAAGGAAATAAACCCATTTCCGTTCTTCGTGCCGCACTTCCCAATTTTGAAATGGGAAAAAAGAAAGTCGATCTCGGGAAAAACAATCCGGATGACATCATTGCCAAACTGTCTGCTTCAGAAAAAGAAGGAAAGATTGATCTTCGTGACGGATTGAAAATCAGTTTGCCGGACCGTTGGGTTCACCTGAGAAAATCGAACACAGAACCGATCATCCGTATTTACACAGAAGCACCCACCCAATCTGAGGCCGATACCCTCGGGGAAACGTACGTGGCGAAAATCCGTGCGATGATGACACCATGATTTTAGCCAAAGTAACCGGAACGGTTGTAGCCCCGGTTAAGAACAACAATCTTGATTCCAGCAAATTGCTTATCGTTCAACCTATCGGACTTGACGGCAAACCGGATGGATCAGATCTTCTCGCCATTGATTTTTCGTCTGCAGGCGTCGGTGATACAGTTTTGGTTGCTCAGGAAGGTGACGTGGTGAAGCAAATGACCGGTTCAGACAAAATGCCCGCCAACGCCATCATCATGGGTGTTGTTGACGGGATGGATATAAAAGAAGAGTGATTTAGACAACCCGTTCAGGTTAATTACTTTTGTCCAATCAATATGTTCTTATTATTGTTAAGTTTAAGTTTGATGTAGGCTTTTAATTCTTCAAATGACATATTCTGGGTTTCGTTGCTGATTTTATCCCGGCTTTCCCGCATCATCTTTACTGCATCAAAATCTTTTTTCTTTTTTTCAGCCATTATAATCCACCAATTCTTTTGGGCTTCTGATTTCTATTATGGAATAACCTAATTTTAGGTTTACAGAATTATAACCCTTAATTCTGTTTAAATTTACAATATGTTTAAAATTCCAGCTAGCAAGAACATCAACTTTGTTAATTGTAGCAAGAGCGATGTGCCTGCAATCTTCCAGACTTGTTTTTCCAACAACTTTTTCAACAATATATTGGTCGGCAAGTTGAATTGCTTCTTCTGTCAGTTCAACACGCTGAAATTTTTCAGGAGAATAATTCTGAAGAAGTTCCCTTACTTTTATTGGGGCATTTAATAATTCAAGATCAAGTAAATCGGAAACAACAAACAGAATTTCGTTGCTTTCAAGTTTTTTAAAAAGCAAAGTTGTGGTTTCCTTAAATTCCGAGTCAAAGAAACCCCCAACAATTGATGTATCAATATAAATGCGTTGTTTCATATTATTTCCTGAAACAAATATAAGAAAAAAGAAAATTTAATTGCACAATTCAACCTTTCCTAACGTGATTTACATCCTGTGACTTTTGAAAATTTTTCATTACCTTTGATTTAAATGGAAGCCCTTTCATTAAATCGCCACAGGTAAGGAATTATGCAAAACCCGGTATCCGCCAGAATCCTTTTTCTGGCTGTCAGTCTGCTCGCATTTACTGCCCAACTTTCCGCCCAGAAAAAAGAAACTGCCAATCCACCCATCCAGATTGCTTTTCTCTGGCACATGCACCAACCCATTTACTGGCCGTACGAATCCATCATCCAAACTGAAAATCGTGCAGCCTATTCCTATTCCGTTGTCAACATTCACACCAGCCGGACAGGTCCGTACACAAGCTGGCCAAAGGATGCTGTGGCTAAAGGGGCTTCCCTTCCCAATTTCGGTGCACAGGTTAGTCTGACCGGATCTCTCATCGAAAACCTGAACACTCTTGAAACTGCAGGAAAAGGTTTCCAAAACTGGAAACAAAACTGGATCGATGCGAAAAAAAGTCTGACAACAAAGGGAAACCCAAGAACTGATCTGATCGGATTTGGCTACCATCACCCGCTGATGGGACTCATCCGGTACGAGGACATCAGAAAACAGATCAAACTTCATAAAGATGTGATTTCAACCAATTTTGGTGGTGCCTATTCAAAAGGGATTTTTCCGCCGGAAAATGCTTTTGCTGACCGGATAGTTCCGGCACTTGCTGACGAAAATATCGAATGGGCTTTGGTTGACAACATTCACTTCGACCGGGCAGCCGGTGGTTATCCCTGGAATAAAGGCGGAAGTGTCGTCGAACCGAATAAAGCTGACCAAATCAATTCAAATCCGAACGATTGGGTTCAGTTAAACGGACTCTGGGCACCGACCAAAAACTCTGCAAAATGGGGACGGCAGCCACACTTTGTTGCCTACACCAATCCTGAAACCGGTGAAACCAAAAAGATTATTGCCGTTCCAACCGACCGGTATCTGGGAAATGAAGATGGCCGTGGCGGATTTGGTGCACTGAATTATGAAACGGTGATGAGTCAGCTTGAGAGTTACAATACCGATCCTGCACATCCGATCCTGATCGTGCTTCATCATGACGGAGATAATTTCGGCGGTGGCGCTGATTATTATTATCAAAGTAATTTTCAGGCATTTGTTGACTGGGTGAAGGCAAATCCGACCCGGTTTAATTGCACAACCGTTCAGGATTATCTGGATACATATCCGCCAGATCCGAATGACGTCATTCACGTTGAATCTGGCAGTTGGGCCGGCGCCGATGCAGGCGATCCGGAATTTAAGAAATGGCTGGGTGATCCGGGTACAGATGGATACAGTCCAGACAGAAACAGTTGGGCAGCGGTAACTGCAGCACAGAATCTGGTTTCGATGGCACAGCAGCAAAATCCGGCAAGTTCAGAAACCGAAGCAGGCTGGAAGTATTTGATGAATGCACAGGCTTCTGATTATTGGTACTGGGATGGCACTGAAATGTGGGATTCACATCCGACCCGGGGTTCAAATCTTGCGGTTCAAAGTGTGCTGCCGGTTATCAATAAAGCAACTGATCAGACAGCCCCAACCATTTTCGTCCCTCAGCGGGAGCCGTACAATCCGGGCGGAACTGAGTGGGAAATTACCCAACCCAAAGATTTCACTGTCTGGACCTATGCTTTTGATTTCAATGGATTATCATCTGTCATCCTGAAAATCCGGACAGATAATGACGGAATGAATTCACCCTCTTCAACTGATAATGAAACTTACTCGGGTGGTTCAGACGTTTCTGAGTGGATTTCACTTCCGATGACTTCAACCACCTGGACACCAAAAACGAACCCCATGCCGGTTAAAATTGCAAAGGAATATTCGGCAAAGGTGACCGGTTATTCTGAAAAACTGCTCGACTATTATGTAGAAGCAATTGACAGTCTTGGCAATACGGAAAAATCGGTTATTCTTCATGTTTGGGTCGGAAATAATTCGGGCGGAGGCGGTGGTGGTGGCGATGAATCTGTGGTTATTTCCCCGCTTGAACCAACTATTGATGACACGGTTACGGTCACAGTAAAAGGGGCAACTCAGGGCGGAAAACTCCACTGGGGTGTAAATAATGTGGGTGGAACCTGGCAAACACCAAATGCCGTTTATCAGCCGGCTGGTTCTGTTTTATTCGGATCAGGTCCGGCCGTTCAGACGCCTTTTGCAGGGCCCAATGATTCAAGCTGGCTCACGATTAAAATTGGTCCGTTTAACAAACCGGCGCAAAAAGTGACCAAGGTGGCATTTGTAATCAATTACAATGACAATTCCTGGGATAACAATGGTGGGAAAAATTACGGATTCAACGTTTCGGGCAATGACACCTCAGTGACGCCAACCGGCGATTCCCTGACGGTTCACTTTTATAAACCTGCCAATTATACCAATCCGCATATTTACTGGTGGAATGCCGGAAATGCACCCGCAACGTCCTGGCCTGGGGTTCTAATGACAAACGAAGGAAATGGCTGGTACACATACACCTTGAACGGGACGAAGTCAGCCAACCTCATTTTCAACAATGGCGGACAGCCACAAACTGCAGATTTGACACGGGATAAAGAAGGCTGGTATTACAATTCTGTCTGGTACGACACCAAACCAAATGTCGTTTCTGTTGATGGAAAGAATAATCCGGTCGGATTTGTGCTTGAACAGAATTATCCGAATCCGTTCAATCCGACAACGGTAATCAGGTATTCCCTTTCCAATTCAGGATTGGTTTCACTTCAGGTTTTTGATATTCTTGGCCGGTTGATTCAAACAGAAGTCAATGAATTTCA
>Ga0209460_1001526_pt1 | contig 13032 bp, 3 predicted proteins | sample EBPBio132013_DNA_FD_185868 | JGI IMG/M metagenome (GOLD analysis project Ga0209460, IMG submission 185868) | Wastewater treatment Type I Accumulibacter community from EBPR Bioreactor in Madison, WI, USA - Reactor 2_5/13/2013_ DNA (SPAdes)... | ecosystem: Engineered > Bioreactor > EBPR >...
CCTCGCGAACGTCGCGGGCAAGCTCGAACGCATCGAGCAGCACCTCGCCAGGCACGATCGGCCCGAGCTTCACTGCCCACTTGTACACATCCATGCCGGCGTGCAAGCACCCCGACTGCTCGAACTCGGGCTGGTTCTCGCGCGTCGGGCGCAGCGAGTTCAGCGGCTCGGCCGGCTTTGTGAAGAAGCGATACGCGTCGAAGTGCGTGCAATTGATCGGGTTCGACTCGACCACGAGATCGGTCGCCTCGTGCCCGATGCGCAGGGGCAGCCCGACGTGCCGCAGTTGCTCGGGGGTGAGGCGGTAGACCATCGCCCACTCATGCAAGCCGAAACAGCCGAAGCGCGGGGTGCGTTCGAGTGTCGCCCGCAGCAGGGTATCGACGTAGTTGACGGTACCGCTGCGCTTCTCGAAGAACGCGTCAAGGTCAACGGTGACACCATCGCCCACTGCGGTGTAGTGGCGCCAGGTTAGGCGATCCTCGCCCCCGTGTTCGAGTAGCACTCCGGCCCCCGGGTGCCAACGACGCAGCTCTGCCGGTTTTACCGAATAATAGGTCCAGAGAAAATCTTCGACAGGATGGCGCTCGCCGCGCGACCGCCGGGTGAGGTGGGCGGTGGTGAGCGCATCGACCCGTTCATGGTGCGCGTGTTCGAGGCGTCGCCACTCATCGTGGCTTAGCCTGGGCGCGGAGGGGTCGATCCTTGTCACGCAACCAAGGGTAGCCGAGGTCGCTTCTGCACCCTCACCGAAATAATCTTCACCCATAATTACCCCTTTCGCTCGTGGCCGAAACCACGTGGTAACGTTACGGTTAGTTGTGAACCGCCTCTTGTGCGGTTCTCTCTAGTGCTCGTTGCGTTCCGATACCGGGGGGTTCGGAACGCAACGAGGCGCTTCTTCTAGATCTGTTGGGGGATCAAGTGGCTGAGCTTTCAGTGTCGGGTAACACGCGTGCGCACCGTTGGACGCGAGCACAAAAACTCATTTCAGGTGGCGCAGCAGCGACATTGCTTGCGGGCATGGCCGTCGTCGCCGGAATTGGTGTGCAGAGTGCGCTGGCCGCGCCGATTGCGCCTACCGTCAATGTTGGCATCGCAGAGTCGCCGGTGCTCGGTGAAGACGTTGTCGTCGACGTGAGCATCGCAAACCCCGCGGGCGCAACAGCGATCTACAACCTCAGCATCACCGCACTGCTGCCTGCGACGGTCGACATTGTCGGTGGCTCGTTTGGCACCCCCACCGCTGTCTACCCTGCAGGCACCGTGTTGCCGGGTGAAATGGCTGACGCCACCTATACCTGTACCAACCTCGGGCTTGTCGACCCCACACCGGCAGCTTCTGGCAAGTGTGCTGTGCCTGCGGGCAAACAGTACGCGGTGTTCCAGAACTTCTCTGATTTGCCCGCAACCGGTACCCAGAGCGGGTCGATTGAACTGCGCCCGAAAGTAAACACGACCGATACAGGTGGCATCGCGGGCGGTTACGCGGTCGGTGACAAGCTCGAAGTTGCGGTGCGCGCCTACACGAGCGCGATGGAACGTTTCATTCCGGTGTTCCCCGGAGGCACCGGAGTCGGTGGTACCGACGCGAAGACCGCGACCTCAGCCCCCGGAGTAGACGAGATTGACCCGAAGATGCGCGCACTGCGCGTTGAAAAGAGCGTCGCAGGCGCGCCAGAGGGCGAGCTGCTGCGCGGTGTGCACGACAACACCACCATCTACACACTGACGGTGCATCACACCGGCGAGGGCCCCCTTTCTGACTCGACGGTGGTCGATTACCTGCCAGCGGGCCTTGAATATCTCGGGTCGTGCACCGCCAGCGATAACACTACTGACGCTGGCAATGATGCCGGTGATGAAGAGTGGCTAGATTCAGGCGAGATGATGACCGGTGGCGCCGGCGCGAACTGCCTTGATGCAGCGACTGTCGAGACTGTGCAGGGCACACTCGTTGACGGCGTGTTTACTTCCAGCAGCGGCGGGCAGGTCTTTACGAAGGTGACCTGGAATCTTGGTGCTTTGCCGAGAACCAACACCTCAACAGCTGGTTCGAAACAGACCTTCCCGGGTACCGCTGGCGTGCCCGGCATCACGACCATCAGCTACCGCGCGGGCGTGCCACTGTTTGAGAACACCATGACGTTTGAGGGCACGACGCCCGGCACTCCGGCCACGACCGGTGCGCAAGGCGCCAACCTCGACAACAACCGCGGCGCATCGACCCGACAGGGCACCGCAAACAGTGGGGCGCTCCAGGGTGACAAGCAAACTAAAGCGCTGACAAACACGGTGATCGGTGGCGGTAATTGGCGTGGTGCCAGCGGTGGCCTGACCCCGGTTTGGAGCGAGGACCACGCCGATAACTCGGTGCAGGTCACTGACGTGCGTGTGCTGAAGTCGGTGCGCATTGGTGGCGGCGATTGGTCGAGCCAGGCGTCATTCGCACAGGGCAACATCGCCGACTACCGCGTGACGATCGAGACGAGCGAGTACGTTGGGGCTGCAGTCGACGGTGGCACCACACACATCAGTGATACCTTTGCGAACGGCCTGTGCCCGGTGTACCCGCCCACGGCTGCTGCTCCCGATGAATTGCTGCTGGGCTCGGTGCCTGCGACGCTCGAGGAGTGGAACACGGCACTTGATGCGGCGGGCCTTTCTGAGTGCAAGTGGGATGCGGAGAGCGACGACGCCGAGGATGCCAAGCTCTCGGGCGCGACTGTTGCGAGCGTCGCCTTCGACTCATCCACTGGCCGATTCACGCAGCAGTTCGTGCTCGATACGCCAAACGCTGACGCGTTCGCCGCGCCGAATGCGGAGATCGAGATTATCTACTCGGCACGCCAGAATCAGAGCTACGTCACCGACGGCGCCGACGGTAAGAACGGCGCGACGAGCTCGGGCGACACTGTCATCAACACCGCCGAGATCGAGGCGAAGACCACGCCGCGCACCGAGACTGATGGGCTCGTCAACGACGGCGGGGCCGAGGTCGGCGACGACTACTTCACCTGGGACGACTCGCAGGCAACGGTCGTGACGAATTACAGCGACACACAGAAGTCTTTGCTGCGCAACACGCCTGACCTCGGTGCGCTCGATGCCGACGGCGTCGTGGCGCTCGACTATGGCAGCGGCGCGGTCACCGACCCGGCTGATCCTGCGTATCCGTGGACCGGCAAAGAATCCAAGCCGTTCGGCATCGGTGACCAGGTCTGGTTCAAGATTCATTGGGACACTGCGCGTGGTGCCGAGGTGCGCAACCCCGTGCTCACTGATTTCTTGCCGCAGGGCGTCAGGTTCGACCCGAATGGTCTCGATGCCGCGAACGAGTGGGGCGCCTCTTCAAACCTTCGGGTGGTCGCATCTCAGAACGGCGTGCCCATTACGATTGACGCCGGCAGCCCGCTTGAGATCACGCCCGAGTGCAGCTACACCGACTCGGCAACCGCTTTCGATGAGTTCGTCGGCAAGGTTGCCCTGTCTGACAACAACAGCCGCCTCACCTGGACACTCGGTTCGGCTGATTGCTACTCGAGCGGCCCCAGCGCCTCGAGCGCTCGGTTCTGGCCGGGCGGCATCGATCTCGACTTCTACATTAAGGTCACCATCAGCGACGCGCAGGCGTTCGGCAAGACCGACCTGAGCCAGAACCTAGCAAAGTACCAGCAAGAGAACGTCGACGGCGAGATCTTCTTCCAGCGACGCCAGGCAGAGATCGTTCCCGACATGTCGCCGCGTCTCGTCAAGGGCATCGCGAGCGTCGGTGCAGATAGCTACGGGGTAAACAGCAACGTCGACATGCAGGATCGCGGGCCAGTCGTGCAGGCCGACGCGCTGAAGTTCCGTCTCGACGTGACTTCGCCCGCCTCAGTGACGACCGGGTACCAGATCTGGGACGCACTGCCCGAAGGCATTCAGGCAGCGGATCTCGCGGGTTACAACGAGACCACCGACACGATTACGGCGAACGCGGAAATCTGGGCCGACGATGCCGCGGCAACAGCAACCTCTGCATTTACCGCTCACGCTTACAATCCGGGAGACACTGATTTCGCTTCGTGGGGGCAGATCAACCCCGGCTACAGCGGCCGAAGCATCGTCGTTTGGACTGTGACAGCGCCTGTTCCCGGATCGACGCCGGCCACGGACGCTGATGACGCGATCCAGCGCGGAATCTCGCTGTTCTACACGATCAACGTGCCAGACGGTGACACTGATAGTGACCCTGCGCTGATTGCGCAGCAGTTCACGAACACCGCGTCGATCGTCCAGTTCGATGTGCAGAACGTTAACGACACCAGCACCGTCATCGCAAACGTTCCGACGGCCAGCCCGACCACTCAGGTGCCGACGGGCGGCAGCTCGGAAGGCGTCGACCACCGGAAGTCGAACGAAACCGCGCTCTCGGTGTCGGCTCGTGCGGCGAGCTCCGTGCCCGATTCCTACCCGGTCGCCGCCGACTTCATGACCGACCCATCGGGCTTCACGTTGCCCGATGCCGAGTTCGCGAAGGAGCTGGCCGCGACAGAGATTGGGCCGAATCCTGCCTCGTCTGCCCCCATCGGTGAGAACAACCTTGGTACGAACAATGGTAACGGCCAGATTGTTCAGGGCGAGTTCGCGACCTTCGACTACAAGGTGACCGTTCCCGCGTACACAAGCGTGCCAGCGGGCGCGGTGCTCGCCGACCGCGGCTACTTCACACTCGGTAGCGAGACTGGCACCCGCATCAACTACACGGTCGAGCCGGCCGGCACTTCGGTGACGTATCCGAGCAACGCAAACGCGGGGAATTTCACCTTCGCGAACGCCACCGGTACGCTCACCTTCGACCAGCGATTCGATGCGGACGACGAGGATCGCGTCTTTACCGTGCACCTGCGCGTGCGCGTGGCAGACGGCCCGACTGCGGTCGGTGCGCTGTCGCACGGCAATACGCTCTACAACGTTGCGACGTTCACCTACAACAACGGCCAGGGTGCCGCGAAGGTGCTCGACGACGACGCTTCGGTGCCGTTCATTGCGCCTCAGGCGACCCTCGAAAAGCGCCACACCGGTGTCGACGGCGCCAGCGGTGCGGTGGAGTTCACGCTGACCGCGGGCAACACAGCTGATCGCCCGACCCTGTTCGACTCAGTCGTCTACGATTGCCTGCCCGCTGGCTTCACCGGAATCACAGCGATCACGCCAAGTCAGGGCACCGCTGCAGTTGTGAGCGGCGTGAACTGCTCTGTTGCGGGTACGGGAGCGAACGCGGTCATCAACACCAACGACCCTGGGGGCTCTGGCACGCTGATTCGCTGGCAAGTTGGCGCTATCAACTCAGGCGCTACCCCAACGCTCTCGTTTACCACCACGGTGAACCCTGACGCGGCCGGCGGTGTGAGCTACACGAACCACGCGAAGATCACCGGGTACACGCTTCCTGACTCGCGCCCTAACGCGACCGACCGACGCGGCGAGAGCACCGCCCTCGCGCAAGACACGGTGCCGGTCGCTTCTGCGACACAGGCGAAGTCGGTCTCGCCGACCTCGGCGCCGGTCGGTGCTACCGTGACCTACACGCTCACGACCACCATTCCGGCAAACGCGAACTATTACTTCGTTGATCTGAAGGATCAGTTGCCAGCAGGTATCGAGTACGTTGAGAACTCTGCAGTCGCGACGTTCGCCGGCGGCCCGCTTGTCACGAACGAGCCACTGAAGACAGGTGACGTCGCGAGCGGCCAGCAGCTGAACTGGGTCATCGGTGCGGGCACGATCGCTACGGCAGTTACAGCCCGTCAGGTCGTCGTCACTTACCAGGCGAAAATTCTAGACTCGGTCGTGTCGGGCACACCAGACAACACGGCAACCTTCTCGTGGAACACGAACTCGGCTGATGACGTTCCTGGCACCCGGATCGAAGCACCCGCCACAGCGACCGTGACAATCTTGAACCCCGAGTTGAGGATTCAGAAGCAGGTGAAGCTGCAGGGTGCGGCCGACACGACGTATGCTGCATCGAAGACCGGCAACGTTGATCAGGTCTTCACCTATCGTCTGCGTGTCTCGAACATCGGCAATAGCCCTGCCTACAGCGGTGCGATCACCGACTGCCTGCCAGAAGACGTTGTCGGCGTGACAAACATTCTGCCCACCGGTGGGGTGTACTCGTCGACCCCGGTCACCGGATGTGCCGGTGGCACGATCACCTGGACCGGCCTGAGCGCTATCGCTGCCGCCGCTTCGCTTGACCTCACCTACGACGCGAAGTTTGCAGCAGCTGGCTCGCTGGTATCGGCGAACCCCGCCTCGACAAACGCCTCGACGTGGAGCGTTGGCGTGGCCCAGCAGAACACGGGCAAGGTGGTGTCTTATACCTCGGCAACGACCGGTGGTTGGCTGTACCAGCCGGGCGCGACAGGCAAGCCGGGCACGCGTCCGAGCGGAGACGGTACCGTTACTATTCCGACGACGGGAACCACTTCGAGCGCATCGGTGACCCCGCTCTTCCCGAAGGTGATGCTTGCGAAGGCCGCCGTCGACAGCTCCAAAACCGCATATGTCGGCGAGCCATTCGAGTGGCAGCTCACCGCAACGAACTCGGGCCAGGGTGCAGCTCAGAAGGTTGTGCTGACCGATACGCTGCCCGCAAACTGGCAGTTCACAGCGGTCACCAGCATCACCGTTGGTGGTGCGGCCCAGGCCGCCGCCGCTCCGACCGGCGGCCCGACCGGTCCGCTCGTGTGGACCTTCGGTGCGGACTCGGTGAACGGTGTGCCTGCGGCCACACTGCTGCCGGGTCAGAGCATCGTGATCCGCTACACCGCGACACCGATGAATCCAGAGGCGCTCGCGACCCCGGGTGTCGGCAACTCGAATCCGCACACCAACACGCTGTCGGCAGTGACAACTGACCGCACAAACCTGAGTGCGAATCAGTCGGGCAGCTACACCGGCCCGAACGCGAGCGACAGCGCGTTCTTGCGAGTTGCAGACCTGAAGCTTGTGAAGCAGGCGAAGGGTGGCACGACGAACACTATTCCGGCAGATCACCCGCTCGCTGGCGTGGCCGCAAACCAGTGGGTCATCGGGCAGAGTGTTGAGACCGGCGTCTACACGCAGCCTCAGTGGGAGATCACGGTCACGAACCACGGGCCCGCCGATAGCTATGGCCCGTTCGCGGTCAGCGACACCCCGACCACCCCGGCTGGTGTGACGGTCAGCGACTGGACTGCGGTCTACGTGAGCCCGACCGGTGTTGAGTCCACTATTGGCACCTACACCGGAACCTCGTTCAGCGTGGGTGCCAACGACACCAGATTGCTTGCCAATGGCAGCGACAAGATTGTGCTGCGAGCCAACGTGACAGTGTCGACCTCGGCGGTGCCCGGTGCCGCGGTGAGCAACCAGGCAACCGTGCTTGGCCGCACTTATGAGAAGCCCGAGACTCAGGGGCCGACTGCGACCAACCCGAACACCGACGATGACAGCCGCACGCTCATCGAGAGCGCAGATCTGCAGGTAGCGAAGTCGGTTACGCCGGCGACGCCGAACGCAGGCGGCTCGATCAGCTGGACGATCACGCCGAGCAACAATGGCCCCTCTGTCTCGCGCAACACCGAGGCAAGCCCGATTACGATCACAGACACGGTGCCCGCAGGCGTCAACGGCGTCATCATGTTGACCAATGCCGTTTGGACGGCTACCGTGCCCGGCGGGTTCCCTGCCGATGCGGGCGACACGATCACCTTCACGCTGAACGCGAGCTACCTGTCGATGTCTGTCGGCGGAGCGCCAGCAATCACGCTGAACGGTACCGTTGACCCCACATGGACTCCGGCCTCGGGCCCGCAGGGTGACGGTAGCATCCGCAATACCGCGACTATTGCCCCGGGCGCTGGCCTCACCCCAGACCCGAAGACCTCGAACAACTCCAGCACCGTTCCTGCGACCCCGACGTTCAATACGACCCTCGGTGTTTCGAAGGTGCGTGTGGTGGAGGTCAACGGCGAGTGGAAGCCCGCCGCCGAACAGGATCCTGTGCCTCCTGTGCGCGCAGGCGACCCGGTGCACTACCTCGTCACCGTGTCGAACAATGGTTTGGCGGTGGCCCGCAACGTGGTTGTCGTAGACGAAGTGCCGACAGGCCTCAGCTATGTGGGCTTCGAAGCAGTGTCGCCCGCGACCTGGACTCGTAGCCTGCACACGAACGGTACTTGGGATCAGTTCAGCCTGACCAGCGACAGTAACACGCTGCCGGTCGGTGCTTCACGTCAATTCGTGGTTGAGTACGGCACCTCGGCTTCGACCCCCGAAAATGTAAGCAACTGCGTACAGGCCGGCTCCGCTGACAACAGCAGCCAGCCACGTGCGTGCGAGGGCTTCAACTCGAACCGAGTGTCTGACCTGTCAATACAGAAAGACGTGATCAGTGGTCTTGCTGGCACCGTGCTCCCAGAGTCCCCGAATCTGCCAGTCGTGCACGCGGGTGACGTGGTTACCTACCGTCTGACGGTTACGAACAACGGACCGAGCCACGCGGTTGGCCCGATCAGCGTGTCCGATGCGCTGCCCGCAAACTTTACCTACGTTGCCGGCTCGGCAACGGTAGGCGGCGTGTCGGCCGAGCCCGCGGTGGTGGGTCAGAACCTCAGCTGGGTGGCGCTGCCAGACACGGGCACGCTCTCATCGGCGACGGGCAGCAACCAGATCGTGATCGAGCTGCAGGCAACTGTCGCCTCGACCCACGGTGCTGCCGCCAGCGTTCGCAACGAGGCCACGGTGACCGGTCAGAACGACCCCAACCCGGCGAACAACACCGACGACGCGAACGTGCGCATCGATACCCTCGCCGAGATGTCGATCGTGAAGACCGTTGCAGACGGCCCGTGGCTTGCTGGCACGAACGTCAGCTACACGCTGACAGTGACCAATTCTGGCCCATCTGCGGCGCCTACGGCTCGCGTCGTTGACACCCTGCCGAGTGGCCTCACAATGGTCTCGATGTCTGGCACCAACTGGACCTGCGTAGCAGCGGCGGGTGCTTCGAGCGGCAGCTGCGACCGGTGGGCACTTCGACCATCACGGTTGTCGCGAAGATTGCCAGCGGTCTGCCCACCACCACTCAGACAAACCCGTTCACGAACGTCGCTGACCTCAGCTGGACAGATAGCCGCACCTTCGCTGACCCCGAAGACGACCCGCGCCACAAGTCGAGCAGGGTAGACATCACGGTGACTACTCAGGCCGATCTCGGCCTCGTGAAGACGGCCGTCGACCCAGAAGACAACACGACCGAGGTCACCTCGGCCGTGGCAGGCGAACAAGCGCGCTACCGTCTCGATGTGACCAACTACGGTCCGAGCGACGCGGTGCCCGACCTCGTGGTGACCGATACGCTGCCGCTCGGCGTCGCCTACGTCGGGCCAGTCGGTAACACCGCCGCGAACTGGGCGATCGATGCCGCCGACTACGACCCCGCAGTGCCACAGGTCGTGACCTTCACCCGCGTGGCCGGTGGGGCAAACGTTGGCCTGCCCATCGTGGGGGCAGCCGCAACCGCGGCCCCGCCGATCCTCTTCGATGTGCTGCTCTCGTCTAGTCTCGAGGCAACTTCAATTGACGTGCCAGCATTGCTGAACACGGCGACGGTGACCTCGGGCACCCCCGAACCAGCTGTTGATCCGCACCCGAATACCGATGACGCTGCGCTTAACATCACGCGCTCGGCCGACCTCGAGATCACGAAGTCGCACCCGGTAGCCGATGATCGTGATCGCGTGATCGTGGGTGAAGCGCTGCCGTTCACCATCGACGTGACCAACCACGGCCCGTCGGTCTCGAGTGGCTTCACGATCACCGACACGATGCCGGTCGGCTTCGAGGTGACCAGTGTGGTCGGCCCTGTGCTCGATGCAGACGATCAGCCGACCGGCTGGGTGATCGACTCGATCACACCCGACGTCTACGACCCGACGCAAACGACCGAGGTTGTCGCCACCTACACCGGCGTGACCGAGGTGGGCGCGAGCGTGCCGTCGCTCGTAATCGACACCATCGTGCACGAGCAGGCGTTCAGCGAGACCGACGGTGAGGCAAACGACGTGGTGAACCACGTCGCGATCACCGACGCGAACGAGCCCGACCCCGAGCCCGAGAACAACGAGTTCGAAGACCCGATTCTCGTGCAGCCCCTGGTGACCCTCGTGCTCGAGAAGACCGCGGTTGGCGAGTTCAAGGTGGGTAAGGCCGGCACGTACTCGATCACGGTCGAGAACCTCGGCCCGCACACCGATCTCGGCCCGATCACCGTGACCGACCAGCTGCCCGCTGGTCTCAGCTTCCGCGAGTCGCCGAAGCTGCCGGAGGGCGCGACGGTCGACCACGCGAACGGTCTGGTTACCTGGACCCTCACCAAGCCCCTGGGCGTCGGCGAGAAGGTCGAGCTGCTGCTCGTGGTCAACGTGCTGCAGGCCGCCTACGACCAGCCAAACCACGAGATTACCAACGTTGCCGAGGTGACGACCGAGTCGCAGCTCACCGAAGAATCGGTGCTGATCGATGACGCGGTGGTCAAGGTGAAGCCGGTTGATCCGCTGGTGGTCACCGGCGGTGACCTCGCCGGTGGCGTGCTGGCCGCGATTGCCCTGATGCTGCTGCTTGGCGGTGGCACCTACCTCGCGGGCCGCAAGCGCCAGCAGGCGCGGCACGCATAGTTTCAGCGTCGCGGTTTGTCTCTGCCGACTGCCCAACAGGTAGGCAAAGACAAACCGCGGCACTGATCGGACAGGGATCGGGCTTCACCTCCCCAAGGGTGAGGCCCGATCCCTTTATTTTTGAGCCTGGCGCGCTAACCGACCACGCCGAGCAGCCTGGCCAAAAGGGCAAACGTTTCGCTCGTACCCGCTTCGATGCGCACGGTCACCGAGTCTCGACGGTCGATCTGCGTCGGCCCGCGATTGATCACCGCAACGGGCAGCCCGCGCGCCTCGGCGCGATGCATCAGGCGAACACCCGTGTTCACGGCAAGAGACGAGCCAGCGATAATCAGCGACGAAGCCGCCGCAACGATCTCTGCGGCGTGCGCAAACACCTCGCGCGGCACATGCTCACCGAAATACACCACATCGGGGCGCAGCATGCCGCCGCAGGCTGGACAGATCGGCACACGCACACCCGCGGTATCGGCCACGTCGGCATCGCCGTCAGGCGTGATCCTCGCGCCATCGTTGCGCTCTGCAAAACCCGGGTTCGCGACATCAAACCACGCGAGCACCTCGGCGCGCGAGAATCGATGGCCCTCGGGCACGCAGCGAATCGTGGCCCCGTTGCCGTGCAGTTCGGCGATGTTTGTGGTGCCAGCGCGACCGTGCAGGCCGTCGACATTCTGTGTGATGACGCCCGTGAGATGCCCCGCGGCCTCGAGTGCAGCAACTGCCTCGTGCCCCGAATTTGGCCGTACGTCTTCAAGCCGCAACGCACCAACGCGCGCGCCGGCCCAAAACCGGCGCCGGTACGCTTCGTCGTGTGTGAACTGGTCGATGCTCATCGGGGTGCGCGGGGGAGTGCCCGCGCCGCGGTAATCGGGGATGCCCGAATCGGTGCTCATGCCGGCACCCGTGAGCAGCGCTGCCGGGCCACGGTCGAAGAGCGACGCAAGCGCCTTCAGTTGCCCTTCGGGCGCCGTGGTGCTCGGGGCCGGGCGATCCTCGTGCTGCATACCGCCTAGCCTATGGTGCGAGCATCGCCAACGGCCTGTAATTGCAAGCGCAACTGTACCCAGGTCGAGATGAGCGAGTCGGCATCGCCGAGGTCGAGCCGGTACCGCTCCTCAGCCTTTCTCACCCGGTAGCGAATAGTGTTCTCGTGCACGCCCGCCGCGCGCGCCGCCTGCGTCACGTTACCGAACGCCTCGCACCACCTGAGCACGGCCTCGGCAATTGCCGGCTGCTCGGTCGCGAGCCTGGCCACCCACGGGTCGACGAGGGCCGGGTCGTTTGCGAGCAGCTCGCGCAAGCGTTCGAGCAGCAGCTGGGGGCGCAGGCGGTCGAGCGTCAGCATGCGCCCGCTCGCCGCGTCGGGCCACCGCGACGCCGTGTCGAAGAGCCAGTCGGCCTGTTCGCGCAGCTCTGCAACGCCGCTCGCGCGGTGCGTCGTGCCTGGTGAGGCGAGCCTGATGCCTCCGGTCGCATCTCTGGCGCCGGTTTCGGTGCCGACGAGGCGGTCGAGAATTGGTAGCAGAGGATCAACGATGCGCCCGAGCTGCGCTGGCTCTTGGTGTGAGATGAGCGAGTAGACGCGCCCGCGACGCACCACGGTGGCGGCCTCTGGACGGTGCAGAGCGAGGTGGCGCTGCACCGTTGACCGCAACTGGGCGAGCGTGGTCGGGTGCTCGTCACGGCCCGGGTCGAAGGCGAGCAGTTGAGCGCCGCGCTCTTCGGGAATGCCGAGTTCGGCGAGTTCGGTGCCGATGATGGCGCTGCCTGCGAGCAGGGTGCGAAGACGCTCTTCGCGGGGCGCCTGGCCGGCCTCGCGCACGCGAATGTCGTCGAGCATGTGCGCTGCCGCGATGCCGCTCGCCCGCTGCATCAGCTGGTGCTGTTCTGTGGTCAGGGGCCCCTCACCCGATGCGTCGATCGCCCAGATCGTGCCGAGCGGCAGCGCGCCCGCGCGAATCGCATAGGCTACGCGTGGGTACTCGTCGCCGAGCTGCGGGTACTTCACGGGCGCCTCAGAACGAATCACGGTGCGATACTGGTCGTCGTTGAAGGGAGACTCGGGCACCTTGCGCGCGAGAATGCCCCTGGTTCGCAGCGAGTCGATGAGCTGCCCCGGCACCGACGAGTAGGCGACGATTCTGCGGCCAAGGTCTTCGATCGCCACCGAGCCGCCAAAGTGGCTCGCGAGCTCGTTCGCGAGCGCAAACAGCGGCTCAGCACCTCGGTCGAAGTGTGCATCGCCGCTCGAGCGCTGCTCGCCGAGCAGGCCACCGACGAGCGCCTCAAAGAGACGCCAGCCGACTCGTGGGGCAACCCGCAA
>Ga0209460_1001530_pt1 | contig 12993 bp, 10 predicted proteins | sample EBPBio132013_DNA_FD_185868 | JGI IMG/M metagenome (GOLD analysis project Ga0209460, IMG submission 185868) | Wastewater treatment Type I Accumulibacter community from EBPR Bioreactor in Madison, WI, USA - Reactor 2_5/13/2013_ DNA (SPAdes)... | ecosystem: Engineered > Bioreactor > EBPR >...
TCGAAAATTTCTGCAACGGTGCCCACAATGGCTTCCCAGGTCAGATGAAAAAAAGTGTCTTTTTTATCTTCGGGACCCACTACATCCAAATCGGTAATCAGAGGTTTTACGTAACCTTTGAATTTGCCATTTTTTGCTGCCATTTCAGTGTACATGCCAAATGTCCCTTTGTTCACATCAAAATTTCCGTAGGCTTTTAGAAAGTTGTTTAATAATTTCAGTTCAGTACCTTTTACTTCAGCATTCAGATCAAACGCCGCCTGATTTGCCATAGGGTTCATTTTCATGTTGAAGGTCAGAGTTCCTTTGTAAACCGAAGCGGTTGCAGTGACCGTTGCCGGCAGTTCAACTTTTTCATTGGTTACATTTGTTAGATTCAGTGCGAGCAGATTCAGATTCTTTAAAACAAGATCAAATCTGGGGGTGGTGGTATTATCAGCATAGTGGATGTCACCTCTGTTGATCTGAAACCGGTTTACCTTTAATGGCATGAAGTCATCAAACATGAGTTTAAAAAAACTGGAGTCTTTCTGGAGATCTTCAAGCTCAACTTTGTTTTTTGTAAAAATGAGAACGGGGGTTTTTAAAACGATTTCGGCAACAATGGATCCTTTAAGAAGTGCACTCCATTCAACCGAAACGTCAATTTTTTCTGAATTGAAAAATTTGGTTTGCTTTTTTGAAACCGAATCGATCTTATCCATGTGCATGGATTTAATGATGTAGGCACCCCGGAAGAGAGACAAATCGATGTCTTCAATGTGACCGTAATATCCCTTCATTTCACCTAACGATTTATTTGCAAAATGCAATAAAACGTAGGGCAGGATAAGTCTGATGACAACTAACAGGACTACGATGCTGATGAGGACAATATACTTTTTCTTCATTTAACGGCCTTTGATTCCTTTTCAATTTTGCCTGTCCGGTTTTTGGAATATGGCAAACTGAACCCTCAAAGGTGCGGTTTCTTAGCCGGAATTGTGTTACAGATTTTTTGGGAAATGTTGCATCATTCCCACTTTTTTTGGGGGAAGGCGGGGTACGTTTTACGGGGTACGTCGTACGTTGTAGGGGGGAGATTTTTAACCACAGAAATCACGGAACACGCGGAAAAGGGAAAGGCATAAGGTTAAAGGGTTAATGGTTGATTCACCTGGAAATGGAACCCCATCGCCCAAGACCAGCGATCGTGGGTTAAAAAGGTGATATGATTGTAGAAATATTTCTGCAAATTCCGTTAATTCTGCGGTTGATAATGTATTATTTTTTCAGATTGCCATGTAATAAAATGACCCGGGGGATTTTAACCACGGAACATACAGAAGGAGCAGAAAGAAATGATATGAATACAGAATAGGATAAATTGTTTTTGAAATTTTTCTGCAAATTCCGTTAATTCTGCGGTTGAAAATGTATTATTTGTAACCAGATATTTTTGTCATTGCCAGGTAATTACATGACCCGGGGGAGAAGATTTTTAACTCCTGTTCCGTTTTTTTAGATAATAATGCCAGAGAAAGTAAGTTGCCAGTGAACGAAGTGGTTTCCAGGTTTCTGATAAGGTGAGAATTTCTGCTTTGTTTTGTGCTGGCGTTAGTTCCCTGATGGTATTGATAACGGCAATATCACCATGTGGAAAAATGTCTTTTGCCTGAAGACAAAACATCAGGTAAATGTCTGTTGTCCAGTCACCGATCCCTTTTATCCGGGTAAGTTCTGTTCTGATTTCAGCATCAGTCATTTTTCCAAAGAAATCTAAGTTTAGAGTTCCATTCAAAATGGCTTCAGAAAGGTCACGAAGGTAGGTTGCCTTCTGTCTGCTGATCTGGCAGGCGCGCATTTCTTCATCGGTTAACTTCAAAATTTCTGCCGGGGTGAATTCTTTAAGAAAGGAATTCAATTTCAGAAAGTGGGCATTTGCAGAGGCTAAACTAACCTGTTGTTCAAGAATGATTCGGGAAAGAGAGATGAAGCCGGGAGGACGTGTCCAGTTTGGTGGTGAACCGTATTGGTCATGAATTCTGGAAAATAACGGATCCAGTTTAAAAAGCCGGTCAGAATCCATCTGGTTAACAATTGACATCATCAACGAACGGGAATCGTGAAATAGAAAGAAGAGCCTTTTTCGGGTTCACTGGTTACCCTGATTGTACCGCCATGTTTTTCAACAAATTCTTTGCAAAGCAACAAACCGAGTCCGGTGCTTGCTTCACCATCCGTGCCTTTTCGTCCGGGTTTTGCAGTAAGACTGAAGAGGTTATCAGTTAAATCCTGACTCATTCCGATGCCGGAATCAGTAACGCAGAATTCGATTTCTTTTTGCGGATGTTCAGTCGCAGAAACTGTAACACTGCCTCCTGTAGGCGTGAACTTAACCGCATTTGAAATCAGATTTCTGAGGATGGTCAATAAACTGTTTTCGTCAGCATAAACGGTAAGATTTTCAGCAACGGAAACTGTAATGCCAATTTTCTTTAAGGTTGCTGCTTCCCTGATGGAAACCAGACTTTTGCCGATCAGGGGTGAAACCTGATGAATGTCCGGGGAGAAAGGAATAAGCCCCTGCTGCATCCTGGCCCATTCAAGTAAATCTTCGAGTAATTTGTATAAAGTAACCGCAGACTGGTTGAGGCTCACCGCATAATCCTGAATTTCTTCAGTTGTAAGGTGAGGAAGTTCCTTCGCCAGAAGATGAGTCAGCCCTAAAAATCCGTTGAACGGATTTCGCAGATCGTGTGAAATGATTGAGAAAAACTTGTCTTTTTCTGCATTCAGTTTTTGAAGTTCTTCGTTTTTTAAACTGATTTCTGTTTCGGCTTTTATCCGTTCAGTGATATCTTCTTTTACAGCGAGAAAATGCGAGATGGTTCCGTTTTCATCTTTAACAGGCGAAATAATGGCTGATTCCCAGTAAAGTTCGCCATTTTTTCTCCGGTTCTGAAAAACACCCTGCCAGTTTTTTCCCGAAAGGATGGTTTCCCAGAGCGATTTATAATCGGCCTGTGATTTATTCCCCGATTTGAAAATCCTTGAATTTTGTCCGATGGCTTCATCAATTGAATAACCCGTGGTTTCGGTAAATTTTGGATTTGCAAATTCAATATTTCCCTTCAGATCGGTGATCACAGTTGTGACCGGACTTTGCTCAATGGCAAGAGAAAGTATTCTTAACTTATCAAGGGCATGGCGTTTTTCATTTTCAGCCTGTTCCCGGTTAAGAATTTCCTTTTTTAATTTTTTTGAAGCTGCATAAAAAAACCAGGTGGTTGAACCAACTGCAAGAAGTATACCCGAAAAGATAAGAATCAGATTCCAGGGGATTTTGGTCTCAGGCTTTTTGTAATCGGCGTAAAGTAAACCATAAACTGAAAATTCAGGATCAAGCATATTTACTTTTTTGTAGGTTTCAGCAATTGAGGCAATCCGTCCCGGATTGGTATACCCAATTTCAACCACATTACTCATAACCAGATTTTTTGTTCTTTCCGCTTCGTAAAGCAGGTGGGCTTTACTGTGACGCTGGCTGTATTTTGAATAAATGAGATCGATCAGTTCTTCGGGATGCTCCATGGCGTAGGTCCAGCCTTTGAGTGAAGCGTCACGAAACCGGGCAACCAGATCAGGATTATTTCTCATCAGCGAATCGGTAGTGAAAAGTCCGTCGCCATAAAAATCAATTCCCCCCATAACCGGAGAAATGATGGTGTAAGGAAAGTTATTCTCAATTAAAGCAAATGGTTCATCTGTGGAATAAGCAGAAATGGCATCGACTTCACCCCTGATCAGTTTGTTTACATCAAATTCATGCTGATCGAGAATGCATTTTTCAAGCGGAACGCCTTCATCATTCATGAAAGCAATAATGTCAGCCGTGTTGGGTTCCAGCGCAATTCGTTTTCCGGCCAGGTCCTGAACATGGTTGATTCCGGATTTTTGGGAAGCAAGCAGAATAAGCGGGGAATGCTGGAAAATAGTAGCAAGGATAACGGGTTGATGCCCCTTGGCCCTCATCATCAGAATATCTGATGTACAAACTCCGAATTCTGCTTTACCCTTAAAAACAGCTTCATTCGAATTTTGTCCTTCAACAGCTTCGACAAGTTTTACTTCAAGTCCTGCTGCCTTATAAAAGCCTTTTTCAATCGCTGCATAATATCCGGCAAACTGAAACTGATGTTTCCATTTCAACTGAAGGGTAACAGGCGTAAGATCCTGTGTAAATCCAACGGAAGGAATCAGGAGCAATGAAAGAAGGAGTAATCGAAGGAATAAAGTCATGATTTCATCATTTAGTGGGTTAGTCAGATTGTTGACAAATTCCTAGGGTGGATTAACTCAGTATGGAAGTGACCATTTGTGGGTTACTTAATGACTATCAACTTCACCAATATCTTCAAACCAGATGTCTGGTCGTTTGCCAATAAACTCATTCATCATATCCACACATTCCTGCAGATTGAGATCAACAACTTCAACCCCGTGCTGCTGCATAAACTCTTTCGCACCGGGGAAAGTTCTCGATTCACCCACAATCACTTTCGGGATTTTAAACTGGACGATCGTTCCGGCACACATGTAACAGGGCATCAGGGTTGAATAGATAACCGTGTCTTTGAAAGAGCCAATCCGGCCTGCATTATTCAGACAATCCATCTCACCATGAAGAATGGGATTATTCTCCTGAACCCGTTTATTATGTCCTTTCGCAATCAGCTTGCCCGATTTAACCAAAGCTGAACCGATGGGAATTCCGCCTTCGTTCAGACTTTTTCTGGCCTGATTGATTGCCTCCTGCATGAATTCGTCCATAATAAGCCTCTGTATAAAAAAGGTTTTTTTCTCTGATGATAAGTTAATGTAATTCAAATCATGATTCAAGCAGAAAGGAAAAAGCCAGTATTTATATTTTTATCCGGTTTTCAGTGTCGGTGATAGGTACGATTGCTGTTTTTCCACCGGAAATAAGTTTCAGAGTAAATGGTTTTTCACAGATTACCGTCACTTCTGATTTTGAACCCGTTTTTTCAAAAAGAAGGGACACGATCTGATCTTTCAGCCGGATGTTTTTTAATCCGTGCCGGTCTGATCTTTTTATCGTCCAGGTAATCGTGTTTTCCTTACCTGAAATATCAAACCCCAGAACATTTTCAATCAGCAGGGAAATGGGAGCAAGCCCCGTCCATCCAACAAAATCCTGCCGCGAATAAAAGGTATTGTCCCACCGGGTTGCTGGTTCATTCAATTCTGAAGAGTAACATTCCCACAGGGTTTTGTAGTCGTCTGCATATCGTTCATCAAAAGCGATTTTTTCAGGATCGGGTTTAAAATTCTGGTAAATGTTGGATACGTTACCGAGGAAGTTCAGGGCAATGGAATCAGCGAGATTGGATTCTGAAACCGATTCAAGTCCTTTAACCAGCATGTAATTGGTCGGTGCCCAAACACTGCCAAGCCAGTAATGTCCTTTCGGATCATATTCAGGCTGATTGGCAGCAAGGGTCGGAACAAGATTTGGCCGCCAGAATTCGGCCGGATTTTTCAGATGCGCAAGAACTGAGGCTTTCCGTTCAGGCGGACAAACTCCGGCAAGCAAAGTCCAGAAGGCACCGATGTGAAGGGTCGGACTTAATTTTCCTGATTCGGTCAGATCATAGTAAAAACCAGTTTTTTCATTCCAGAGCAGGGCATTGATAGAATGACTGATTTCGGCTGCTTTTATCTGGAAAGTTGCTTTAGTTTGGTTATCACTGATCACCTCTGCCATTTTCGAAATACAGGTTGCAGCCAGAACCTGTTGCGCAGAATAATCGATCCAACCGGCTTTCCCAACATTTTTCCTGGGTGTATTATCCATTCCGCTGCCCAGTTCCGACGTGTAAAAAAGTCCTTTTCCTTTTTCAGTCCGGCAGTTTTTTTCCGTCCAGTCAAAATATCTTGTCAGAACCGGCAAAACTCTTTTTATCCTGGAAGCATCACCGCTGATTTCGTAATACCGCCATTCAACCCAGGCGAACAGAGGTGGATTCACCATTGGTTCATCTGCGGAGGGTTCGTTGGCCAGTTTACCCGTCGTTTCCCAATAAACCCGCTGAATGTATCCATCCGGGCGTTGTTTGTTGTAGAAATTATCAAGCGACGCCATAACAGGAAAAGCATCCCGGCCGTAAATCCCGAAACTGGTGATGAAACAAATATCCCACTGATAAATCAGTTCATTAAATCCTTCATCCATGTAGGCAGGTTCGAAACCGTTTTCCGGCGTTCCGTGCTGAATTTTATTCCATGCCAGTTCCCAGGCTTTGTAATAAAGGGCAACATATTCCGGGTGAGAGTCAATTACCGGTTCCGGAAGAAGAGAAACCGGCAACGGCTTTGTGTATTTTTTCCGTTGAGGAACGGGTGGATTTCCAACTTTGATGATCGAATTAAATCCGTCACCACCGTCATTGATTTTCCAGTCGTTTGCCGGATCTGCAATCCATTTTCCGTCAACAACCAGTTTGTACTGATAGTAATTCGGAACCAGTTCAATGCTGACTGACCACAAACCATTTTCTTGTTTTTGAAATGGGTGGGCTGAAGCAGACCAATTGTTAAAACTTCCGGCAATGGAAACTGTTTTTGCTGTTGCAGACCGGTAAGTAAAAGTTTGGGATACAGTTTGAGCGGATAGGGATGATAGTGAGGTCAGGATCCCAATGACCAGTAAGGAAAAGATTTTCAAGACAAACTCCGGATTGTTTTTCTCAGATGGGATTCTTCGCCCGTCTGTTCTATTCAAATGTCATAAAACCTGAGAAATATTAAAATTGGAATGCAGATGATTTTTATTTTGGTGGGGAAAGGGATGAAATAATTTCTGGCAGAGATTACCTTAAGACCTTCGGTCTCGGGTTAAAACGATCCAACAAAACAGACCGCATGGCCACAAATCTTTTTTAATTTCTATGTGTTTATTTCGTGCGCGAAGAGCACCTCGCCTGATCTCATTTTCAAACCGAAACTTCTGTTCCCTTCGGGGACCCCCTTTTGACAGGGCAAAAGGGGGCAAAACCCCGTACCGCCCAGCCGCTCTTTGACTTGCAACTGGCACTCCGGCCCTGATCGAATCTGAACTCAGTCGGCAGTAGCCTCCTTCAAACACAGATTCGATTTAACCGGGCACTGCGTTGGTTGCGGCGTCGACCGGCTGACGGCGGTGAATATTAAAATCAAACAGTTGAATAAAAAAGTCATTTAGCCTTTTACCGCCATTCTTTCCATCGGCGCCAATGACAAGTGCAATATCGGTCAGAAGCCGGCGTGTTTGAGTCAGGCGAAGCCTGATGAGTTCGCCGGGTTCCGATATGAAACGCAGTCATAAGCCATAGATGGAAAGCGGCGGAAACGGACCCTGAGCGGAGTCGAAGGGTTGGGTACTTTTAGCCCATGAAAAGTACCTCTCCGAAGGAAAAAGAAGTGGGGAAAACTGCGGGATGAACCCCCTTTAACGGGCGGGTGCCATACTTTTTTGTATCCGAATTAGACTTATTATTAAACGTTCAGACAACCTTGATCACCACATTTCCCGTTTTTTGTTTGGTCTCAACATATCGGGTGGCTTCTTTGATTTCTTCAAGTGGCCAGGTTCTGTCAATGACGGCTTTGTATTTGCCTGAACTCAGGAGTTCACCAAAAAAGACAATATCTTCTTTGGTGTCTTTTGGGATGGGGAATAAAACCTTTTTCCCGCCCAGTAAAGGTGTGATCAGTGCGAGAAACGGATTTTGACTCATATATCCAAGTTCAGAAGAAAAATAAATTCCGACCGGATTCAAACTGGCTCTGCATTTGAAAAATGAACTCATCCCAACTGAATCCAGAATGACGTCATAGGTTTTCCCGTTTTGGGTGAAATCTTCCTTGGTATAATCAATGACTTCATCAGCGCCCAATGATTTCATTAGACTGATATTTTTTGTGGTACAAACAGCAGAAACGTGTGAACCGTAATATTTCGCTAGTTGCAACCCGGCAGAACCGATTGAACCGGAAGCACCGTTAATCAAGATGGTTGGATTTTTGCTGAAATCAATTTTTCTGATGTAGTTAAGGGCAAGGAAAAGTCCGTCACAAACGGCTGCAGCATCTTCGAATGACACATTTGAGGGTTTGATGGCGATTGAACCTTTTTCAGGGATACAAATATATTCGGCATGGGCACCAAAATTGTACGCACTCAGTCCAAATACTTCATCACCCGGTTTAAAGGATTTGACGTTTTTCCCAATGGCTTCCACAACGCCGGCAAGCTCACTTCCTAAAATGGTTTTCCTTGGTTTGAAAAGTCCGCCAACCAACCTGACGATGAAATATTCGGGTTGTCTGAATCCGCAATCGGTTCGGTTTACTGTCGTTGCATGGATTTTGATGAGGACTTCATTGTCTTTCGGGGTGGGTTTTTCAACATCTTTTAGATGTAGAACGTCGGGAGATCCGTATTCGGTGTAAACAATGGCTTTCATTCTGGTTTCCTTTTGGGGTTGGAAAACCAGTTATGCGGTAAACGGCAAAAAAGGTTTCGGGATGGGAGTTTTGCCTTTGGGTATTACTCCGACGGATAAATAGGAATCACGACAACCCAAATTTGCCAGTCTGAGTAATCCTGCTTGCAGGATTGTATCGAAGACTTTCAACTCAATGTAACAACCGAAGTAGTAAATTGGTAGTTATCCAACTTTCTCGTTTATTTTTATTCCGCATGAAGAACAGAAATTTGCATCCTCAGGGTTTTTAAAACCACATTTCTGACATGACGTTTTTGGATCATTGGATTTTGTCATTTCCAATGTAATTATCCCGGTTGGAACAGCTAAAATGGCATAACCGATTATCATGGCAATGGAGGCAAAGAATTTTCCTAAAACGGTTTGTGGAGTAATATCACCGTACCCAACTGTTGTAATGGTTACAATGGCCCAGTAAATACTCTGCGGGATACTTGAAAACCCATTTTCACCGTTTTCAACCACATACATCAGCGTGCCCAGAATGACCGTAATGGTTACAACTGTGGCAAGGAAAATTCCGATTTTGTAAGAACTTCCTTTAAGTGCATTGATAAGAAACTGTGCCTCTTTGGTAAACCGGATGAGTTTTAAGATTCTGAAAACCCTGAGTAATCTGATAATTCTGACAATTAGCAGATATTGATATCCATATAAAAACAAACTCAGATAGGTTGGCAGAATTGAAAGTAAATCAACAAAGCCCCAAAAACTGAAGATATACTTGAAAGGTTTGGGACTTGCGAAAATCCGGAATCCATATTCGAGTGTAAATAAAAGAGTAAAAATCCATTCTAAAATGTAAAATTCAGCTTTAAACTGATTATTGATGGAAGGAATGCTGTCGAGCATGACCACGACGATACTAACCAGAATGGTCCAGAGAAGAACAACATCAAATTGTTTACCGGGTTTGGTATCGTTCTCAAAAATTATTTTATATAGATTTTGTTTGGTCATCATTAGGTAGGAGATAGTTCTGTTTCATTTTATGGACTGATGAATTTAATGTACCTCAAATTGATATTGGTTTCAAGTTCAATGAACTGACAGTTAAGTTTATTGGAAAACAAAACGGGATTCGGAGGGGATTTTCAACACGGGAAGAAAAAGTAATGTCATTCCCGCGTTGCATATCTGTCAACTGACTGAAAGGCGAGTCATGAAAAAAACAATGTCATTCCCGCGAAGGCGGGAATCCATCCCACCGATCCTTCCAAAATTTTACCTGAAATTTGAATTATTTAGACTGATTCCCAATTTTGACCCTCTCCCGATAACTTTAACAATGTTTGTATAAATTTTTATGAACACTTTCTATGTTTACATCATGGCAACACAGCCAAACGGAACCCTATATATTGGAATAACCAATAATTTGATACGTCGTGTTTTTGACCATAAAAATGAAACACTTGATGGATTTACCAAGAAATACAAGGTTCATCTTTTAGTTTGGTTTGATTCAACTAATTCTGTGGAATCTGCAATTGTTCGGGAAAAGCAATTAAAAAAGTGGAACCGACAATGGAAAATCAATTTGATTGAATCATCCAATCCAGATTGGAAGGATTTGTCTGACGGTTGGTACTAATTTGGATTTCAAAAGACCGGAGGGATGGATTCCCGCCTTCGCGGGAATGACAATTCTCACAAAAAGCGAAAAAAGAAAAAGGTTACAATCATCACTCCATTGGTAATTCCATCAATAAAACTTCCGCATCTGAATCTGCCTGAAGGGTGAACTTATCAATTTCCCAAATACCAAGTCCGTCACGGGATGAGAGTTGGTGTCCGTTGATAGTCACATTTCCGGAAAGGACAAATGCATAAACGCCGTTTCCGGTTGCCTTCAGCGCATAGTCGGTGGTGAAATTCTTTTCCAGTTTTCCCAGATGAAACCAGGCGTTCTGATGAATCCAGACGCCTGCATCATCTGTATTTGGAGATAAAATCTGCTGCAACTTATTTTGTCTGTCGGCTGGATTCAACGAAATCTGATCATATCGGGGTTTAACACCCCGTTTGTCTGGGAAAACCCAGATTTGCAAAAATTTTACCAGCTTGTCGGTGTTTTTATTGTACTCACTGTGCCTGATTCCGGTTCCGGCACTCATCACCTGAATATCACCATGACGGATGACCGTGGTATTTCCCATGCTATCCTTGTGTTCGAGATCGCCTTCGAGCGGAATTGAAATGATTTCCATGTTGTCATGAGGATGGGTTCCGAATCCCATTCCGGCTGCAACAGTGTCATCATTCAAAACTCTCAATGCACCAAAGTGCATCCGGTCAGGGTTATAATAATTTGCAAAACTGAACGTGTGGTGACTGTTCAGCCATCCGTGATTAGCGTGACCACGGGTTTCGGCTTTGTGCAAAATCGTTTTCATGTTTTTTCCTTCGACTCAAAAGATAAATTCATTACTCGGAGGGATGGATGCCCGTCTTCACGGGCATGACATCTGAAAATGAATTCCCTTTATGCAATAACAGCAACTTGCTTAACGAACTGGACTTCTGCGTTGATTCTTACTTCTTCGCTGACCAATACGCCACCTGATTCAAGGGCTGCATTCCAGTTAAGTCCCCAGTCTTTGCGGTTCAGTTTCCCGCTGACTGAAAATCCTGCTTTTTCATTTCCCCATGGATCTTTCATCAATCCGCCGAATTCAACATCCAGGGTGACTTCTTTTGTAATCCCTTTCATGGTGAGATTTCCGGTTAATTTGAAATTCTCATCATCCAGCCGTGAAAAGGCAGTTCCTTCGAAAACCAGTTCCGGGAATACTTCCGTATCAAAAAAATCAGCACTGCGAAGGTGGGCATCACGGTCGGTACTGTTGGTAAAAATTGAAGCAGCATCAAGAGTGAGATTGATTTTTGCTTTGCTGAAATCATTTCCGGCAGCAACAATGGTACCGTTGAATGATTTGAATTCACCTTTTACATTGGTGATCATGAGATGCTTGACTTTGAAAACGATTTCACTGTGTGACGGGTCAAGTGACCAGGTTTGAAGATTTTCCATTTTTTTATCCTTTGCTTTGTTTTTGTTTTCTTTTTGTAACACTACAAAGTTCCGGATTCTATTTTTGGAAGACGTTCACATAGGTTAATAAGTGAAAAGGTGTTTTATTTCCTTTCAGCCAGTTCTTTTCTGATACGGCTGAGGGATTGCGGTTTGATACCCAGATAAGTTGCGATGAGGTATTGTGGAATCCGCTGAACAAATTCAGGATGAAGTTGTGAAAATTCAAGATACCGGTGTTCGGCATCGGTGCTGTTGGTTCGGGCAAGTCTGTATTGCAGAGCAACAAAGGCATTTTGTATCAGGATCCTGAAAAAATGCTCAAACATATGGCTCGACTGACATATTTTCTCAAAGTTTTCCTTGTTCACAACCAATGCTTCGGTGGGTTCCAGGGTTTCGATGGAATACATGCCCGGCCTGTTTGAGAAGAAACTATACTGATCGGTTATCCAATAACCTTCCAGAGCAAACTGAATGGCATGTTTGTCTCCCTGATCATTGACGAAGTAGGAATAGGCCGACCCTTTTACCAGAAAATAAACATATTTGCAATGTTCCCCTTCCTGAGAAAGAATAGTCTTTTTCTCAAAGGATTTTACAAACGAATGCCGGCAAAAAAGTGCATATTCTTCATCTGTGAGTGTATGACCAATGGCTCTGAGAATATTTTTTGCGAGTAAATCCTGCATGAAAGCTGGTTTTAACTTAGTTTTTTAATAATAAAGGAGGCCAGAAAAGCTTCAAATAAACTCAACGGAATTGCAACCGGTAAAATTCCAAAGGGTAACACACCCAGATTTCCGATTACGAGCCACATCAATACAAAACCGATTCCCCAGGAAATCATGAACGTTTCTGTAAGTGAGAATTTTTTAGCCAGGATAAAAATGACGATTGCAAAACATAAAGACCAAACGCCCCACATTGCACCATTGATAGGTTCGTAGGGGAAGGTAAGACCAAGATTTGAGTAGTGGTCTGTCCAAAAAGATAAAAGGATAAACTGATTCCTGACAAATTCTGAAAGACTGATCCAGATAGCAGCTGCTAAAATGGGCAGAATGGTTTTTTTCAGGAAAAGCATTGGAGTGTCCTTTCATGGATTTTAGCTGGAAAATGGATAACGGATTTGCCGGTTTAAATGGCTAAAGATAATTTGTATTTTTTCAAATGGGAAACTGGGTCTGAACAGGATGGGTAAAAGGATGTTTGAAATGAAGGGGATTTTGGGAGGAATTACCGTCTTTCCTTCTTTAAAAGGAAAGACGGTAATGTAATAAAACAGACTTATTTAGGTTGTTCCAACCCAAACAAATCAAACGGTTTGATGCTCAGAATATCGTTAAACAGATAAACAAGCAGGAAAGCAAATCCTATAAAGGCAAGAACGATGAGGACTTGACCAAA
>Ga0209460_1001531_pt1 | contig 12992 bp, 10 predicted proteins | sample EBPBio132013_DNA_FD_185868 | JGI IMG/M metagenome (GOLD analysis project Ga0209460, IMG submission 185868) | Wastewater treatment Type I Accumulibacter community from EBPR Bioreactor in Madison, WI, USA - Reactor 2_5/13/2013_ DNA (SPAdes)... | ecosystem: Engineered > Bioreactor > EBPR >...
GCCTGGTCCAGGAATGCAGATTATCAGCTTGACCTACTGAAAAACAAGTAATTGAATCCAAACCAGTGTCTGGATAAATACCTCTTGACACAGTCTTTGCTATCTATTACCTTTACAACATGATGAAAAAACTTTTTCTTCTTTTAACTTTTGCTGGTTTTGGACTTCTGACAACAGGGTTTTCTCCTGATAATCTGCTTATTGATTATTTTAAGGTGAGATCATTGGGTGACAGAATTCTTCTTGAATGGAAAAGTTCTGGTGAATCCGGGCTTGTTCAGTTTGATCTTGAAAGAAAAAAAGATAATCAGACAGATTTTGAAGTTATTAAAACCTTCAGCCCTCAGGGTGAAGGAACAGTTTATCAGTTTATTGATCTCGGATTGTATAAATCTCAGGGAAACACGGTTACCTACCGCCTGAAAATGGTATCCCGGGCTGGGACAACGTTTCTAGAAGGAAGCGGAGTTTATACAACAACTTCCGTAAGGAAAACGTGGGGCTCAATAAAGGCCATGTTTAAGTGAAAAACCGAAACTTTGTTTCGGTTTTTTTTTATCATCTATTCTTAAAACATTCAATCTGAAACGCATTTTCTCTTCCTGATTAACTCCTATTATGTTTCCATCCAGACATTTTATCGGCATTGAAACACTATCCCGTGATGAACTTCTTGAAATTTTAGCTCTTGCAGCCCGTTACCGCACTCTTCTTGATCAGGATGATAAAAACCTGACTGATCTAAAAAATTGTACGGTTGCCAATTTATTTTTCGAGAATTCGACCCGTACCCGGTTTTCATTTGAACTAGCAGAACGCCGGTTGGGTGCAACCGTCATAAATTTTAATAATGAGTCAAGCAGTTCTGCCAAAGGTGAAACGGTTCTTGATACCATTAAAAACCTTGAAGTCATGAAAATTGACATGGTAGTTATCAGACACACACTATCGGGAATCTGTAACATGCTCAGCCGTTCAGTTCAGGCCTCAATTATCAATGCAGGGGAAGGTACTCACGAACATCCGACCCAGGCACTTCTTGATGTATTGAGTCTTCAACAGCATTTCAACGAATTCAAGGGTTTGTCAGTTGGGATTATTGGAGATATTCTTCATTCAAGGGTTGCAAGATCACTTGTCTTTGCACTGAAACTGCTCGGAGCAAATGTTCATCTGATCGGACCCAAAACACTTCTTCCTGCACATTTCGAAAGATTTGGAGTAACATTGCATCACCAGCTTGATCAGATTCTTCCTGAGCTTGATGCAACGGTAAGTTTGCGCATCCAGATGGAAAGAATGGAAAGTGGTTATCTCCCTTCGCTCATAGAATTTCACAAAGCTTATGGTATTGACGAACGCCGTATCAGCAAAATGAAAAGTCATGCCATTATCATGCATCCCGGACCCGTAAACAGGGGTGTTGAGCTTTCACATTATGCTGTTGACTCAGAAAAGAGCATTATACTTGAACAGGTTACCAATGGTGTGGCAGTCAGAATGGCCGTACTGAAAATGATTTATGAATTCAGGAGTTCATCTTTATGATCCTGTTTAAAAATTTTGAGATTCACGATCCTTATCCAGGTGGGTTTAAGGGTGTTGGTGACGTTTTGGTTCATAGCACAGGTTTGATTTCTGAAATTGGTACTGAAATTAATGCTCAGGGTGCAAAAGTAATTGAAGGAAACAGACGCCTTCTCGTTCCCGGATTTTGTGATACCCATGCCAATTTTGGTGAGCCCGGACTTGAATATCGTGAAACTGTGAAAACCGGGTCAGAAGCTGCTCTTGCCGGCGGATTTACAACCGTTTTTATCTATCCGAATACCCGGCCTGTCATCGACTCACTTCAGGTTATAGAATATCTCAAAGATAAAATTGAAGACAGTCCCATTCGAATTGAAATCGTTGCCGCAATTTCCAAGAATTGTGAAGGGCAACTCATTTCTCCTGTAAAATCATTTTCTGAAGCAGGTGTGCACACTTTTTCAGATGGAAATCTGCCGGTTCAGAATTCACTTTTCATGAAACGGGCTTGTGAATATCTGTCAATGTATGATTCCCTTGTTGTTGTCAATCCGGAAGATAAAAGCATGTCGGGAAGTGGGGTTTTACATGACGGATTTCAATCAATTCGGTTAGGTCTGCCTGGAATTCCTGCAGTATCAGAATCGATAATGGTTCACCGGGATTGCGAAATATCGAGAGAAACCGGTGCAAAACTTCATTTTAATAATGTTGTCACCCGTGAAGGCATTGAAGCACTGGCCTTCCATAAAAGCCGTGGAACCAATGTAACGGCAGGAATTGCCCCCTTCTATTTTATTCTTTCAGATGAAAACCTTGACTGGTACAATACTAATTTTAAACTTTCACCACCGTTAAGGGCACCTTCTGATCTTGATGCCGTTCTTAATAGTTTGAAAAATGGCGGGTTTGATATTATCTGTTCTTCGCACACCCCACAATCAGAAATTGAAAAAACGACAGACTTCTTATCAGCACCAATTGGTGCTATTTCGCTTGAAACAACTTTTTCGCTTGCTTATACTTACCTGGTAAAAACACAAATTCTTACCCTTGATCAGTTGCTCGAAATGTTGGTTGTAAATCCGAGAAGACGGTTTGGAACTGAAGAGAATCCGTTGAAAAAAGGAGCAAAAGCTGATTTTGTTATTATTGACCCGTTCGAAACACTTTCAATTCTCAAAGAAACAATTCATTCGAAATCAAAAAATACACCCTTTTTAAATCATAAAATTTCTGGTGTAATCGACATGGTATTTACCCGGAACCGGTTACATTCTTTACATGAAAAAACGAGTTCTGATTACACAGCACATTCCTGAAGAGGGAATCAGGCTTCTTGAAAATCAGTTTGATCTGGTTTACCATGATGTCAGAACACCACTTCCTTCGTCTGAACTTCTTGAGTCCTGTCCGGATGCAGCAGGTGTTCTTTGTCTGCTATCAGATCGGATTTCACAAGATTTTATTTCCCGGCTGCCCTCACTTAAAGTCATTTCCAATTATGCTGTTGGTATCAATAACATCGATTTGCAGGCGGCTAAAAACCGTGGTGTCATTGTTTGCAATACCCCTGATGTTCTAACGCAGGCTACAGCAGATCTTGCTCTAGGTTTGCTCCTTGCAGTTGCAAGAAAGCTACTTCCTGCCGACAGATATTGCAGAAACAGAGAATTTAAAGGATGGGCATCAGACCTTTTTGCAGGGTTTGGATTTCAGGGAAAACAATGCGGAATTATTGGGATGGGAAAAATTGGAACAGCCTTTGCCGGGCGGGTTAAGGCATTGGGTATGACTGTTGTTTACCATAACAGAAAAATTGCTGAAAGTCCCGAAAAATCTTTTTCGTTTTCTTCACTTGATGACCTGATTAAAAACAGTGACGTTATTTCTCTACACACCCCGCTAACACCAGAAACCCGTCATATTCTCAGCAGAGAACGGTTGCTGCAAATGAAAAAAGGGTCAATTCTTATCAATACGGGCAGAGGCGAACTTATTGATGAACAGGCACTTGCAGAAGTTCTGAAATCAGGTCATTTGTACGGGGCTGGTCTCGATGTTTTTGAAAATGAACCGATAATTCACCCGGATCTGCTAACCCTTGATAATGTTGTTCTCGCCCCGCATATTGGCTCAGCAACTCTTGAAACAAGAAATGAAATGGCAATTCTGGCTGCAACGGCGATCATAGAAGTGATGCAAGGGTTAACTCCCGGAAACCGGGTTGTAATCTGATGAAATTTAAAAAACTGGCCATTCCCACTCTGGTTCTTCTTTCTTTGGCTCTCCTGACTCTTTTTTATTTTTCATCCCAGACTTCCCGCGGAGAAGATGCTTATTCCTCTGAAAAATTTAAGCAGTTCATGACTTATCTCCGCCAAAGTTTTACTGCTGAAAGTGAAGAATTTGTTCTTGCAAAAAACCGGACATTTTCTGATTCATTGCTGATTTCTCTGATCAGGGAGAAAAAATGGGAAATGGTTGGAACCTTGATCAATGGGTATAAAGTAGCTTCTGAAATAGTCATCTTAAATGAATCTGGGGTTCCTGTTGCTTGGACTGGTCTTACCAATGATCTTCTGGATGCAATTAAATCTCAACCCAAATCGTCTTATGGTTTAGTAACCGCCTTTAAAACATCTGACGCAGTTTATCTGGGTTCAGTTAAACCGATTTCATCAGGAAAAAAGGATGAAACCAAAATTGTTGTTTTTAAGGTTTTAGGCTATAATAATTTATATTATCCGTCTTCAGCTGTTTCTCCAAGTCTTGCGTCAGGTTTTGCCAGCCGGTTGAATCTTCCTTCGGTCCCGCTAGTTTCACTTTCTACTGATAAACCCATTGAGAAACATCCGATTCGTGTCTATGCCGGCATGATTTCTTCAGATTCTACCTTTTTCAATTTCGATTTAACCCAATTAAATCTGGCACTCGAAAATAGTGTGAGAACTTACCTTCAGGTTTTGAATTCGGGGATTTACCTGTGTGAGTTTCTGATCCTTTTTGTTGGGATAATGTTCCTATTCAGAATAAATACCCCCAGAAACCTTCTTTTTAGTAGTATTGCTGCGATCTTTTTCATTTTTTATATTTTAAATATCTGGTTCGGAATCAGCAGTGTATTTTTTCCGCCAAATTTTATTGATCAGGCTACCTATATCAGACAGCAAACTTATGGTCTTTTCCAGTCATTTATTTCATGGATGGATTTTTCAGTTGTGTTCTGTGGTCTTGGGTTACTTTTTATGTCGGTTGAATTTCCGGTAAACCGGCAAAGACCCGGCAAATTTAGTTTGGCCGGTTGGTTTGTTCTCGGAAGCATTCTGCTTTCAGCCTGTTACATTTTCGTTGGAGCAATAATTGATTCCCTTCTTCTGGATGGGTTTGTTGCCGGACTTCCGCTGGATGTGTCAATTGGAAAACCTGTTTTCTGGATGCTGATCAGTATTGCTGCCTTTTTAACCGGGGCAAATCTTTTCATCTGGATTCTGTTTAAGGCGAGACATCTGAATTTCCTGAAAAAAACCAGATGGTTTCATTGGCTGGGAATTATTCTGACTGGTTTGACTTCTTTTGTAATCGTTCAGCTGGCTTTTAACCCGAATGCAACTTCACAACTATTCCCGTTAAGCCTTGGTTTTCTTATTTTTTCTGGAACGGCCTGGTATTCGGTTTACCGGGGTCTCCGCTGGAAACACAGTACCAAATCCTTTTATCAGTACGGACTTATCTTCATACAAAGTTTTGTTCCTGCCTTTTTTATTTTGCTGTCGCTTAATGAATCCCGTCTTGATGTTCTGCAAAAAAACCATGCTGTTAAACTTACCAACCCAAATGATGGCTGGGTTCAGTATCTGGCAAATAACTCATCAGCCCTCATGAAAAAAAGGCTGTCAGACGAAAACTTTTTCTATAAAACTGATGAAAATCAATCCGGTTTTGCTTACTCGGTCTGGCTTCAGTCTTTGCTTAGCAGAGAAAGACTAAACGTTAGAATCAGGATTTATGACAGTGAAATCAACCTTTTATCTGAATGGAGTTTTGGTTCAAACATTCCGGTAACGGCTCTTGAAGACAGCTTGTTTTCAGACTCTCTCCTAAATAAAATTCCAGATAAGGGTGAACTTTCCGTTCTTTTAAAATCAGAAAATGGGAGTCCATCCGAAATCAGCCGATATGCAGAAACGATAAAAAGCGATCAGGACTCAGTTTTAGGATTCTTTATTTTTGATCTGGTAAAACCAAAATCCAGAACTGAGATCAGCCGGTTTGGGTTGCTTAATAATGAAAATGAAGACAATCAATCACTCAAATTTACGGCAGCATTATATCAGTCCGGTCAGATTGCTGAAAGTTCAATTCTACCCATGTTTCCTGCAAAGCTTGATAGCGGGTTACTTCGTAAGCTCGATTGGTATGGTCAGGCTGAAATACAAAGACTCTCAGAGAACAAAAAGTACCTGGTCTTTTTTTACCAGAATCCGAAAGATCCAGAAAAGGTTTGGGCTGTTTCGAGAATGCTGAACACGCCTGTTTGGTATTGGAATCAGTTTTCTCAATATCTGCTCATTCTGATTATTACGCTGATTCTCACTTATTTATCACTTCAGATTATCAGTTGGTATAAAAACGGAAAGTTGACCTTTACCTTCAGGGAACGGGTTTTTACTGGTGTCATTATTGCCTCCTTAATTCCGTTCTGGCTCTTGATTTTATTTTTCGAGCAGTCCTTTCAGAGTCACGCTGTTAATACATCAAAACTACTTCTTGAAAATTATTATCGGGGGATTTTACCACAGGTCATTAACCAGTTAACTGATAAACAAACAGAACGGGCGGTAAGTGAACAGGATTACCTGGTTTATAAAGACCGCCAGATTTTATTTTCTACCAGACCTGAATGGTTAAAGCTGAATCTGATGCCCGATTGGATTCAAGGACAGAAAAATCTTCCTGGAAATGCAGGTTCTGATGCAATGGTTGATTACAGAGAATTTGAACTGAACAAAGTTGAGTTTATAGTCGGTTTTTACCCTATACCCGGGAAAGTAGCCGGGGCTTACACGCTTGCCATTCCAAACCTGTTAAGTAAACAGGTGGTTGAAGGTGAAATTGACACAGCAAGAAGCTATCTGGTTAGCGGATATGTTATTTTTATTCTGTTCCTGATTACCTTTTTCTCGGCATGGGTGAACTGGCTTTTGCTTCCTATCAAGACAATTGAACAAGCCTTTTCCCGTGTTGGCCGACAGAAAGATCCGGTTTTTGTGGATATTAAAGGGGTTCCTGAAATGGAGGAATTTGCGCACTCTTTTAACTCAATGGTCGAAGATCTTAACAGATATAAAGAAAGTCTTGCCATCGCCGAAAGACAACTTGCCTGGCAGGAAATGGCAAAACAGGTTGCTCATGAAATAAAAAACCCTTTGAATCCGCTTAAACTGAATACACAAATGCTGATCAGTCTCTTTCAGAGCAAGAATCCGAAATTTGATCAGGTTTTTGAAAAAATGTCGAAGACAATTCTGAACGAAATTGAAACAATTGACCGAATTGCAAAAACATTTGCAACTTATTCACGAATGCCTGACCGTAAACCGGAACCCGTAGATTTGTACCTGGTAGCTGAAGAAACTGCCGGGCTCTTTCAGTCTGAAGAAGCTGAAATTAAATTGACTCAAACCGGAATCCGCCAAATGGTTCTTGCCGATAAGGATGAAATTTCACGGGTTTTCAATAACCTGATCAAAAATGCCATTCAGGCCAAACGGCTAAAATCTGTTGAAATCGAAATTTCATTTAATTACCAGTTACCCTGGCTTTTTATTACAATTTCTGATAACGGTAAAGGAATTCCGGCTGAACTGGTAAATAAGGTTACAGAGCCGAATTTTAGTACAAAGTCAGACGGAATGGGACTCGGGCTTTCGATCTGTCACAAAATTATTCAGGATATGAGGGGGCAACTCACCATAAAAAGTAAGGAGGGAGAATGGACCAAAATAGATATTCAGCTTCCGGTCATTTCCTGACTTTTTTGGCAGGGGTTTTCTTGGTTGATGGTTTAACAGCTGTCTTCGCAATTGATTTTGAATCAGCATAATCTTTTTCATTGAAATCTCTGAAATATCTGAACCGATATCCCTTCTTCTCCAGCTCACCAACTCTTGATTTTAAACCTTCTTCTTCAAACAGATTTTGTGCTGCCAGGTAAATCTGATATTTAAACTTCCCTTTATTGGTAGCCAAAACAAAATCGAGGTCTTTTAGAGATTTTAATGTGTTTTCAGAAGTAAGAACCTGTTTGTTTCTGAATTTCGGGGATTTTTCCCGGTCAATTTTAATTCCTGCATCTACCAGATAATATAGGGAAGCCGCCGGGAAGATGATGCCCAATTTGTTTCGCCTCTGAAGTATTTCGCTGACCGGAAGTGAAGAATTAATTTCGAGTTTTGCTGAACCGGCCTGAACATACATTCCAAAATCAATGGCAGATTTTGAAAGTTCAGTTGCTTTTCCCTGAGCTGATTTAACTTCATTTACGGGAAGAAGGATGGTTGCTGAAATTCTTTTTTCACTGATCAGATCGGGAATATTTATCTCATCCGGTTTGGGCAGAACAAGCAGGAAAATATCTGATGATGGCCTGCTGACTTTTGCAGAAACCTCAAAAAAGTAAGAAGCAACAACAGAACGGCCATCAAATGCATGCAGGGAAACCTGCTTATCCCGCCTATTATCATACCCTTCAAACCGAAGTTTTGAAATTGAACTGAGTTGTTCATTCATTGCAAAGTGAATATCTGCTACAGGCAGATCTGCAGGTGTCATGATCAGATAGACGGGTCTTTTTATTAGCCGGCCAGACTGTTCTGTAACTTTGATCCAGTTTGATTCAATACCATAATCTGACAGAATTTTTGTCATTTGTTCATGGTATGATGGAACCCAGGCGGTACTGTCCCATTGATATTCAGGGTGCTCTTTATCCGGTTCCGAAAGAAAAAAAATGGCACCTGAAAGTGTTGTTAAAACGGTAAGAACCATGATGAAAACGAAACGAATGGCCATAATTTTGAATCTGCCAGCGAAAATGATTAACTTCTGCCTGCGTTGGAGACAGCTTTAAAATGAGTATAATCAGCAATTATCAGGAAGTCAGGCAAAAGATACAACGGCTTTGCGGTGAAATCGGCAGAGAATCTGAAGATATTACGATAGTAGCGGTATCTAAAACCCATTCTGCCGGTGAAATTAAGTTGTTATATGAGGCTGGAGTAAGAGATTTTGGAGAAAACCGGGTTCAGGAGCTTGTTGAAAAAGCTTCCGTCTTGCCTAAAGACATCCGGTGGCATCTTATCGGGCAGCTTCAAACCAATAAGGTCAAACAGGTTTTACCGTTTGTTCATCTTTTCCATTCTGTAGATAGATTGGTTTTGGCCGATGAAATTGAAAAACAGGCAGCAAAACATGGGAAAAAGGCAAATATCCTGCTTCAGATGCGAATAGCTGAAGAAGATACAAAGTCGGGCTGTTTACCCGACGAATTTGAATTATTATATGAATATGCAGCAAGCCATTCACACCTGAATATCAGGGGTTGCATGGCAATGGCAACTTTTACAACTGATAAATTACGGATCGAACGGGAATTTCATTTGTTTTTCAAACACATTCCTGTTGGTCTTAAAGACAAACGAGACAATATCTGGTCACTTGGAATGTCTGGCGACTGGGAAACGGCAATCCGGTCCGGTTCAAATCTGGTTAGAATCGGAACTGCAATTTTTGGTGAAAAGCAATAAGCTGAAATCTGGGAAAAATATGAAATTATCTGCACTGGATATTAAAAAGCAAGATTTTAAAAAGACAATGAGAGGGTATGATCTTACCGAAGTAAGAGCCTTTCTTGATATTGTTTCTTCACAATGGGAATCTCTTGTGTCTGAAAACCGGGATCAATCAACCCGTCTGACTGAACTTGAAACCCAATTAAAGGACTACAGGCAGGTAGAGAAAGTTCTTCATCAAACCATGTTGAATGCTGAAGAAACGAGCCGTCAAACAATTGAAAATGCCAGACAACAATCGCAGAACATGGTTAAAGAGGCCGAATTAAAAGGCAGCTCAATAATCGAAGCAGCCAGACGTGATGTTGCTGAACTCAGACAGCAGATTCAGATTCTGAACAGCCAGAGAAGTGATATTATTAATCGGCTGAAGGGGATGGTTGATCTCCTGGACAAAAATGTTAAAGAATTTGAAAATCAACATGCACGTCCGCATTCACTTGATCAGGAAGAAGCCTTTCTTCCCAAACCTGAATTTGACCCACAGCCAGTAACACAAACCCAGCTTTCAAAAAATCAGCCAGCCATTCAGCCAAAACCGGAAAGTAATACAAGCAGGTTTGAACCGGTATCAACCTCAGAAGATAAGGCTGAACCGGTCAGAATAACTTCATTTTCAGCTCAAAATCAGCCTGAAAGACAAAGCAGCTTTGTTGCTGTAAATCAGGAACCTCAAACCGCACCTGAACCTGATGTTCAGGATTTCCCCTCTGCCGAAATAAAGCCTACAGTCGTTCTACCTAAAAAAGAAAAGATCAATCTGGACCATATTCTAAACCAACTGGATTGAAGAATTACAGGTGTTTTTGCTAAAAAGCTCTTTCCAAATTACAGGTTTGGTTGATACCTGTCACTTCATTCATTCAGTAGAATGGATTTTTGGAAGATTTTCTTCTAATTTTACCGTTCTATGAACAGATATTTAGTCTCGAATTCTCTGCGGATTCGGTTTTTCGTTGATATTTTACTTCTTGTGTTATCCTTCACGGCAGCACACTATTTCCGTTATGATCAGATGCCGACCCTGATTGAACGTGATCCGTACAGTTTATTTTTTCTTTTCCTGGTTTTTTTGTGGTTTACTCTAGCCTTCATCTTTCCTGTTTATCACGAACAACGGGTTTTGTCCATTTCAAATTCAGTTACTGAATTTGTAAAATATGTGGCAATTTATGTAAGCCTGATATCACTTTCTATTGTTATTGCCCGTTGGACTTTTGTATCAAGAAAAACACTTCTTTTTTTCATTTTCTTTTATCTGATTTCAGGTATCCTTTTCCGGATTGTTTATAAACTTTATGTCTATTATGTCAGGTCAAAAGGCGATAATATAAAAAGTTTGCTTGTTCTTGGTGTTGGTGCTGTTGCATCAGTGATTGAGAAAAGGGTACTTACCCGACCGGAAATGGGATATAAAATTACCGGATATCTGAAGGAAGATGGTGAAGAACCACTCGTAAGGAAATATCACAAGATTGAAGGGCATGTTGGTGACCTTGAAGCTGTTTTAAAAAGCAGACAGATTGATGAAGTTGCAATTGCTATATCAGGTCAAAACAGGCAAATGATTCTTGAGGCAATATCAACCTGTGATAAAATGGGTGTGAGAAGCTGGATAGTTCCCGATTTTTTTGCAATGACTTCAAAAGGAGCTGTTCTTGACAGTTTTGACGGAATTCCAATTCTTAAAGTCAGAGCAGAACCACTTCAATCGTTGTTTAACAGGGTTATCAAGCGAAGCTTCGATATTTTTGTTTCTTTTTTCACTCTTATCCTGGTGATGCCGTTCCTGATGATTGGAATCTGGATTTCAAATCATTTTTTTTCAAAAGGTCCGCTTTTTTTCAGACAGCCAAGAAACGGAATGAATGGGAATGTTTTTTTATGTTACAAGTTCAGAAGCATGCACATCAGCTCAAGTGATAAAACAGCTCAGGATTTTAAACAGGCTACGAAAAATGACCCACGAATTTCAAAAATCGGTGCCTTTCTCAGAAAGACCAACCTTGATGAATTTCCTCAGGTTATAAATGTTCTTTTAGGGCAAATGAGTATTGTTGGACCAAGACCACATCCGATCGAATTGAATAACCAATGGGTTGAAGAGATTTCAAAATATACCGTCCGGCATTTCGTTAAACCCGGACTTACCGGCTGGGCGCAGGTAAACGGCTATCGCGGAGAGACAGAAACCAAACGAAAAATGGTCAAAAGAATTCAGTATGATATCTGGTATATTGAAAACTGGACATTTGGCCTTGACCTGAAAATTATATTCCTGACTGCATTCAAAATGGTCAGGGGTGATAAAACAGCCTATTAATTAACTTAAGGAAACCCATGAAAAAAGCCATTATCACCGGAATTACCGGACAGGACGGTTCATATCTTGCAGAATTGCTGCTTTCAAAAGGATATGAAGTCCATGGTATCATCCGTCGTGCTTCGACTTTTAACACTGGCAGAATTGACCACCTTTATAAAGATCCGCACGTTAACAATGTAAAGTTGTTTCTGCACTATGGTGATATTGCTGATTCTGCAAACATGATTAAACTTGTTCACGATATTGCACCCGATGAAATTTATCATCTCGCCGCCCAATCGCATGTTCGGGTTTCGTTTGACATCCCTGAATATACAGGTGATGTAACCGGAATTGGAACGGCCAGACTTCTTGAAGCAATCAGAATGACCGGGTGCAAAGCAAAGTTTTATCAGGCATCCTCTTCAGAAATGTACGGCCTGGTACAGGAAGTACCGCAAAAGGAAACAACTCCTTTTTATCCTCGTAGTCCATACGGTGCTGCAAAAGTTTATGCTTATTGGATGACCGTCAATTACCGTGAATCTTATAACATGTTTGCTACCAACGGTATTCTGTTCAATCATGAATCACCCCGCCGTGGTGAAACTTTTGTAACCAGAAAAATTACACGTGCGCTTGCTCATATTCTTGCTGGTATGCAGGATAAACTTTATATGGGAAATCTGGATTCGAAGCGTGACTGGGGTTATGCAAAGGAATATGTTGAAGCGATGTACTTAATGCTTCAGCACCATACTGCTGATGATTTTGTAATTGCAACCGGCGAAACCCACACAGTTCGTGAATTTTTGGAAGAAGCATTCAGCTACGTCAACCGTGATTATAATGATTTTGTTGAGATTGACCCGGTTTATTTCAGACCTACAGAAGTTGATCTTTTGATTGGTGATGGTGCAAAAGCCGAAAAAGAACTCAAGTGGAAACCTAAAACAACCTTCAAAGAGTTGGTTAAAATTATGGTTGAAGCCGATATTGAAGCCGTTGAGATGCAGCATAAGATCAAAATTAAACGATAATTATGGAAAAAAACGCAAAAATATTTGTTGCAGGTCATCGTGGTTTGGTTGGTTCGGCAATAACCCGCAGGCTCAAAAAGGCCGGATATGAGAATCTTCTCCTTCGTACCCGTCTTGAAGTTGATCTTACTGATTTTCGTCAGGTTCTGCACCTTTTTGAAATTGAACGTCCGGAGTATGTTTTCCTTGCTGCTGCAAAAGTTGGCGGGATTCAGGCAAATAATATTTACCGGGCAGATTTCATTCTTGAAAATCTGAAAATAC
>Ga0209460_1001533_pt1 | contig 12967 bp, 12 predicted proteins | sample EBPBio132013_DNA_FD_185868 | JGI IMG/M metagenome (GOLD analysis project Ga0209460, IMG submission 185868) | Wastewater treatment Type I Accumulibacter community from EBPR Bioreactor in Madison, WI, USA - Reactor 2_5/13/2013_ DNA (SPAdes)... | ecosystem: Engineered > Bioreactor > EBPR >...
GATCTCACCGAGTTTTACGCCCCGACCGCCACACCCACCCGTACCCCAACACCCACCCGCACCCCGACCGCGACACCCACGGCGACGGCAACGCATACACCAACCAACACGCCCACTTCTACGCATACGCCGACGAACACCCCAACCGCGACCAACACGCCCACCTTTACGGCGACCGCGACCTCTACAAACACGCCCACCAACACCGCGACTGCAACACTGACCGCCACTCGCACACCGCGTCCGTCGGCCACACCGAAACCTCCAACGGCAACCGCGAAACCGGCAACCGCCACGCCGCGTGCCACCAACACGCCGAAGCCGCGTACCCCAACACCCACCCGCACGCCGACCAGCCGCCCTGCTACCCGAACACCAACGGCGACGGCAACAGCGAGCTAAATTGGTAGGGGCGTATGATTATCATGCGCCCACACTATTTACCACGCCTGTAGGGGCTTACCGCTGGCAAGCCCACGCCATGCCAACATGACGATTGCTCTACGCTGGCTGATTCTTTTTTCAATAAACCAGAAATATGCCCGATAATGAGTTATCAACAAAATGAAGTTATTGGATGGTTTCATGCCGAAATATAAATTACTTGCTGTCGGCCTCAGTGCATTTGCGGTTTGGGCACTCATCCTGCTCATCCTACCGCAGGGCGTATCGGATGCTTCCAACATGCAGTTAGCAGGTACACGCTCACCCACCTTCACCCCCAGCCCCACACCTATTCAACTGGTCGTGGAGGTTCCGAAGGGCAACCTGCGTAATGCGCCGGGCATAGGATCAAAAATAATGGGGATCGTGTTAGCCGATACACGCCTCACGGTCATGGGCGTGGCGGAATATGGCGACACCATATGGTATCTCGTGCAAATTGAAGGCACCGAGCAGGCATGGATTTCCGAACAGATCGTTTCGATTGCCGCTGACCTCGAAATAATCCCAACCATCAATCTAACTGAATTTTTTAGTCGCACGGCCACACCGACATGGACACCCGGCGGGCCAACTGCCACCGTCACAAAACCACGCCCAACCCGCACACCGACTTACACCCAAACACCCGTGCGAACCGTCGACTATACGGCAACGGCCAACGCACCGACACGCCAGCCAACCAACCGGCCCGCGACGCAGCCACCGAAGCCCACGTCGACCAAGCGCCCGCCGACCAACGTGCCAACCGTTCGTCCACCGACCAACACACCTGCGACGCAGCCGACGAATCGCCCACCGACGAATACGCCTGCCTCACAGCCGACTTACCAGCAGCCAACGAGTACGCCAGTATCGCAGCCAACGAGTACGCTTGGGGCATCGCCAACCAATCCGCCGCAGCCAACCAGCGTCCCGCCGACGAATATTCCGCCCACCAACGTACCGCCGACGATCAAGCCGCCGACCGCTACGGCTCCGCCGCTGCCGACGAATATCCCGCCCACGAACCCACCACCACCCACGGCTGTGCCGCCCACCAACCCACCGCAACCATCGGCAACCAGTGCGTCACCGCCCACCATTCCGCCACCCCCAACGGACGTACCGCCACCGCCGCCCACGGCTGTGCCGCCCACCAACCCACCACCGCCGACATACGTGGGGCCACCAACGGCTCAAACAGGCAACTAATAATTACGCACAGGGCGCACACGCTGCGCCCTTTTTGTTGGCTAGTAGTCGCTTACAAAGTAGCTATAGATGACGAGGGTTCCGTTATCACGGGGCGTAATTGGCGCAGGCGTTTTGACATTCGTCCATGACGGTGGCGAGACTAGAATCGGCAGGTCAGTTATGCTGCTATGGCTGTAGTCAACGAGTCGGACATTGATACACTTATAGCGCTGGGTGTAGTGACAGTAATTATCAATTGGGTAGTTAAATTTTCGGTAGCCGCTATCGTAGTAAACGAGTTCCTCATTCGTCACATTGTAAACGGTTAAACGCATATTACTTTGATACGGGTCGTCCATAAACGGATACGTGAACGCCGTATAATAACGCTCGACCTGATTGAGAGAATCGGGTGTCCAGTAATAGATGATTTTTAATCCCGCGTTTGCCCCATAATAGCCATAAGCCTCGCCAACGGTTTCTAAACCGGGATATAACCGCAGCAAAAATTGAATCTGAATATCACGCCCATTAAACAACCAAAATAAACCAGCACAGGGCGTAACAACCAGTACGATAAAGATACCAATCAGCCACTTCAGCCGTTTGCGCGTCATTGGGTTTACCTCGCATACACCGCCAGCACCGTCGGAACCTCGTCAAACGCGCTCACAACCGTTTCCGGTGAGCCGCCAACCTTCAGCCCCATCATCGTCGAACGTCCACCATCAAGGTTGAATGCCGTCACGATGTCCATATCGGTCGTCGGCAGGTAAGCGCTCAGTTCGCGCAGCGTCAACCCGAGGAGAGGCGTTGCCAGCAGGATAATACGCCCGCTGCTGTCCTGCGCGATCACTGTGCGGCGGGTACTGCTGTCCTGAATCTCGTTGTGGAAAGCTGCCGCGCCATCCAGCACCAGCATCGGGAACGCCTGCACCGCCTGCTCCAAAGCCTCACCTTGATATGGCTCACGCAGGTTAGACCGCAACCGTGGCTGCCCATTCTGCACCAAGAACGTCCCGCCTCTATCCGTGTACGACTGCCCGAACACTGTCCCATCCGCCACCACCAGCCCCAGCGCCATGTCCGAGGGGTCAAAGAAGTTGGCATTCACGAACGCCACGGCTGTTGATAAGTTCAGCGCCCACTCGCTGGTGTTGTACGCCTGCCCCGGTTGGTAGTGTGCGCGAAAGGTGTAGTACACGGGATCAATCCGCAAGGCGACCATGCGCGTGACGGGGTTCAGCGGGTCGGGATCATAGTTGCGGCGTTCGAGGCCAGCAGCCAGCGTTTGCCAGCCGCTGCTAACAGTCACGGTCGGCGCGGGTTGGGATGTGGCTACCGGTTGCAGTTCAAAGCGGGAAAAGCAGCCGCCGAGCAAGAATAAAACGAGGGTAAACAGGGTGATTTTGGTTGGATGCAAGGAATATCCTCGAATATTAACGAAATTGTTGCAGTGATGATTCTGTATTGGTTATACTGAGTAACGTCTCCCGACAATCACCTCAATTGGACAGTTCGCTGTTCACCACAACTTACAATGAAGGTTCAGCATGGTTGGAACTGTGGACATTGATTTTACCAAATATAGCGCATTAGCGGTGGAAGATGACATTGGCGGTATGGCAATCATAGGGGTCATGATGCGTTACCTCGGTATGCAAGCCTATATGAACGCGACAGGCGAAGGCGTGGTTGAGTTAGCGCTCGCCATGAAGCCCCGCCCGAATATCATCTTTCTCGACCTCAACTTGCCCAAAACCACCGGCTACGACATCCTCAAGAAAATCCGCAATGAACCGCGCTTAGGAAAGGTCTTGGTGGTGGCAGTCACCGCGCAGGATGCCGACAGCGAAATCCCGAAGTGCATGGCCGCCGGTTTTGATGGCTTCATCGGCAAACCCATCAGCCGGTCACGCTTCCCACGCCAGCTTCGGCGCATCCTCAGCGGCGATCCTGTATGGGAAACCTACTAACTGAAACACCCGTATCAGGTTCATTGTCGCGTCCCTCCGAAATCCGGCTGGAACTACGCCGTTCCCTTTCGGAAAATTACAGGCGTGAATATAATGATTCCCATCCCAATCGACCATCGAAGCCTCTCTCTCGACTGATCTATGCAGTAAGGGCAACCGATCATGCTAGGCGAAAGACTCCGTGCGGCGCGTCATGCGCGGTTTGTGGGCAGAGCAGCGGAAAAAACACTGTTTCAATCAGCGCTCGAAAGCCCTGAATTCCCCTTTTTCGTACTCTATATCTGGGGACCCGGTGGGGTCGGTAAAACCACGCTCCTCCAAGAATTCCGCTTGATCTGCGAACAGCACGACATAACGGCCTATTATGTGGATACCCGCAACGTCGAACCTTCCTCAGAAAGCTTTACCTCGGCGCTGCGGCTTGCGATGAGTGTGTCTAGCGAGCAATCCGTGCGGGATACACTTGCCAGCCTACCCCGCTGCGTTCTTCTGTTCGACACTTACGAAACGCTCGAACCGCTGGACGACTGGATACGCGAAGAGTTCTTAACCCACCTGCCGGAAAACACGCTCGTGGTCTTAGCCGGTCGCCACGCACCGAGTCCGGCATGGCGGTCTGACTCCGGCTGGCAAAGCCTGATGCACACCCTTTCACTCCGCAACCTCGCAGCCAACGACAGTGTGGAGTATTTACTGCGCCGTTCGGTTCCACCAGACCAGCATAAAGCAGTGTTAGGCTTCACACACGGTCATCCACTGGCGCTGTCGTTGGTCGCGGATGTGTTCACCCAACGCCCGGATATTCACTTCCAGCCGGAAAGTGTGCCGGATGTGGTACAAACCTTACTGGCACAGTTCGCCCAAAAAGTGCCGGGGCCAGCCCACCGCGCCGCCCTCGAAGCCTGTTCGATGGTACGACTGATGACCGTACCCCTCCTTTCGGAAATGTTGGCGCTGGGCGACGAAGCCAACGCGATGTTCGGCTGGCTGCACGGCCTGTCATTCATGGAGAGCGGCTCGGAAGGCATCTTCCCTCACGACCTCGCGCGGGAAGCGCTGGCGACTGATGTTCACTGGCGCAACCCCGAATGGTACGCCGAACTGCACAGCCGCGCCCGTAATTACTACTTCAATCAGGTGCAGCAAACCACCGGCGCACTCCAGCAGCGCATCTTATTCGACTACATCTACCTGCACCGCGATAACCCCTTCATCCGGCCCTTCTTCGAGTGGAAAACAGGCGGCAACATCATCTCGGACAGCATGAAGGCGCAGGACATCAGCATTCTGAAAACGATGGTCGCGCAGCTCGAAGGTGACGAGGCGGCACGGTTGGCTTCGTACTGGTTTTCCCGCCAGCCGGAAAGTGTCACCGTCCTGCGCGATGCCAAGCTGCGTCCGCTCGGCTTCTTCATGACATTAGCGCTGCATCAAACCACAGCCACCGATGCCGAGGTTGACCCGGCTGTTCGCGCCTGTATGAACTTCCTAAACGCGCAGGCACCGCTGCGGGCGAACGAAAACGCCATCCTATTCCGCTTCTGGATGTCGAAGGACGATTACCAGCAGGTATCGCCTGTTCAAAGTGTGATTTTCGTCAACATGGTACGGCAGTATCTTGCCCCCGGCCTAGCCTATTCATTCTTGCCGTGTACCGATGCCGACTTCTGGATGCCCGCCTTCACCTACGTTGATCTCCAGCGCATTCTGCAAGCGGACTTTACCGTCGGCAGTCAAACCTTTGGCGTTTATGGGCATGACTGGCGCGTTCGCCCGCCGATTGCGTGGTTGGAGTATATGGGCGAGCGTGAGGTTGCCGGTGTTAACAACGCCGCGCCGCCCAAACCCGCCGAGCAGGTGATCGTCCTCAGCGAGCCGGACTTTGAAAGTGCCGTGCAGGATGCTCTGCGCGACTATACACGACCGGTCATGCTCCGCAATAACCCCCTGCTGCGGTCGCGATTGATCGCCGAGAAAACCCGCAACAGCCAGCAAGAATCCGAGCGCATTGCCGCCCTTCGCACCCTCCTGCGCGAAGCCGCCGAAGTCTTGCAGCAGTCAACCCGCGAAACCAAGTTTTACCGCCCGCTTTACCATACTTATCTCCAACCCGCCGCCACGCAGGAACAAGCGGCTGAACTGCTCGACCTCCCCTTCAGCAGTTACCGCCGCCACCTCAAAAATGGCATCACGCGGGTGGTCGAAATTTTATGGGCGCAGGAGATTGGTGGTCTTGAAGCGTGGAAATGAAGGGATAGGGAACCTATGGCGAGTAATGAATATCATTTTATTACCGGGTGGCACGTTGAAAGCACCTTAGACGAAGTGGTCGATATTCTCGGCAATGGGCCGGATTTAACCCGCTGGTGGCCTTCCGTCTACCTTAAAGTGATTCAACTTGAAAAGGGTGACGAGAATGGCATCGGCGCGGTCGTTGATCTCTACACCAAAGGTTGGCTGCCCTACACCCTCCGCTGGCAGTTCCGCGTCACCGGGTCGAACGTACCGCACGGCTTCACCCTCGAAGCATCGGGCGATTTCGTCGGGCGCGGCATCTGGACGTTCGAGCAGCAGGGTAACATGGTGAAAATCGTCTACGATTGGAAAATCCGCGCCGATAAACCACTGCTTAAATATTTGTCGTTCATCATGAAACCCATCTTCTCGATGAACCATCATTGGGCGATGGCAAAGGGCGAGGAAAGCCTCAAACTCGAACTCGCGCGGCGGCACGCCAAAACCGAAGCCGAACGCGCACTCATCCCGCCACCACCGCCCGCGACGTGGGTTGTTAACCGCTAGAACCCTCGCTCCTACCACTTTATTTGGGTTCATCTCACTCATCAAACGCTTATGCGAATTAAGGTCATACCCCCAATTTTGAGGGGGGTACGATTCTTTCCCCTCATGCTATAGTGCTGTCATATCCAATTCACGAATAAGTTGGATACATGGACATGATTTGGGCAGACTTACCGCCTCAATACTGCGGCCAACGGTAAGCCAGCACCCCATCTTAGTTCAGAGCCAATCCACAGAATTATCGCATTTTCTGGACTGTGGGTAGACCCTTAACCATTATGGGTATGCTGGTTTTTTGTTACATACACTACATCAACTTTTAGGCTCTCGCATAACCGATAAGGACAGTTGGAATGGGAATTAAGGAAGCAACTTTAGATAAAGCTGGCAGGAGTACAGCCACATCTACCACCAGCACATGGCACGTACAAGAAGCGGCTGATGTACTCCATACACTCAATGTCAAAACAGCACAGGGTTTAGACAGCACCACCGTCACCAAGCGCCTCGAAACGTACGGTGCGAACGAACTGGTTGAAAAAGGTATCACCAGTCCGTGGGCGATCTTGTGGGAACAGATGACCAACCCCCTCGTCCTGCTGCTCCTGCTGGCCGCTGGTATCTCGCTGCTGCTCGGCAAAGTGGATAGCGTCGTCGCTATTATGGCAATCGTCGTCCTGAACGCGGTCTTAGGCGTGTTTCAAGAGTACCGCGCCGAGCAAGCGATGGCCGCCCTCAAGAAGATGGCCGCGCCGCTGGTGCGTGTGCGCCGTGAAGGCAAACTGCTCGACATTACCTCGCGTGATGTCGTCCCCGGCGACATGATCCTGCTCGAAGCGGGCAGCATCGTCCCCGCCGACGCACGCATCACCGAATCGGCGAATTTGCAGGTACAAGAATCCTCGCTCACCGGTGAATCACAGCCTGTCGAGAAATCCATCATCGCCCTGCGTGGCGAGGATATTCCCCTCGGCGACCGCCACAACATGCTCTATATGGGTACAGCCGTCACCTACGGGCGCGGTGAAGCGGTGGTCGTCGAAACCGGCATGAAAACCCAGCTCGGACGCATCGCTGAACTTATTCAATCTGTCGAAGGTGAAGTCACCCCCCTGCAACGCCGCATCAACGAACTCGGCAAGGCTCTGTTAATCCTCGCGCTGGTGGTGATGGGTATCGCCTTTATCATCGGCCTGACCACAGGCGACGCACTCGAAGACGTGCTGCTGAACGCCGTTGCAATTGCCGTCGCCGTCGTGCCAGAAGGCTTGCCCGCTGTCGTTACCGTCGCCCTAGCCCTCGGCGCACAGCGGATGCTCAAGCGTAAGGCGCTCATCCGTAAGCTGCCTGCGGTTGAAACGCTCGGCTCCGTAACCACCATTTGCTCCGACAAAACCGGTACGCTGACCGAAAACAAGATGACCGTCACCATCGTGGACATCGCTGGTCGCAGCGCCACGATTGACGAGGTGGTCAAGCGCAGCCAAGCCCTCGGTGCGCTGAATGGAACGGGTATGCCTGAGCCGCAGGATACCGCCCAAGCGCTGCTCCTCGCGGGCAACACCCTCGCCAACGACGCGATGCTGGAAGGTGATCCGCTCACGGGTTTTAAAGCGGTGGGTGACCCGACCGAAGGTGCGCTCATCGTCGCGGCGGCGCGTTTCGGTATCGAAAAACCCAGCCTTGATAAAATGTTCCCGCGCGTTGGTGAAGTCCCCTTCTCGTCCGAACGCAAACGCATGTCCACCGTGCATAAGCTCAACAACGAGCTTCCGCCGAACGAAGGCATCGCCCGTTATCTGAAAGCACTCATGCAGCATGTCAACCGTGAATACATCATCTTCACGAAGGGCGCAGTCGATAGCTTACTCGATGTGAGCGACCGCGCATGGATCGACGGCGAAATTATACCCATGACCCCCGAAGTCCGGGCGCGTATCGAGCAATCCAACAATGAACTCGCCAAAAAGGGTTTGCGCGTGTTGGGTATGTCCGTCCACCGTATTGACAACCTACCGGCTCACTGGACACCGGAAGAAGTCGAGAAGAATATGGTGTTCGTGGGGATGGAAGGCATCATCGACCCACCCCGCCCCGAAGTGCGTGACGCGGTTGCCAAGTGCCGTACCGCTGGTATCCGTCCGGTGATGATTACCGGCGACCATCCGTTGACCGCCCTAAACATCGCCCGTGACCTCGGCATCGCAACCGAACAAGATACGGCGATGACCGGGCAAGAATTGGACAAACTCTCGCAGCAAGAATTGGAAAGTGTCGTCGAGCGGGTTCCGGTTTACGCCCGTGTGTCGCCAGAAAACAAGCTGCAAATCGTCCAAGCGCTCCAGAACAAAGGCCATGTCGTCGCCATGACCGGTGACGGCGTGAACGACGCGCCCGCCCTCAAACGCGCCAACATCGGTGTGGCGATGGGTATCACCGGTACAGCGGTTTCTAAAGAAGCAGCGGATATGGTGATCGTGGATGACAACTTCGCCACCATTGTCAGCGCCGTTGAGGAAGGCCGCACCATTTACGACAACGTACGCCGTTTCGTGAAGTACCTGATGGCGAGCAACACTGGCGAATTATTCGTCCTGCTAGCAACACAGCTCATCGCCGGTATGGGCTTGCCGCTCACCACGCTGCAAATCTTGTGGATGAACCTGATTACCGACGGCATTCCGGCGCTGGCGCTCGGTGTCGAAAAAGCGGAACGCGGCGGTATGAACCGTTCGCCTTATGCCCCCAACGAGAGCATCTTCGGGCGCGGCCTCGCGCGTCACATCGTCATCGTCGGTATTGTCCTCGGTGTCAGCGGCTTGCTGCTGGGCTTGTGGGCATTCAACAACTACCAGAACGGTGTCGCCACGTTCTCCGCGAATACGTGGAATACAATGGTCTTCTTCTTCTTAACCGTCGCCCAGATGGGTCATGCGTTGGGCTTGCGCTCACACCGCGAGTCGACATTCTCCATTGGTTTTACAGGGAATAAGATGCTGCTCGGCGCGGTCGTTGTAACCATTGTTCTGCAACTCATCGCGGTCTACCTGCCCTTCTTCAACCGCATCTTCAACACCACGCCGCTGACGGTTGAACAACTGCTCATCTGTATCGTCCTCAGCACGATTGTGTTCTGGGCGGTCGAAATCGAAAAGTGGCTGATCCGTCGCGGCATCCTGAATTAATCACGCACCGCGCAGGGAATGAATTGACAGATACGTGATTTTGCAGTTGGTATAACAAGCAGGAATGTACATTGTTGGGGAGGAAGCGTGCCTCCTCCGCATTCCAAATCCGCGTTCATCACGTACGAAGCAACCACCATCCTCGCCCGCTGTCTGATCTGTATTGGAAAGTGTAAGGGAGTACAAACTCGAATGAACAACACCGTAAAAACCACGCTGCTGCTTGGCGGGCTGACCGGGCTTCTGGTCATGATTGGCTCGGCCCTCGGTGGCACAGGCGGCGCGATTTTCGCCTTCGTCGTTGCCATCCTGATGAATATGGGAGCATGGTGGTTTTCGGACAGCATCGCACTGCGGTTTAGCGGCGCACATCCGGTTTCGCCGGAAGAAGCGCCTGAACTGCACAAGATCGTCGCCGACTTGGCACAGCGAGCCAGCCTGCCCATGCCGCGCGTCTATATGATCGACAGCCCTGCCCCGAACGCCTTCGCAACCGGACGCAGCCCGGAAAAGGGTGTGGTCGCCGTAACCACCGGCATCACCCAACTGCTCACCCGTGACGAGTTAGCCGGTGTCATCGCCCACGAACTCGCCCACATCAAGCACCGCGACACGCTCATTTCGAGTGTCGCCGCGACCATCGGTGGCGCGATCAGTATGCTAGCGGATATGGCGATGTGGTCAGCTATGTTCGGCGGCTTCAGCAGTGACGATGACGATGGTGGTGGAGTCGGCGGTTTGGTGATGATCTTCGTCGCCCCGATTGCCGCCCTGCTCATCCAAATGGCGATTTCCCGTTCGCGTGAGTTCAGCGCGGATGCCGGTGGCGCACGCATCATGGGCAACCCCAAGCCGCTGGCGGATGCGCTCGAAAAGCTGGAGTCGTGGTCGCACAACCCAGCCGCGCAAATGAACGCCCAACAGGTGAATCCGGCAACCGCCCACCTTTACATCGTCAATCCATTGGTGGGGGGTGGCCTGTTCAGCCTGTTCCGCACCCATCCGCCGACCGAGCAGCGGGTACAGCGCTTACGCGAAATGTCCAGCACCCCGAATTGGGAAATGACACCCATCCAGACTTAATCACGAAACCATCGCTGGTCGACAACAGCCAGCGACAGTATGAAGGAGTAGTATATGCTTTGTCCAATTGATGGAACCGAACTGAGAATCACGGATCGGCAAGGAATCGAGATCGACTACTGCCCGCAGTGCCGGGGCGTTTGGCTCGACCGTGGCGAACTCGATAAGATTATCGAGCGCACCATGCCACAGGTTTCGCAGCCGCAGCCACCCGTAGCCGATTACCGGGATGACGATGATGATGATTACTACAAGCGCGGCGGCTACGAAAAACCCAAGCGCAAGCGTGGCTCATTCCTCGATGACCTCTTCGACTTCTAATCTGAATTTAACCTCAACCACCTCTGCTTAAGCGAATATGGAAGCCTGAGCAGTTATGAGTTCACACGTGAACAATGGGCGGGTTGCGTAACCCGCCCATTCCGTTGTGTACGGACGGACTGCGGTTGTCATCTATCATTCTCTGGAGGACAAAATGGGTAAAGTAATTGTTGAGATGTCAATATCACTGGATGGCTTCATCGCTCGTCCCGATGGCAGGACAGATGAAGTCCACGCATGGTACAACATGGGTGATGTCGAGGTTAAAATGCCCAACAATGATTTGACATTCAAAGTCGATCCAGTCAGTGCAGAAATCGTTAAAGAGTCCTTTCAATTAGGCGCGAACGTCACAGGGCGACACACCTTTGATGATGCCGAAGCGTGGGGTGGCGACGACCCAATGGGCATTCCGAGCTTTATCGTGACGCATGAAGTCCCGAAGGAATGGACAGGAAAAGACTCGCCGTTCACCTTCGTGACCGATGGCGTGGCAAGCGCTGTTGCTCAAGCGAAGAAGGCTGCCGGAGACAAACCCGTCGGCGTTGCCGGCGCAGATATTGCCCAGCAGTGCATCCAGCTCGGCTTGCTCGATGAAATCCAACTTCATCTCGCGCCAGTGCTGCTGGGTGAGGGGATTCGTCTATTTGATGATCTTGGCAAAGCGCCTATCGAACTCGAACAGATCAAGGTCGTTAAAGCGCCCCATGTCACCCATCTTTTCTTCCGCGTGATTAAGTAGCGGAATGCACTAGACCTCAGAAGCTAAACACTCCGAAGTTTAGTCGACTTCTAAGAAGTCGTTTGAAAATAGGTTTGGGACTAATCGGATGCGCCATATCGTATCCTACAAGAAATTTGCATCACACCCTCACGCTTGCGTAGGGACAGCAGACAGGCTGTCCGGTATTTTCAGAACCGCTCAAACAGTTTCTAACCCCACAATAAAAGAGGATGCAGACGTTGATGGCATCCTCTTTTTCTTGCGTTGAATCTCTATCACTTGAACTCAACGCCGCTTAAAACGGTACACGAAGATTAGAGTATTCAAACCCAAATCGCTTCCTAAATTTTGTGCAAATTAGGCCGCGCTTGACAAATAATGAACTTTTGTTCTATAATTGAAATGTACTCTCCGAATGGTAGCACCACACTAAACGGTGGATACTAATTTTATGGCAACCTCCTATGTATGGTGAGCCATAAAAGTCTTTAAAGCCCCTCCCTGTTACTACGGGGAGGGGTTGGGGTGGGGTCGAATGAACGCTCCACCACTTAAGGTAGTGCTACCACCCTCCGAATTAAACTTGGCGTTCTTGGCGACTTGGCGGTTCAATCGTTTTTCTCTGCGTCTCTGCGGTTAATTCTGCATTGGCAATTTGACTGGAGACTGATAGCTGATGACTAGCGACTTCTCTTTTAACTTTCCACTTTCAACTTTCAACTATTTTCTAGCAATGACAGCAGCGGCGAACCCAAATGACGGCGGCGGATTGCTCCCGTACTTCTGCCGCAGCAGTGCCATTTCAGCGCCATGCTCCCTCACGCCCGCCGCCACAAAATGTCAATTCGGCGGCAGCACGGGAGCTTCCCGCCCGCCATTTCGGCGGATTATCGTGCAAAATGTGCAATTAGTGCAGAATTTGCCGCATTTTCTGCATTTCGTGAACATTTGGCTGGTTTATAACCTGCCCTGCCGTTGATAAAGCATATTCCGCATATCGTCAGCCGGAGGCTGTGGGAAGATCATCTTGAAAACGAATACCAGCACCGCGCCAGCCACAAACCCGCCGACGTGGGCAAAAAATGCCACGCCACCGCCCGTTTCCGCCGTGCCGCCCAATGACATAAACCCGTTGAACAGTTGAAGGACGAACCAGAACCCCAGCACGATCAGCGCCGGAACTTCGGTCAACCGCGAGAAATAACCAAGGAGTACTAACGCCCGCACCTTCACATTCGGGAACAGCACCAGATACC
>Ga0209460_1001539_pt1 | contig 12894 bp, 12 predicted proteins | sample EBPBio132013_DNA_FD_185868 | JGI IMG/M metagenome (GOLD analysis project Ga0209460, IMG submission 185868) | Wastewater treatment Type I Accumulibacter community from EBPR Bioreactor in Madison, WI, USA - Reactor 2_5/13/2013_ DNA (SPAdes)... | ecosystem: Engineered > Bioreactor > EBPR >...
CCGCCGTCACGTCCTTGCTCGCCTGCACCGCCAGCGCCTTCGCCGTGGCCACGCTGGTCAGCTGCTGGTTCACCGCCGCCGTCAGTTCGGCCTGCTTGTGCCGCAGCTTGTCGCTCGTCGACGTCGCACCGGCCACCTTCTTGCCCATGATGATCTGCACCATCTGGCGGAACGCCGGCCAGGCGAAATAGAGGACCACCAGACCGGCGATCGCGATGATGATGATGGTCGTGAGATTGAGACTGATCATGTTCATTTACCTCGTTGAGGGTTGTTGAAAGTTGTTGAATGTTGTCCCGAGTCGAAAAGCCGCCTGGTCTCAGGCTTGCTTGTCGCCGCCTTGCTTCTGGCGATCGAATTCGACGCAGATTTGGTCGACCTTGACCTCGAGCGAAAGCACGATGGTTTCGAACTCATCGATGTCGAGCTTGCCTCGCAGCATCTCCTGCCCGGTGTCGGTGAAAGTTTGCACCGACTTGGGAATGGCCATGCCCAGAGCGGCGTAGCCGCGGTACTTGGTCACAGCCGAAAGGAACCGCTGCTTGAGGGCAGACTTCTTGCCGACGAGCCCTTGGTTGAAGTTGACGCAGTCCTGCATGCTGGCTCTGATGCGGTCATAGAGACCGAACCATTCCCGAATGCCGGTTTCTGCTTCGTCCCACTTCTCGTCGGCATGGTCGGCGCTTATCTTGGCCAACCAGGTCGTGAGACCGCGGGTCGATGGAGGCGCCTTCGCTTCTTCCTTGGTGGTGAACGAAGTGGCGCATTCCAGATGAAGCTCCAGCGCCTTGTTCTTCAGGTCGCGCAACGCTTCCAGACGACTGCCGGCATCCTTGATGTCGACAGCAATCTTGGCACGCGCCGCCGCAAGCTGGGCGATGAAGTTGTTGGCGGTCTTGAAGTAAGGCTGCAGGTCGGCTCGGATGTCTTCGGTGACACCGAGCGGGTCCTGCCGCCAGCGCCTGGTCGTCGATTCGAGACGACCGGCCAGACTGGCGATATCAGCCGAATTCGAGCGACCGTAGCGCCGCTCTTCCGCCTTGATGCGCTCCACGCCATCAGTGGCTTCGCTGATGGCCAGACCGATGGTGGTCCAGGCATCGCCAAGCTTGACGTAGCAGTCACGCAGTTCAGCGAAATCGCGACTCATCAGCTCGCGCAACTTGGCGGGCGTGATTTTGCGCTTGCTCTGACCACCCGAGAAAATGTCACGCTCCTTGAGCGCAACCGCCTCCGGTGCCAGTTCGATCGAATCGCCTTCGAAGAGCTTTTCGATCTCAGCCAGATAACTGCCCTGGCGGAAGCGAGGCACATCCTTGCGCTTGGTCTCGATGGTGTTGACCAAGCCGGCAAAGAGAGCAACGCCGGTCCAGAGACGAGCTTCGGCTTCGACGCCCTTGTTGTGGATCTTGAGCGACTCGCCGGTGACAGTGCGACCGTCACGGGCGAGCACATAGCCGAGAAGAGCTTGAATCTCGGCGAGGTTGGCATGCAGCGTGCTGACATCCGACTGCCAGGCTGCAAGTTTGATATCTACTTCTTCCAGAGTCACAAATCACCTCCTGGCCGCAGCCGCAGATAGTTGCTAAACAAACAAACTATCCTGCCGCCGGAAGGCACCACCACTCAGGATTGAGCGGCAGTGCCCACGGTTCAGGATAGGACTTAGCCGATGCTCGCCTGCATCTTGGCCTTCAGGTCGAGGACCGTGCGGCCGTCGGCCGGCTCGCCGATGGCGGCGAACTTCCACTCGCCGTTGTGGCGGTAGAGCCGGGCCATGATCACGCCGGTGTTCGGGAACTGGTCCGACAGGCTGTAGCGGCACAGCTCCTTGCCGGTGGCCTCGTCGACGATGCGCACGAAGGCGTTCTTCACCGAGGTGAACTTCTGCCCGCGATAGCTGGTCACCGCGAAGACGATGTGCTTGACGGCGGCATCGACGGCGCCCAGGTCGACCTTGATCTGCTCGTCGTCACCGTCGCCGGCGCCGGTGAGATTGTCGCCGGAGTGCTGCACCGAGCCGTTCTTGGAGCGCTTGTTGCTGAAGTAGATCGCTTCCAGGACCGACTTGTCCTCGCCGATCAGGGCGCAGGAAGCGTCGAGGTCGATCTGTTCGCGGCCGGTGTCCCAGCCCAGGCCCATGATGACGCGGGCGACGGCCTTGCCGGCTTCCTTTTCCAGGGAGATGCGCTGGCCTTTGACGAGATTGACTGCCATATGTTTTTACCTTTTCTAGGGAGTTGATGGGGCAATGCCGCCTTCCTAATTTAGGGAGGGGCATTGCCGTCGACTGAGGTAGCTTTTTCTTGTTCAGAGAGGCGCTAAGAGCCTGAGCTCAAAGCGCCGCCGGGCAGTCCGGTCAGGCGACCTCGATGCCGAAGTTGCGGCAGAGGCCGGCCAGACCGTCGGCGAAGCCCTGGCCGATGGCCTTGAACTTCCATTCGCCGTTGTGGTTGTACAGCTCGCCGAAGATCAGCGCCGTCTCGACCGAGTAGTCCTCGGACAGGTCGTAGCGCGCGATCTCGGTGCCGGTGCCCTCGTCCACCACGCGGATGTAGGCGTTGCTGACCATGCCGAAGGTCTGGCGGCGCTCGGCGGCCTCGTGGATGGTGCAGGTGAAGGCGATCTTCTGCACGTTGGCGGGCATCTTGCTGGTGTCGATGATCAGCGACTCGTCGTCGCCCGCGCCGGCACCGGTCTTGTTGTCGCCGGTGGAGGTGATGGCGCCCGACGGGTGCACCTTGGCACCGTAGAAGACGAAGTCCTTCTCGTCGTTGACCTTGCCGGTGGCGCCGTTCTGGGCGAAGGCGGAGGCGTCGAGGTCGAAGTCGGTGCCGGCGGTGGCACGCGCGTCCCAGCCGAGGCCGATGCGGAACTTGGTGACGCCCGGGGCTTCCTTGCTCAGGTTGACGTTGGCACCCTTCTTGAGGCTGATGGCCATGGTAATTTCTCCAGTTGTGTTGATGAGATTTGGTTCGGCGCAAGCGACATGCTGCGCCAGGGTCGACTTTGGTGGCTCTGGAAAGAACAAGGAAGGTCTTACGACCTTCCTTTTAGATGGTCAGCCGGCGACCTGGATCAGTCGTCGAGGGCCTCTTCCAGGATCTGCTTGGTGGTCATGCCGTCGCAGTGCTCCACCGTCAGGCAGTTGACGATGTCGAGCACGGCGCCGGAGGCCTCGAGCTGGTCGTCGAGTTCGACCAGGAAGTCCTTGGCCTTGGGGTCGCGGCCGGTCTGGATGAAGCAGATGCCCAGCGCGTCGCGGGTCAGACCGGCGGCCTTGATGCGCTTGGTGGCCGCGACGATCACGTCACGCACCTTCTGGCGGCCGACGCGCTCGCTCGGCACGTTGGGCTCGCCGTCGGTGAAGATGACGATGATGCGCGGCTTGACCGTCGGGTCGGCCGGCACGGCCTTGCCGAGGAAGCCGGACTTGGGCTTGCCCAGGCGCTTGTCCAGGTAGTCGTTGATGCGCGCTTCCAGCAGTTCGCCGGTGGCGGTGCCGCCGTTGGGCGTGCACTTGGCGAAGAGCGGGCCGACCTTGGCGAAGGTGGTGTTCTCGTAGACCTTGAAGCCGCCGTTGAAGAAGCCGAAGGTGACGCCGTCGGTGTCGATCTTCTCGCATTCCTCGACCAGCATCGAGACCTTCTCGCGGCAGTCGTCCAGGCGGGTCTGGCGGGTGCTGGTGTCACGGGTCTCCATCGAGCCCGAGATGTCGACGAAGACCTCGAGGTCGTACTTGCTCAGGTCGCGCTTCTTGAGATTGAGAGCCATTGTGTTTCTCCTGTCATGGATTGAGTGGTACGGCTTCCACCCTTTGTGAAAGCCGCTGGACGGCAGGTCGGCAGGTCTACTTCGACCGCCAAACCTGCCTATTCAAGGACGATGATCAAACCTGTCGAGCCTTGCGCAGCCGCCTTCAAGACGACTTGCGACAAGGCTCTTCAGGTCGCGGCCGAATCAGGCTTCAGCTGACTTCCAGACCGTAGTCGGCGCAGAACTTCTCGAGGCCGGCCTTGTGGCCCTGCGAGATGATCTTGAACTTCCACTCGCCGTTGTGCTTGTACAGCTCGGCGAAGCAGAGCGAGGTCTCGACCGAGAAGTCCTCGGACAGGTCGGCGCGGCAGACCTCTTCGCCGGTCTCTTCGTTGACCAGGCGGATGAAGGCGTTGCTGACCATGCCGAAGCTCTGCTTGCGGTCGACGGCGTCGTAGATGGAGACGACGAAGACCAGCTTCTCGACGGCCGCATTGAGCTTGCCCAGCTCGACCTTGATCTGCTCGTCGTCACCGGCGCCGGCGCCCGTCTTGTTGTCGCCGGTGTGCAGGACCGCGCCCTCGAAGTGGCTGAGGTGGCCCTTCTGGTAGAAGACCATGTCGCGGTCGTCACGGCACTTGCCGGCGGCGGTGAGCAGGAAGCAGGAAGCGTCCAGGTCGAAGTCCTTGCCGTCGGTGCTGCGCGCGTCCCAGCCCAGGCCCACGACGATCTTGTTCAGGGTGGGGGCCTGCTTGGTCAGGTTGATGTTTTCGCCCTTGCGGAGTTGAATGGCCATGTATATTTACCTTTGTCTTTCGGTGTGGATTGCGTCTTTCAGACGCCTGGAAAGACCGCAGGCACACCTCACATTTAAGGAGGGCGCTTGCGGTCGCCAACTCAGGTGAATTCAGTAGATTGTGGGTTGGGTGAGGAGAGCCTCTCCCTCTCACCCTTGCTTGTGCTTACTTCTTCTTGAAGCAGCCGACCACCAGACCGCCGACCTTCTTGGCCGGCCAGACGATGGGGGTCATGGCCAGCTCGGCGACGAAGGCCACCTTGCCCATGACGAAGCCCAGGGCACCGAAGACCGGGTCGGTGACCTTCTGCAGAGCCGACGACTTGTCGTAGACCATGCCGAAGGCGCAGATGCCGATGATGGTGCCGAACTTCTCCATCTTGCTCAGATGGAAGTCGAAGAAGTACTCGGCGAACAGGATGATGCCGATGAAGCCGACCAGGACGTAGGCGACCTTCTCGAGCACCGGGAACTTGTTGATGATGCCGATGAAGAAGCCGGCCACGAACCGCAGCGCCGCGATGCCGATGAAGACGCCGAGCACCACCACCCACATCTTGGGCGAGAGGGCGACGGCGGCGATGACGTTGTCGACCGAGAAGGCCAGGTCCATCAGCTCCACCGAGACGATGGTGGCCAGCAGACCGCCCTTGGCAGCAGCAGCAGCGGCACTGTCACCTTCCTCTTCTTCAGCCGAGCCGCCCAGATGCGAGCACATCAGGTAGATGAGGTAGGCGCCGCCGATGAGCTTGATCCAGGGGTTGGCGATGATGAAGGCGACGAAGAGCAGGGCCAGACCGCGGAAGAGGTAGGCGCCGAGCAGACCGGCCTTGAGGGCGAACTTCTGCTGCTTCTCGGGCAGGTGACGCACCATCGAGGCGAGCACCAGGGCGTTGTCCACCGACAGCAGACCCTCGATGAGGATCAGCGTCAGGATGATGGGCAGCTCGTGGACGAGCTCGGTGAGGGTGGGCACGTGCGACAGAATCGAGGTCAGAAAATCCATTGAGTTTCTCCAGGTCTACCGCCTTTTTCGGATGAAGGCGGCGGGTTGAGATGAAGCTCTTATTCAGAACTGTTTTCACCGGCGGTCAGCGACCACCAGCTCACAGAGCCGAACCTCGCAGAGCTCACGCAGAAGTTCGACACAAACGTTCCTCAAAATCGGCAAAGCAATGTCAGCCTGCGCAGCCTCGCACAGAGCCGAGAGTGTCAGCCGATTCAGCCAAAGCGAAACCACCTTAGCGCCGTCTCAAAACAACAACCAAAACCGACTCGCAGCTCTTTTGATGAGCTTCTCCACAGGCGCTGAGCCTGGGGGGTTCAATGTCGGTGCTTGTGAATGGTTGTCGGTTGTAGGGCTTTCTTAGGTGGAGGGAGAGGAACGGATGTAGATATATTCTTAGGGTTTTCATGGGTCCAATACCAATGAAGGTATGTAACAAAGGCGGCTCGACAAAAGCTTGCGAAAATCGAAAGACGAGGACTAAACGCAGTCACTGAGCCGGTTTCAGACCGTTTACCAAATGCCGAATTTCATATCTATTTGTAACTGATCATAGAAATGAGCACCAATTTAATAGGCAGCCGGTAGCGCAGCGCCGCAAGGTTGCCAAGAGAGCCAAAGCGTCATACAGATGCATACCTCACCCAGTTCACAAGAGGCGCAAACAAAACGGCAGAAATTTCCTCACCCAACCTGCTCGCGCAGCGCCGCAAGCGGCATATACAAGAGATACACCGCCTCGTTATATTGAGAAAAATCGCGCTTGAGAGACAATTCGACCGATTTAGCCATCAAGCTTAATCGCCCCAATAAAAACAGACCTTCTCAATGGCTCAGACCCGAAACTTCGCAAGGCGGAGCCATTCTAGATGGAGCCACTCTAGATATAGATGTGGCGAACACCGCTTTCATTAGTTTTGGCGAGAAGTAGATTGTGCTTATCAAAGACTTTCTTTCACTCCAACTCTCTTGAGGTTCCACCTAGAGATGCGCGCTCGGAGCCTTGAGACTATCAAAAACAGCTGCAGCTATAGGTCGGTAATAGAGACGGCAAAAGGATAGGTGGCTGATTCTCTCTTCTATTTTGTTTGAGATTGCATACTCATTTGTTAGTGAGCGCTGCCGCTGCGTTTAGGCTCAAGGTAAAGATTGAAGTCTCTGATTTCTTATGACATACTATAGTATCTTTCGTCCAAAAATGAAAAGGCAGGAGGTGCCGGACCTAAGTCCGGCACCTGGAGAGAACTAAGCCAAAGGCTCAGGGAGAATCAGGCGAATCAGACGCCGTAGTCGGCGGCGTTCACCTTCAGGGTCCGGCAGATCTTGCGGAACATTTCCTTCTCGACATCGGAGAAGCTGCCGTCGGCCCGGGCGATGACCAGGGCGACTTCGATGGCGGCGGCGCTCTCGTCGGCCTTGCCGGCGATCTTGGCGACGGCGCGCAGAGCGTTCACCTGGCCGAAGTCGGGATCTTCGATGATGGCGCCGCAGTGCTTGTCGAAGAGGCCCTTCAGCTCCATCGGGTCGAAGGACTGCAGGGCGTCCAGGCTGCCGATGGCGCCAGCCGTCTTCTTCTTCTCCGCCGGATCGATGGTGCCGTCGGCACCCGCCATGAGCGCGCAGATGGCCATGACGGCATCCTTGAAGTTGCTGTTGTTGAAGCGGGAAACGCGACCCTTCAGGTCGGCGACGGCGGAAGTGGCGGAAGCGCGAAGTTTGTCGAAGAAGCTCATTATTTCTCCAGTGGTCCCATGACCATTTGCTGGCACAGCGTGCCGGTTGCGTTAGACCCAGTCACCTTCATCCATCACCACGAGACCGAAGCCTCTGTTCCCCCAACCACTCCAGCAAAGCATGCAAAGAGAGCGAGGTGACGGATAGGTTTGACTTCAGGTGATTTCTGGGTCGGTATTGCAGGCAGACAAAAGGAGGGTAGAGGGTGACCTGAAACTAACGAGAGACCACCGGGCAAACAAGCGAATTCACCCATGTTTACAAGAGGCGCCTAGCGAGGGTTTGCTAGCACCACCCAAAATGCTTGCAGCCCGAAAAACGAGAAATGCTGAGAAGCATTATGGAGATTGAGTTATAGAAGTAGAGGAAATGAAAATGAGCAGCAAAACAGTGGCGACTCGACGAAAATCGCGATTTCACATCTTTACAACATTACCGATTATGAAGGGCGCCTTTTTCTAAAGACCATGTCAGCCTAGCAGTCGAACCGATATCGGTTCGACTACAGCCCCTATAAATTCCTAAAAGCTTCTCCAGATCTAGCCTGGGGGAATTTCTCATTGAGCCGACTGAAGACCGGCTTGAGTTTCTGCCCCTGCGCCGAAAAACTGCTCGGACTGACTACCTGATCTCGCCTAAGAGCGTAATCATAAATAGACTCAATTATGCGACTGGCATAACCCTTCCCTTGATGTTTGGCTTCGACCGAAACGTGCTCGACCCATAGACTAGATTTTTCATAGGGATTGGTGCGCACACCGCCGATTCCAACAATGCGATTGCCTAAAGAAAGCGTCACATGGGTCTGCCCTAGCGCTTCCCTAGCGTTCAAATAATGCAGGCGCCTCGACTCTAAACCATCCACATACTTAGCTTTGAATAAGTCTCTATTGACCTTTTGGGTTTCCACTCTCTTGAACAATTCGTCCGGGCTAAGGACATCTATGTAGAGCGAATCAGACTTGATTCCATCTTGCGCCGCCCCCCTGATGAAACGACGGGGAACAGCTGTTACTACATCTCCGCTGCGCCCAGCCAAGAGATCGCCAAGAGAAAAGGCTGTCTTCTGAGTTTCAGCAAGCATTTTGGCCGAGGCTTCCACCCCTTGGTGAGCGGCTCCAGCGGAACCGCCTTCAATCGCTCTTATTCCGAGCCTCAATAATGCTGCTTGCGACATAGCTATCTTGTCTGACGTAATGGGGGATGAGTAAGCATTCTAGAGAGCAAACAAATAGCTGCATATGGGGAACATACGTTGAGCTTGGATTTAAGGCCTTAAATTCGATAGTGAGAGCATTCTCCTAAAGACTCGAAAAGGTTTGCGGCATTATCTACGATACTTTTTGGTATAACACCACAAAAAGAGAAAGAAGAAGTAGAAGAAGAAGAAGCGCTCGAAACAAAACTGTTCCGAGCGCTTCTCAAAACCTCACGGCGCCTTAGCCAAAGCCGCCAGTGCGTCGTCCAGAAACTTGGTCAGCTCTTCTTTGGTCTTGATGCCGCTTTCGACATCAAAAACCCTGAGACTGCTTGGACGAATGACGTAATAGACCGGATAGACGATTCCGGTTGAGAACTCTGCCTCGCTGGTGGTAATGCGATAGAAGCGCACCCGCCCTGCGTAAGCCACCGCCAACTCATCGACCAGCTTGTGCTGATCAAGACAGGCAGTATCGCAGCTGCCAGGGTCGTACTCTTCAAGAAAGACAGGCAGTTCCGAAAGCAGGACAGTGGTCAGAATCGTCTCATAAGTTATCTCTCTAACCTGACCCGGATCCGTTGGTATTTGAGGCGGAACCGGTGTCGGTCCCTGTGCCGGTCCCTGAGGCACAGACGAGGGCGGCGACTCTGCAGGCGGCTGCGAAACAGGCGACTGCAAGACAGGAACCTGCCCCGCGGGAGACTGTCCACCTTTCAAAAGAGGAGCACAGCCGACCAAGCCTGCCAGGATGAGAGCTAAAACAAAAGATCCGGGCCAAAGTGAAAACCGTGTCTTGAACATGTTCATTACTCACAGAATGGGGGGCGGACGCACTTTCATGCGTCCGTCCCCCGAGAAGGTCAGCTACGACCGCCGGTGAGGCGAGCGTAGATCTGACGAACCCGCTCCATGATGCCCCGAACCACGGCAATGACCGGAGCCAGGAACACCATGGCGATCTTGATCAGCCACGAGAACCGCTCGGCCACGAAGCTCCAGATCGAGACATAGGTCTGCCAGATGAAATCGGCCACGCGGTCGAGCACGGGACCAAGCCACTTGGTGACAAGCAGATTGGCCGGCGCCCGCAGAGCCAGATAGATAGCCGGAGCGAACACCGCACCAAGCAGCCAGGAGGCGGTCAAGCCCACGACGGCAGCGGCAATCCAGTCGCCCGAGCTATCCAGCACGGCACGACCAACCAAGAACAGGCTGGTGATGCCGACAGCGAACGAGAACGACTCGGCGCTGTAGCGACGGAACAGACGGTTCATCAGGATGACCAGATTGAGACCGACCGCCGCCACGATGAAGGTGCTCAGCCAGAACGCGGCGGGCAGGAAGGGCGCCGCCAGGGGCAGAATCGACTGCACAGCCGCCACCACCACCAGAACCGTGCCGACATGACCGAAGAGGCTGTCGAAGCCGGTGCGGTCGTCGAAAGCGGCACGCTGCATCATGCGGATGTATTCGTTCACGCTCTTGAAGACGCGGAACACACCGGTGTGCAGCGACTCGAGCAGCTCGCCCAGGAAAGGAGCGGCGAAGCCGGTGAGTGCACGCACCACCATGTAGGCGAAGGGATAGAGCAGGAGCCCGGTGCCGAAGACCGAGACCACCACAGCCACCACCAACCAAGCGCCGGCCAGAGCGAAATGCACCGGCAGCAGCGAATAGGCCAGATAGCCGCTCAGGAGCGAGACCAGCAAGCCGATCAGGGCATTGCCGCCACCGCGATTGAGGATGTCCTTGCCGACTGCAGCATAGCAGTAGACACCAGCCAGAACCGAGAGGACAAGACCAGCCAGCGCGGGCAGATTGACCAGGCCGATGTTGGAGTAGATGAGCAGACCGACGGCAACAGCGATGACGATGTTCATCACGTGCTGATAGAAACGGCGGAACTCCTTGTTCTCGTCATCGGCGTAGACCGAATCGAGAAGCCGACCCCAAGCCTTGAGGATGCGCTCGATCATGCCACCTTGCAGAATCGCGATCAGAGCAGGGAGGACATAGGTGACACCGGCCAGGAAGGCAAGGGCGGCACCGGCGACGGTCAGGGGCAGAGAGGCGCCGGCGAAGAGCGAAGTGTGCGCGACCAGACCATAGGTCGAAAGCCCGCTGAAGATGAGCGCCGTTGCCGGAGCTTCACCATCATGGATGAAAGCGACGAAGGTGGAAGCGAGCACGTAGAAAACCGTCAGACCGACCACGCCGGCCACAAGCTCTTCCAGATGCAGGAAGGCCAGCATCGGCAAAGGCAGGATGCCGGAAGCCGCGCTGAAGACGGTATAGCCGACAAGGGCAGAAAGTGCGACCGCTCCGAGGAAGAGCAGGATCGCCAGCAGACGGATGCCCCAGCTCTTGCCGCCGGACTTTCCTTCCACGATATTCCAGAGATAGTCAGACCCAGGCGACTTGCGCAGGAACCCGACCAGCCCGAAAGCCGCAGGCTTGAGCACATCCTTCGAGAAGACGCGAATCTTCTTCAAGAGCCACTCACCGAAGTTCCAGACGTGCCGGACCACAGCGATGTAGAGTGCCGGCCAGATGTGCGTCACCGTCAACACGAAGACCACAGTGGCGCCGACGAACCAAGCAGCGGGGCTCCAGCCCAGCGTGTCGGAAAGGAAGTCGGCACTGGAAATGCTGGTCATGCAAGCCAGAGCGAAGCCCACCAGACCGACGCAGATGCTGCGGGCGAGGCCGCCGCGATAGGCACGCTTGCCGAGCCACTTGCCCGACTCACGCAAAGCCATGTAGATGACGGTGGGAATGAACAGCAGAGCGTTGGCGATGCCGCCAAGCACTCCCGAATTGTTTTTAGCCATTTGGTGCATTCTCCTTACGGGAAGCGTTTCTCCGTTGACCGGAGAGGTTAGAGACACTAAAGAACCCACACGAGAAGCAACTTCACCCCGATGCGCTTGAATCTGCCAATGCGCAATGCTCTACGGCGTATTTGGAGTGTTCGGGGTACTTCTGGTGCTGGTTGGTTAGGAGGTCTCGGAAATTAGTTAGGCAGATGTCAACAAACTAGCTTTATTGCACCTGTAAACTCGATAGCTTCCTCATTAAAGAGCCTTATAGAAGCTCAAGAAGAGTCTTCTATGACAAACAGATAAACATACAAAGGCAGCGCTTCTTTAGCGTAGCTATCACACGCCCAAGAAAAAACCCGCCTGGTTAGGCGGGTTTCATAAACATGTCAAAATGCTGCCTTCAAATTCAGTGAAAGGTGGTTAACACCCAATTAACGGCTATTTCTAACTTTCTTATCGGCGGACTCTTGCGAGCTAACTGCAGATTTACCAGGCTTCCATCCAGAAAGTTCGCACACTCCATTTTTGCAATTCATATTGCTGGAATCGCTGCCTTCCTTCTCAAGAGATTTTCCAAGTTGGACTTGGTTCTTCGATACTCTTGAGGCATAGTAGCCAAAGGGTTCCGGGTTCATCAGTTTCTACCTTGCTAGCCTCGAATAATCGAGGATGGGATACCAGTTATTTCTATTCCACGTTGTTAAGTGAAGTAAACGAACATAGGCATGTTACCAGGAGCAGATAGCATACGCATAGAATATTCACTTTTTATCAGCCGTCTACCCGAAAAATATCTTGCGCAAATCTACTGCCTGACTTTATCTCCAGAATCAAGCAAGCATTTGCTGATAAAATTCTAGAGTAAATGACCTTTCTAATGACAAGCCTCCGAGCCACTTCCATCAAGATGAAAAGCTGTCCAATCTGCACTACCGTCCTCAAAAACCTCGAAATAGGCGGTAAACATCGACTTGCATGCGAGGTTTGCGAGTTTGTCCACTGGGACAATCCCAAACCGGTTACAGCAACCATGGTGACCACAGAGAACGGATTAGTACTCGTAAAGCGCAAGTTTGAGCCCTTTGTAGATGATTGGTGCCTACCGGGCGGCTTCATTGAAGCAACTGAAGACCCTGAAGAATCAGCAATTAGAGAAGTCTACGAGGAGACAGGTCTGGAAGTAAAAATCGAGCGCCTTCTAGGCGCTAGCGCTCCTGGGCATGGAATAAACGTCGTAATTCTGTTTTATCAAGCCTCTAAAGTCGGCGGAACACTCGTAGCGGGCGATGACGCCAGCGACGTCGGCGCCTTCAATCCGACAAACTTGCCTAGGAACATTGCCTTTCCTTTGCATCGGAAAATGATCAGCGAACATTTTTTGCGATAGAGCTTAGGGCAGTGGAACCGATATCGGTTCCACTTTCATCTCTTGATTTGCCGATTTCAAAGCTCTTAGTCCAACCGATATCGGTTCCACTTTCACCTCTTGATTTGCCGATTTCAAAGCTCTTAGTCCAACCGATATCGGTTCCACTTTCACCTCTTGATTTGCCGATTTCAAAGCTTTAGTCCAACCGAT
>Ga0209460_1001548_pt1 | contig 12841 bp, 9 predicted proteins | sample EBPBio132013_DNA_FD_185868 | JGI IMG/M metagenome (GOLD analysis project Ga0209460, IMG submission 185868) | Wastewater treatment Type I Accumulibacter community from EBPR Bioreactor in Madison, WI, USA - Reactor 2_5/13/2013_ DNA (SPAdes)... | ecosystem: Engineered > Bioreactor > EBPR >...
TTTGCTATCTGTGCACCCGGATTTACCAATTCCCCCTGATCAACCGAAATAGTTGTGACCGTTCCGGTTCCTGCAGCACGGATTGAACAATCCCGGATTTTTTTCTGAATCTGATCAACCTGTGCCTGAGCCTGTTCAAACCTGCCTTTTGCCAGAGAAAGTTCTTCGGGGCGGCTGCCGTTCTCAAGTTTTTTCAGTAATTCCTGACTTTGGTTTAACTGAGCCTGGGTCACCGAAAGTCGGGTTTTGGCATCATCGGCTTGTTTCTGGCTGGCAGAATTGGTTTTCATCAAATCAGCAAAACGGTCGGCATCCTTTTTTGCACTTTCAAAACTCGCCTGAGCGGAGGAAACGGCTTCACGTGCTGCTTTAATATCCTCAGAACGGGCACCTTTCAAAGCCAGATCATATTGGGCTTTTGCCTGATTGGCCACTGCCTGAACCTGGCGAAGCTGAATGAAATAATCAGTCGTATCAACCTGAATCAGAAGTTCACCGGGTTTTACCACCGATCCTTCTTCTTTAAGAATGGAGGTGATCAGTCCGGAAACCTGCGAACTCACAATTATTTCGGTTCCTTCAATGGTTCCTGAGGTTTCAATTTTCCCGTTGTCTGAACAGGCTGACAAAACAAAAAATGTGGCAATGGTAAAAAGCTGCGCTTTCATTTTCTTTCCTTTTACTTCTTTAAAATTCCATGGAAAACAACATTGTAAATCGTTTCCAGTGCCGTTTTAGGCGTGTGGGGAGAGTTCATCAGATAATCGGGAACAATGATGCCGTTAATGACCGCCATAAACATATCAATGGCGAGCTGAATATCAAGATCATCACGAATCAGCCCTTCCTGCTGACCTTCACGAAGCACGATGACCAGATTTTTTTTAATATTTGTCGTTCTGAATTCAACGATCCGCTGAAATAAATCAGGTCGTGACCGCTGCAAATCATCCAGCGTTTGTTTTGAAACCCTGAAAATGTAATGCGAAATGGTTTCAAACAGTTTTTCAAGCTTCTGAACGGCATTCAGAGAAGAATCGGCCACAATCGCTTCAACCTTTTCCCTGATGGAGTCCATGAGGTGCTGAACAACTGCTTCAACCAGAATATCCTTGGTTTCAAAATATTTGTAGAGGGTTTTCTTGCTGATTCCCATATCGGCCGAAATTTCGTCGGTCGTAACCCAGTTGAATCCGGAAGCAAGAAATTTGATAAGCGTCTTTTCTAAAATGGTCTGTTTCATCAGGAAACTATTCTCGTGTATTTAGTTTCCTGTAAAGTTAAACGGAAACTATTTCAGTGTCAAAAGTTTCCTGTAAGATTTTCATTAGTGATCGAAATCATACAATTTGCGAACCCTTTGGTAATGGGATTGATAACTTCTAATTTAGGGAAAAGTTGACGGTAACCAATTTTAGGATCTCCCATGAAATTTCTTTTTCCTCTCCTGATTATTCTGCTTTCTGCGTGCGGATCAACCAAGCAAAAACAGACTGACAAAGAACCGCATGTTGTAATTAAACCTGAAACCGAACTTGTAATGCCAACAAAGCTTCCGAAACCGGGACCTGATCAGGCTCTGATCACGGCAAAAATTATTAAAATATTGCCGATTACAGAGGATGCAAAAAAGGGCGTTTGCAGCCAATATCCCTGTAAGGCTACTGTTCAAATATTATCGGTTTGGGATAAGGGAAATTCCTTCAGACCCACCTTAACCCCTGAAAGGGAAATTTCTGTCCATTTCGAATTTTCCCTGAATCCGACAGCTGATCTATTTCCTGAACTTGAACAAGCCTTACCGGGTCTCAGGGAAGGTGATCTGTTTGAAACGATTCTGACTGGAGAAAAACCTAAAATGGTAACACCGGCTGAAAGAACACCCAAATCAGATTCATTATTGTTCATTTACAAAGCCTATTCTTATAATCGTCTTTAAGGAATCAGTCAATGAAAAACTGGATCAGCATCTTATTTATCTTCCTTCTAACCTCAGTAGTTTTGATCAGTCAGACAAACCGGGAAACACCGGTAAGTGAAAAACTTCGCAAAAAAGCTGAAAAATCAAAAATCAAAAAGTTGGTCAAGTCCGAAATCAGAAGCAAAGACAACCCAAATGGCCGGGCTGATTGGGAACGAAAAAGGTTGATTGATCCGTCGACAGGGGATATTCCAATCGGAATCAGAAAACGTGAGATGGAGTTCGCAAAACTGCTTCCGTCGTATGATCTGACCTCAGTTGAAAAATCGGTTTTGGGTAAGACTGCTGCCGATATCTGGAGTCACCGGGGTCCGGTTAATGTTGGTGGAAGAACACGGGCACTTGCTGTTGATAAAAGTAATGCCTCAATTTTATTGGCAGGCGGAGTCAGTGGCGGAATGTGGAAATCATCGGATGGTGGAACTACCTGGATAAAAACCACAAAACCGGAAGCTTTTCACCCGGTTTCGAGTTTAATTCAGGATCCCCGTTCAGGAAAAACCGCAACCTGGTATTACGGAACCGGAGAGTTGTCAGGAAATTCTACAAGTAAAACTGGAGCCTTTTACAACGGAGACGGGATTTTTAAATCCACTGATAATGGTGGAACCTGGACTCAGATTTCCACAACAAAATCAACCAGTGTAACCAAATTCGATTCCTATCTTGATTTTACCTGGACACTTGCAATTGATCCTTCAAATGCTAGCGGAACTGAAATTTATGCAGCAACTTATGGTGGAATTTACCGGTCTGCCGATGGATTTTCTACTTATACGATGACCTTGAAAAGCAATACTGCCGGAAATGAGTCCTACTATTCTGATGTGGCTGCTACGACAACGGGTGTAATTTATGCAACACTAAGTTCTGATGGTGACAACTATGGAATATTCAGATCAACAGACGGAATTTCCTGGACGGATATCACACCGGCTTCCTTTCCTTCAACCTTCAAACGTGTTGTTATCAGTATCGCACCATCAAATGAAAAAGTGGTTTACTTCCTTGCTGAAACTCCGGGTTCTGGATTAAACGGACATAGTTTTTGGAAATATACCTACGTTTCTGGAACAGGCACCGGTTCTGGCGGAACCTGGGTGAACCGGTCAACAAATATGCCGGCTTTTGGCGGATCTGTTGGGAATTTTGATTCACAGGGCTCTTACGATCTGGTTATTAAAGTAAAACCGGATAATGAAAATGCTGTTTTCATCGGCGGAACCAATCTTTACAGGTCGACTGATGGTTTTGCTACGAAAAATAACATCGCCTGGATTGGTGGATACTCAACTGATAACGATATCTCCCAATATAAATTCCATCATCCCGATCAGCATAGTCTGGCATTTAATCCAAATAATGCTGCCGAATTGTATTCTGGTCATGATGGCGGAATCAGCAAAACTGCCGATTGCCTGGCACCATCCGTTCAATGGCTATTTAAAAACAACGGGTATCTGACAACCCAGTTTTATACGGTTGCCTTTAATGAAATTACAGCAAATGACAATCGCCTTGTTGGCGGACTTCAGGATAACGGAACGTGGTGGACGACGACATCTGCCGGAGCAACACCTTGGAATTCAGTTTTTTCAGGGGATGGTGCTTTTTGTGCAGTTGCCAATAATAATCTCTCACTTTATGTCTCGGCTCAGCAGGGAGTCATGTACCGTAAACGGTTGTCTGACGATGCTTTTATTAATCTGAAGCCAACCGATGCTGGTGAAGATTACGAATTTATCAATCCGTTTGTACTTGACCCGACTGATTCGAAAATAATGTACCTGTTCAACGGAACAACTTTATGGCGGAACTCGAACATTGACGCCATTCCATTCAACGGCAATTACCCAACTACAAATCTAAACTGGACGAAGTTAACGTCGACGACCTCGGCTGGTTATACTTTATCTGCTATTGCCGTTTGCAAAACTCCGGCCAACCGGGTTTACTATGCGTCACACGATGGATCTTCAAACAAACTCATGAAACTTGAAGGTGCGAATTCTGGAAACCCGGTACCGGTTTCGGTTAGAGGAAGTAATTTTCCTTCCGGCGGTTACATCAGTTCAATTGCTGTAAATCCGGATGACGGAAATGAAATAGTAGTGACTTTCTCAAACTATGGTATTTTCAGTGTATTTCATTCTGCAAACGGCGGAACGTCCTGGACGAATATTTCTGGAAATCTGGAACAGAAGTCTGATGGAACTGGTGACGGACCTTCAGTCCGTTCTGCAGCGATTTTGCCGGTAAGCAACGGTAAATTATTCTTTGCAGCAACCAGCACCGGGCTTTATGCAACAGCAAATTTAAACGGAATGTCAACGGTTTGGGTTCAGCAGGGAAAATCCACCATCGGGAATGTGGTGGTTGAAATGGTGAAATCAAGACAGGCAGACGGACTAGTTGTTGCCGGGACTCACGGAAATGGCGTTTATTCCGCAAAATACACGTCAACAACCGTAAATGTTCTTGATGAATTTAAACCCAATGCAGTTGTTCTTTACGATAACTTTCCTAACCCCTTCAACCCTGAAACGGTTGTCAGATACTATTTGCCATCAGCTCAGCAGGTTAAACTTGAAGTGTATGACATGAACGGCAGATTGCTCGATGTTGCAGATACAGGTGTAAAACCTGAAGGTGTGAATGAAGTCAGGATTTCTGGCAGAAACTGGGCCTCAGGAACGTATCTCTATCGGCTGACAACAGAATCCGGAAAAGTTCTGTCAAAGAAAATGATAGTGCTGAAATAATGGTCAATGGTTAATGGAGGCGTCAGGTTTAAGGTATAAGGTGTAAATTTAAAGGTTTTAAAAAGGTAAAATATTGGACTTGTTTTGCTGTCATTCCCGCGAAGGCGGGAATCCAGTATTTAAATATCTAAAGGATGGATTTGCTTCGCACATGTCATGACCCGCCTTCGCGGGAATTACAACCGTTTAAGAACATTAAAAACACAGGTATTGTCCTGCCCATAAAGGCTGGTTAACGAAGTACTGCAAGGCTCATCCTTGTCTTTTTTGTTATTTTTTTAGACACCTTACACTATTTCACATCGTCTTTTCTTTTGTCCCAAAATCCTGTCAAGGGAATCTGAATGATAATGGTCGTTCCGCTGCCCACCGAGCTTTTGGCTTCAATGGTCCCGCCGTGTTTTTTCAGGATACTGAAGCAAACCGCAAGTCCCAGTCCCTGACCGGAACCAACCGGTTTGGTGGTAAAAAACGGTTCAAAAATTCTCGGCAAAAGATCTGCCGGAATTCCGTCACCGGTATCGGAAACCGTGATTTTTACCATATTTCCTGATTTCTCAGTGTGGATAGTCAGGGTTCCGCCATCAGGCATGGCATCAAGTGCATTGTTGAAAACGGCCAGATAAACCTGATTCAGTTCACCGTGATTGGCGTCGATCTGGGGTAAATGGTGGTCGTAAGCTCTGATCACATCCACGTCGATACTGATTTTCGGATTCAACAGATCAAGTGCTGCATTCAATCCATCGTGGATATCTGCTTTTTTGATGACATTTTCGTCCAGCCGGGTAAACTTTCTTAAATCTTTCAAAATGGCAGCCGTTCTCGATGCACCTGAATCAATCGCTGAAATCAGATCATTGATTTCCGGCAGCAGGGTTTCGATATCAGCCTGTTTTTCAAGTGCTTCCAACCGTTGTGCAAGCTCAGTATGGGCTCCCGGCAATTTTCTCATTTCACCGATAAACCAGGCAACTTCTTCCATATCTTTTTTCAGTGTGACCGAACTGGACGAAATAAAGTTGAGCGGATTGTTCATTTCATGTGCGAGTCCGGCAGTCATTTGGCCAACTGACGCCATTTTCTCTGACTGAACCAATTGTAACTGGGCTTTCTGAAGCTGATCCAGCGTTTCAACGAGCTGATCATTTTTGGTTGCAAGTTCTTCCGATTTCAGGCGGACTTCCGCCGTCCGGTTTAAAACCAGTTGCTCCAGAATTTGTTTTTGTTTCCTTTCATTTCTCAACCGGAGAAAAAACACGAGCAACACAATTGAAACGAGCAATAAAATGGCTGTAATTCTGAACCAGGTGGTCATCCAGAAAGGAGGGGTGATCGAAATGGTTAGAATTTTCGGCTGAGTCGTCCAGACGCCATCGTGATTGGTGGCTCTGATCATGAGTGTGTACGTTCCGGGATCGAGATTGGTGAACGAAACAAACCGCTGACGCTGCAGGCGAACCCAACCGTTTGATACCCCTTCCATTGAAAATTCAAATTGATTATTTTCCGGTTGGGTAAAGTCAAGTGCAGCAAATTCAATCGTCAGAAAATTACGGCTCCAGGGAAGGCTAAAGGAATCCCGTTCATCCGGATCCCGTTTACCCGTTGCGGGTTTATCCAGAACTTTGATGGCGGTAATGACAACAGCCGGTTCAAACCGGTTTTCACGGATCGAATCCGGAAAAAAGGCATTTAACCCCGAAATTCCACCAAAAAATAATTCTCCGTCAGCCGATTTAAAACTGGCATTGGTATTGAATTCCAAAGACTGAAGTCCGTGCTGGGTGGTGTAAGCTCTGACCACCGAACTATCCGGTGAGATTTTCATGATTCCAAGGTTGGTGCTCACCCAGATATTTCCGTTTTTATCATTCTGGATGCCGTAGATGTAACTGTTCAGCAGGCCATTCCGTTCATCCCAGGATGTAAAATTCTGAGTCGCCTGATTAAACCGGTTCAGACCATGGTTGGTGCCGACCCAGAGAACACCTTGTTCATCTTCAAATAAACTTCTGATGGAATTGTTGGAAAGGGAATTCGGATTTTGCGGGTCATTTAGAAACACCTGAATCGAGCCGGTTTTCGGATCCAGCAGATTCAGTCCCTTATTGGTACCGATCCATATTTTTCCGGAGACAGACGGACAAATGGCGTAAATGGTATTGTCACTCAGTCCGTTCTGATTGGTAAAATTCTGAAAGGTTTTGCGGTCAGGCTGAAGCAGGCTGAGTCCGCCTTCCGTTCCGATAAATAAACGACCGTCTTTATCTTCCCGGATAACCCGAACGGTATTTTCAACCAGGCTGTTTGGATTGCCAGGAATATGAAGAAATCGGGTGATGGACTTGTCGTTTCCCAGTTTACTGAGTCCGTTGCTGGTTCCTGCCCAGAGAAAACCGTCGTGATCCCGCCAGACTGACCACACATTTTGCTCACCGGGTGTGGGTTTTCCTTTTACAAGCGGTTGAAGTTGAAAATCAGGATTTCCCGGCAGTTTTTTATTTAATCCGCCACCCAATGTCCCGATCCATAGGGTTCCGTCTTCATCAGCAAAAATGCATCGCACATTATTATCAGAAAGTGAGGCCGGATTTTCGGGTTCCCGCTTGAAAACCCGGAATAACTTCGGTTTGAGATCGAGACGGTTGAGTCCACCGGCAGCCGTGCCAATCCACAAATTTTCAGATTTATCAATCCAAAGTGTACGAACCAGATCATTGCTCAGGCTTTTCTGGTTTGATGGATTGTTCTGGTAAACTCTTTTCTTGCCGGTTTCCGGTTGAAAGTGAATCAGACCGGCATCTGTTCCCATCCAAAGCCAGCCCTTTTTATCCTGAACGATGGCTCTGACTGCAAAATTACCGTACCGGTTTAGCGATGAATATAAAGCGGATGGCGTTTTGAATTCTGACAATTGGTCGGGTTGGAAAAAGTGTCTGACGGTTCCGGCTTTTGCATCCACCAGATTCAGTCCGTTTGCCGTGCCAACCCACATTTTATCCTTGTCGGCAGGGAAAAGTGATAAAACAGTACCATCAGTAAGTTTTTCTGCTCCCTGACCAAACCAGGAGAAAGTCATGTCTGACGTGTTCAGGATGGTGAGCCCGTTTGCAGACCCGATCCATAAGGTGCCGGAAAGGGAATCCAAGTAAAGGGTTAAAATCTGTGCGGATTGAAGAAAGGAATGGCTTCCCGGATGGAAGGACGTTGAGTTTCCGGTTTCGGGATCAAAATCCTGCAGACCATGATCTGTTCCAACCCAAAGGCGACCGTTTTTGCCGCCAGCCAGTGACCAGATCCGGTTCTGTACCAGCGGATATTCATCCTTCCCCGGAAAAAGATAAGACTTGAATTCACCGGATTCCGGATTGTAAAGCTGAAGTCCGGAATTGAAAGTGCCAACCCAGAAACGACCTTGCTGATCGGTAAAAAGGGAATTGATCCAGTGATCGGCAAGTGAAGATGGGTCAGTTCTGTCCGGTCTGAAAACCCTGAAGGAATAACCATCAAATCGGTTTAATCCGTCCTGAGTTCCAAACCAGAGAAATCCTTTTTTATCCTGAGCAATCGAAAAAATGGTGGTTTGTGAAAGGCCCTGATCCAGACTGATCCGTTCAAAATCAGAAAAACCATTCTGGGCAGATGCAGAAAAAAACGAAAGAATCAAACCCAAACCGACAAACAGCCACCTTTTACTCATCTGAAAACCTGAAGTAAAAGATGCAGAATAAAAATGAGACTCATCGCCAGTGACGAAATTTTGTTGAGCGTCATGGTATGTTCGTAATCAACCAGATTCCGGCTCGACATGGAACTGGCGTACCAGCGTTCAAAATAAACCAGAACCGGGATGACCCCGAGGATGAAAACGAGAATTTCAATCAGTTTGTCATCCAGAAAAAGCATCAATGCAAAGTAAATTCCGGCCAGACCGAGGACAACACGGGAAAAAATGAAGGTTCCTTCAATCCCTAAAATCAGGCTCAGCGTTTTATCACCCCGTTTTGAATCTTCGTGATGCTGGTAAATCTGGGTCATCGGGTAAGAACCCAAAAGAAAAAGAGTCGCCGAAAAGGCATAAGATAAATTGGGGATGGTAAAGAGAAAGTCGAAAGAGCGCCCGAGTCCGGATTGAACCGTGAGGAACGTGAAACAGCCCTGAAAAAGGGTGACGACAACCGTGCTGATCACGGGCATTTTCTTCAGGCGGATTCCCGGCCAGCTGTAAGCTTTTGAAATCAGGGTATAGATCAGAATGCCGGCAAAGAAAACCGGAGAAATCAGCCAGGAAAGAATCAGTCCGGTGAGATCAAACAGAATCACCAGAATATAAAGTTCACGGGTTACCTTGGGCGGCAACTTGAGTCCGCCGATGCTGCCTTCATCCTTATCGTAAAAAGAATTATACCCGTTGCTTGCCGGATAAACAAAAAGATGCAGAACGACAAAAACTTCAAGGAGTTGAATCCAGTCCGTCACGCCTGCGATACTTGCTGCAAACCAGAAAACCGGCATCAGGTAGATTGAAAAGGGGATACGCATGAGTCTGAGAGCAGAAAACCAGGGTTGCATCGGCATTTTGTCGGTTTCGTGAATGATTTTCAGGAAAAAGTTGTTAAGTTTAAAATAGAGAAATTTCCTGACTTTTGCATTTTTAAACGGGGAGACCACAAAGACGCAAAGAACGCAGAGGAATACCAAAGCGGGGGGAAGTTTTTTTAATTTAGGGATAAACTCTCTTCAACTTGCTGGACACTGTTGTCATTCCCGCGAAGGCGGGAATCCAGTATTTCTCGGTGGGATGGATTCCCGCCTTCGCGGGAATGACAACTGTTACCATTAAGCATTTATATTAAAATAAGTCGCCCTTCGATACATCCGTCTTTCGACGGACACTCAGGGTGACAAACGGAAAAATGCATGGATGAGCTCCGCAGAACTTCGTTAACCGGATTCCGTCAACGGCCGGATTTTCAACAAGTCCGGGATGACAGCTTTTCTCTATTGGAATTTAAACAAAAAAAAAACTTTGCGTTTCCTTAGCGTCTTTGCGCCTTTGCGCGCAAATTCCCGTAACCCGTAATATGTGACCCGTAACCATTATGTCTCAACTTATTTCCATCGCTACTGCTGTTCCTGAATTCAAAATGCATCAGTCTGATGTGGCTGAATTCATGGTTAACATTTTAAACCTGTCCGGTCGGGATGCTGACCGGATCCGGGCGTTGTATCACAGGAGTGCCATTGACACCCGGTATTCGGTTTTGCCGGATTATGGCTCGCCCATCGATGAACGAACTTTTTACCCGAAATCCCGTGATCTTGAGCCTTTCCCTGATGTTGCTGACCGGATGAAAACCTTTCACCCGAATGCAGCAAAACTCGCCATCCGCTCCGCCAAAAAAGCAATCGAACATTTGCCTGACGGACTTCAGATCACCCACGTTCTCTCGGTTACCTGTACCGGACTTGCTGCTCCCGGTCTGGATATTGAACTTGTCGAAGCGCTCAATCTGCCAACCTCGACCTTCCGCTCGTCGGTGAATTTTATGGGTTGCTATGCAGCCTTTCATGCCCTGAAACTGGCTGATGCGCTTTGTAAAGCCGATCCAACTGCCGTTGTTCTGGTGGATGCGGTGGAACTCTGCACGCTTCACTTCCAGAAACTGAACGAACCTGATCACCTGCTGGCCAATTCGCTTTTTGCGGATGGATCAGCTTCTGCCATTGTGGTTTCCGATTCAATTGCCAGGGATCACCGGCTTAAAGGACTGAAAATAAAGAACTTCCATTCGGAACTTGCTTTTTCCGGACGGAAGGATATGGCCTGGTCGGTTTCTCCAACCGGTTTTCTCATGACCCTGAGTTCTTACATTCCGGAGCTGGTAAAATCGGGCATCAAACCCCTCGCCGATACGGCTTTGGCATCTTCCGGACTTTCAGTTTCTGAGGTTGATCACTGGGCGATTCATCCCGGCGGACGAAAAATACTCGAATCGACGGCTTCTGCACTGGATCTTCCGCTCGATAAACTTCATAATTCTTTCGATATCCTCAGAAAATACGGCAACATGTCATCGCCAACGGTTTTGTTTGTTCTTGAACGGCTCTGGCGGAAACAACTTGATTTTTCACGGAAGGAAACGGTTTTTTCGGCAGGATTTGGTCCGGGTTTAACTCTCGAATCGATGGTTTTTGAATCGACGGACGGACAATGATCGATCTACGTCACCGTTCAAGCGAACCGGAATTGCTCGACGGACCTGACATTCCCCGTGATGCTCTGTTTCAAAATTTGCGTGAACTCGAAGTCATCAACCGGCTTTTGGGCGGACACCGGATCACCCTTGACGGACTTTCCCGTCTCATGACCGACCGAACAAAAACCTATAAAATTGTGGATCTGGGATCGGGTGGCGGCGATACGCTGCGGATCGTCTCGAAATGGGCAGATAAACATGGATTTTCCGTTGAGTTAACGGGTATTGATTACAATGCGGATTGTATTGATTACGCCAGACAAAATTCGTTTGGATTTCCGAACATTCAATTCATTCACGGAGACTTCCGTAAGGTACTTCCTGCCGGTTCTGACATCCTCATGAATGCTCTTTTCTGTCACCATCTTGACGATTCTGAACTGGTGGATTTATTCAGGCTGATGGGTTCAAATGCCCGGGTTGGATTTATCATCAACGATTTACAGCGTTACTGGTTTGCTTATTACAGCATCAAAATCCTAACCCGCCTGCTGAATGGCTCGTATTTGGTAAAAAATGATGCGCCGTTGTCAGTAGCCAGATCCTTTCACCGTCATGAACTTCTTGCCCTGCTTAAAAAAGCCGGAATATCAAATGCCAAAGTTGAATGGAAATGGGCTTTCCGGTGGCTGGGAACTGGACATAATGGTTAATGGTAAATGATCAATGGTTAATGGTAAATATTGGATTTAAAGATTCCCCTTCCTTTCAAGGAGGGGTGCTCCCGGTCACTGAGCGGAGTCGAAGTGCCCGGGATGGGGTGGTTTGAATTTCGGATTCCCCTTTTTCCCTATATTTGTAACCCCGACCTCCGGGTCGGGAATTGAAATTGAAAACACTTCGACCGGGAGGTCGGAGTTACACAAAGCCAGAGGGTCTTTAGCTAATTGTATTTCACCCTTCAGAAATTCAATATTTCAAGCTGCATTTGGCTCAATGGTTTTGATATTGTCCAATGCAGCCTGATTTAATTTTTTCTCTTCTTCCAAATCAAAATCATCCTGCAGACTTAACCAGAATTTGGCGGTTGTTCCAAAAAATTTTGAAAACCGTAAAGCCGTATCAGCAGTAATCCGTCTGTGACCTTTAATGATTTCGCTGATTCTGGTTTGGGGAATAAACGTTTCTTTTGACAATCTGTAGGCTGAAAGTCCAAGTGGAATTAAAAACTCTTCTTTAAGAACTTCCCCTGGGTGAATATTGGGTAATTTATTCATTTTATTCCTTTTTCAATGATAATCAACAATTTCGACATTCCAGGCATTGTCATTTTCCCATTTGAAAATGATTCTCCACTGATTATTGATTCTGATACTATAAAATCCTGCCAGATTTCCACTTAGTTTTTCTAAATGATTTGCAGGTGGAATCCTTAAATCGATAATTTGCTGTGCTGCGTTTATCATTCTTAATTTTCGTCTTGCGACATTTTGAATCTCGGGTGGGAATTTTCTGGATTGAAATCCATCCCATATTTTTTCTGTTTCAAAGTCCCCGAAATTCTTTATCATGCAGAATGCTCTCGCTATACGATACTAACGCCAAAGATAACTAAATTTGTTTTTGGTTTCCATAAAATAATAATCTGTTTTTGAATATTAATAAAAAAGCCTGACAATTTTTGCCCGGCTTTTTAAAAATGCAGATTCTTTCTGAATTTTGTTACCTGTCGGAATTCAGTTGATTTGCGCATCTTTTTATTTCGACATGCGTTAGGGACATGGTCCAAAAAGCATTTGAAACCAACTCCAACCGGGAGGTCGGGGTTACATGAAAACCACCACGAACGAATAACAGAGACGCAAAGCATTGCGTCTCTACAAAAATTCAACATC